>Ga0316204_10012402_pt1 | contig 10403 bp, 7 predicted proteins | sample 6monrhotite_MG_2_FD_205661 | JGI IMG/M metagenome (GOLD analysis project Ga0316204, IMG submission 205661) | Microbial mat bacterial communities from mineral coupon in-situ incubated in ocean water Damariscotta River, Maine, United States -... | ecosystem: Environmental > Aquatic > Marine >... | reverse complement strand
CAACCGCGACCTTCCTCATGCTCAGCGCCCGGCAGCTGTGGGACGAAAAAGCCGGCTTCTGGACCGCGGCACTTTATCTGACCATGCCCGGAATTTGGCTGTCGGGCTTCGTAATCTCTACTGACGCAGTGCTTTTCAGCGCCTGGTCAGCTGGCCTGTATGCCCTCTTGCGCCTGCGCGCCGGAGGCGGTTGGGGTGCCGCAATCGGCCTGGGTATGGCGCTCGGATTCGGCTTCCTGTCAAAATACGCAATGATCTATTTCGTCGTCTCGACGGGGCTGGCCGTCCTGTTTGACCGCGACACACGCCGCGCCCTCATCAGCCTGCAGGGCGTCGCCGTCACCGCGATCTTCCTCGCTTTGCTCACCCCCAACCTGTTGTGGAATGCGGCGAATGATTTCGCCACGGTCACCCATACTGCGGCCAATGCCAACTGGGGCGCCGACCTGTTGCATCCGCAGGAGCTGGTCGAATTCCTGTCCGCCCAACCGGCAGTCTTCGGTCCGGTCGTTTTTGGCGTCCTCCTCGCCATTTTCGGCATGGTGGCGCCACGCTTCATGCAGGCGGACCCGGATCAGCGCCTTCTGGTGCTCTATGCACTGCCGCCCTTGCTGGTGGTCTCCGTCCAGGCCTTCATCTCGCGGGCCCACGCCAATTGGGCCGCGGCCACCTATGTCGCCGGGACACTCCTCGTTATCGGGTTTTTGTTGCGCGGCGCAACATGGCGGCGCTGGGCCCTGTACGGGTCGATTGGCCTGCATTCGGCAGTCGGCCTGTTCTTCATTGCCATTGCGGCCAGCCCGGCGCTTGTGGCCGCGCTGGACCAGGGCAATGCCACCAAACGCATCCGGGCCTGGGACGTGACCGCCGAGGCTGTGCTGTCTGCGGCAGCTGCGGACGGATATTCGTTGATCGTGTTTGATGATCGGAACACTTTCCACCAGATGCAGCGTTATGCGCCGCAACTGGAAGGCCGGATGGCGATGTGGCTGCGCCATGCCGGGCCGACCAATCATGCCGAGGACGTCTGGCCGCTCGCGGACGACCAGGGCGGCACCATGCTGGTGATCTCCAACCGGCCGCGCGAAGTGGCCCGCATGCGCGAGGATTTCAGTCTCTTCGAGCCGGTCGGCGAACTCGCCATCCCGCTTGATGGCGGTTACACGCGCGACCTCACCCTGTGGCGGGCCGAGGGCCACGCCCGGATATCACGCGATGAAGCCTATGAGGAACGCTGGCGCGCCTTTGACGAAGCCGACACGACCACGCCGTTGCGGGGCTATAGCGGCAACGGTGAATAACGGCCTTCGGGCAGGCCCAGCGCCAGGGCAAGATTCTGGATCGCCTGCACCGCCGCCCCCTTGAGCAAATTGTCGAGCGCGCTGACGACCACCAGTTTGCGGCCGCTTTCATCCAGTGCAAAACCGCCGATCACAGCACCGGGCTGACACGCTCCGTCCCGTACTTCCGGTATGCCGTCGACCACCTTTACCAGCGGCTCGCCAGCATAGGCGTCGGCATAGCAGGCGCGAACTTGCGCGACCGATATCGGCTGCTCCAGCGAGAGATGGGTGGTCGCAACGATACCCCGGAAGAAGGCGGCGACGTGCGGCGTGAACCGCACGCCCTCGCCCATATGCCGCGCCATCTCGCGCTCGTGGAGATGCCCCGAGAGGGCATAGGGCATGAAATTGTCGGCCAGGGCCTCCGGGTCATTCTTGCGCGATGGCGTCGTGCCGGCTCCAGAATAGCCCGAAACGCCAAAAACGTGGGCATCCCCCGCCAGGCGGCCGCGCAAGGGCGCGATGGCCAGCTGACCCGCCGTGGCGTAACAGCCCGGATTGGCGATCCGCCTTGCACCGGCGAGACCGTCGCGACCATGAATTTCCGGAAGGCCATAGACCCAGGCCTCGTCGAAACGATAATCCGCTGACAGATCGATGATCGCGGTTTCTGCCGCGATTTGCGCCACGAAGGGTGCCGATGCGCCATTGGGCAGGGCCAGGATGACAGCATCGACCGCGCGAGCGGCCACGTCTTCCGGACCCAGCGCCTCGAATGCCAGGTCCGTTGCGATCTCTGGCGCCATGTCTGCGACCGGACGGCCCGCCCATTCGCGCGAACTCGCGAAGGCGAGCTCAAAATCGTCACGACCGGCGATCAATCTCAGCAATTCGCGCCCGGTATGCCCGCGGGCACCGACCAGGCCGACCCGCCGGGCCGTCATTGCGGCAGCTCCAGCGTCGGCGGCAGGGCAAAGGCCTTCTCCACGACACCGGTCACGGCACCCGGTTCGATATCGCCGCGCCAGAACACGGTCCACTCATCACGGCGGATCGCGCCGTCGCATTCCTCGAAATAGAAGCCATTGACCGGATTGGCCGTACGCGATCGCCAGATCAGCTGTGGGGCGTATTCGACGAGACGATTCCAGACCGTCCGCCCCAACCCTTCGCCGCGTGCTTCATCGAGCACAGCGAATTTGTCGAGATAGATCCAGTCATCAAGGCGCGTCGTGATCGCGGCGGCGCGATAGCTCTCGGTCACAAAAGCCCGGTCGACGACCAATTGGTCCCAATATCCCGCCATTGCCGGCCGACCGAACGCAGCCGTCACCAGAGCATCAAGGCGATCCAGGTCCAGCGTCGACTTGTTGTCAGCCGACACAATACGCTCGCCACGCCGGATCAGCGTGCCGGCACCGGCATGGGTGAATAATTCCCGGGCCAGCTCAGCCGGGCGTGTGATCGAAACCGAAGAGGAGAGCGGCAAATCGTCGAGCAGACGCTTGATCTCCTCCAGTTTCAGGCGCATGCCGCCATTGACCCAATCAGCCTGCATCAATCCGTCAAAATCGGTTGCCAGATTGATCGAGGAAAGGATGTCACCATCCTCGTCCAGCAGACCACCGGTTCCGGTCAGGAAGACGACCTTGTAGGGCTGCAAGGCATGGACCAGCGCACGCACCGCGACATCCGCATTGATGTTGACCAGCTTGCCGTCCGGCGTCTCGCCAAGACAGGCCAGTATCGCGGCCTGACCGGCGCGGGCCGCCGACCCGACAAGGTCAAGATGGATGTGGCGCGGCTCGCCGACCCGGCCCAGGCGGGCTTCGTCGACAATATCCGCCTCGAACACGCCGCGCGGCACCGCCGCGGCCCGGCCACCCGCATTGCGGATCGCGTCGACCAGGGTGAGATTGGCCTGGGTCAACGTATCGCGGATGATCGGAATGGCCGCATCGCGGGTGACCCGCAACCCGTCCACGCGCTCGGTCGGAATGTCCGCCTGCTCCAGCGCCGCATCAAGCTGCGGTCCGCCGCCATGTACCACGACAGGCGTCAGGCCAACCGTCTGCAGGAAGGCGAGCGCCGATGCCAGCCCTTCCAGATCATCGCGGATCACGGCGCCGCCGACCTTGATGACGGCAAAGCGCTCCTGGTCGATGCCTGAAAAACGATGGAGGTATTCGCGGATTTCCTTGCCATCGCGCATGTGCGACAGCAATTGGACGATCGTCTGGCGAACGCCGGGAGGGCTCGACGTCATTCCACCCCTCCCGCCTGTTTGGCGAGTCTTTCCATCACCGCCATCTGAACCGGCAGGCGATTGGCTGCCTCCTCAATGCCCATGAAGGCGGGGCTGTCGACGACAGCGTCGGCAATTTTTACATTTCGGCGCATCGGGAGGCAGTGGCTGACCACCGCATTATTGGTCAACGCCATCTTCTCTGGCGTGATCATGAAGTCGGCGCCCTTTGCCCGGAAGGCTGCTTCATCTTCCCAGTTTCCAAAGAAGGGCAAGGCGCCCCAGCTCTTGGCGTAGACCACATCGGCACCGGCATAGGCGGCGTCGACATCGGTCGTCACCGTCACCGACCCACCGCCTTCAGCCGTGAAGCGCTCGGCGGCTGACATGTAGCGCTCGTCGAGCCGATAGACCTCGTCAGGAACCAGGAGCCGGACATTGGCACCGAATTTCGAAGCAATCAGAAGTGAGGAATTGGCCACCGCCGTATTAAGCGGCTTGGGGTGCGGCACCCAGGTCAGGAGATAGGTCTTGTCCGCGACTGGCCCCATCCGCTCCTGCAGGGCCAGCATGTGGGCCAGCTCCTGACAGGGGTGGACAATGGTCTCCATGTTGATCACCGGTACGGTCGCATGCTTGGCGAACGCCTCGATCAGCGGGTCCTCGCGTTCGGACTGCCAGTCCTTGAACTCGGGGAAGCAGCGTATGGCGATCAGGTCGACATAGGAGGACAGGACACGCGCGGCTTCACGCACATGCTCCTCCTTGTCACCATCCATCACGGCACCATCACTGAATTCCATCGGCCAGGTCGCGCCTTTTGCGTCCAGCACGATGGCATGGCCGCCGAGACGATGAGTGCCGATGTCGAAAGACGACCGTGTGCGCAGGGACGGGTTGAAAAACACCAGCGCCACCGACTTGCCTTCGAGTGATCGGCTGACCGTGCCGGACTTGAAGGCGCTTGCTCGGTCGAGCAGGCCCTGAAGCTCGTTACGGGTCCAATCTGCGGTCGAAAGGAAATGGCGCATATCCGGTCCTTGCTGGCGGGTTGAGGGGTAAATCTGTGCGCAGGCCAAGCGGCGCGCCCGAACTCTCTAGGACATCCGTGCAGGCCACGCACGGAAAATTCCAGCATGATGCACCGTCAGGCTTGAAGCGGGAGTGGAAATTGCCGCGCGTGTGTGGAACAAGCCGGGCATATTTTCATTTGGGGATAGCCATGTCCGTTCTCGCCGTCATTCCCGCCCGTTACGGGTCGACCCGCTTTCCCGGCAAGCCGCTGGCGAAGATCGCCGGACAGATGATGGTCGAACGGGTCTGGCGGATTGCCGCAGCGGCCGACGGTGTGGACCGCGTGGTGGTCGCCACTGATGATGAGCGCATCATGTCGGCTGTCGCGGCGGCTGGCGGTGAGGCCGTCATGACCGATGCGACCTGTCGCAATGGCACCGAACGCGCGTTGGACGCGGTCCGGCGCCTGAACAGCGACGCCGAGATCATCATCAACGTGCAGGGCGATGCCCCCCTCATCCCGCCCTGGGTGATTGGCGGCGTTGCCGAGACCCTGCGCGCCGACCCGGCCCTGCAAATGGCAACGCCGGCCATCGCCCTGCCCGCGGAGACCGAAGCCCGCATGCGCGCCGACAAGGCCAAGGGCTCGGCCTCGGGCACGACGGTCGTGTTCAACAAGGCGATGGATGCGATGTATTTCTCGAAGAATGTCATCCCCTTCCGCCGCAAGCCGAATGAGGGCGCGCCGACCTATCAGCATATCGGTCTTTACGGGTATCGCCGCGACACGCTGGAACAACTGGTCGCGCTGGCGCCAACCCCGTTTGAGTTGACTGAAAGCCTGGAACAGCTTCGGGCGCTGGAGAACGGCATCCCGATCCGCGTCGTGCTGACCGATTATCGCGGCCGCTCGGCCTGGTCGGTCGATGCGCCAGAGGATGCTGTCCGGGTAGAAGGCATCATTGCTGCCGAAGGCGAGCTGGTGTGATGGCCCGGATCCTGCTCGCCCGTCATGGCAATACATTCGGTCCCGGCGACACGCCGGTCTGGGTTGGTGCCAGGGAAGACCTGCCGCTGGTCGAGAGCGGTGAAGCGCAGGCCCGGGCCCTCGGCGACGCGCTGAAGGGGGCGGGGATCACGCCGGCTCGACTGATTTGCGGCCCGCTCAAGCGGACCCGTCGAGCGGCCGAGATCGTCGGGGGGCTGACAGGTTTCGCCGGCGCGGTCGAGATTGATGTCCGCCTGACCGAGATCGATTACGGGTCCTGGGGCGGCAAGTCGAACGCCCAGATCATCGCCGAGTTTGGCCAGGATGCGCTGGATTGCTGGGACAAACGCCACACGCGCCCCGACGGCGTCGACTGGTCTCCGTCCGATGCAGACCTCAAGGCCAATGCACTCGCGGCGATGGCGGATGCGGCCACCACCAGGTCCGGCCTCGCGCTGGTAATCACCTCGAACGGTATTTTGCGCTACATGCACGCCGCGCTGAGCGGGGATGATGGCAATGCCAAGGTGAAGACCGGCAATCTGTGCGGCGCCGACCTTGAAGGCACGGCTGGCTCCCGTCTGTTCTGGAATGAAAAATCGGACGCCGATCTGGTCGCCCGTCACTTTTCCTGATCAGTCGACCCGGTCGAGGAAAGCCTCGACTGCGGCCCAAGCTTCCGGTTCGGTGATGAAGGGGGCGTGACCGACATCGGGAACTTCAACCGATATCAGATCGGGCTTGCGCCGCTTCATCTCGGCAACCGTCTCCGGCGTCAGCAGATCTGAAATACCGCCCCGCACGACCAGGGTCGGAATGTCGGCAAAAGGTGTCCAGAACGCCCAAAGATCCGGCAGGGCCGCGCCATCATCCACCTGATCAACCAGCGCGCCATCATAAGCCAGAGCGATGCTGCCATCCTCCCGCTCGACCCATGTCTTGTGGGCAAAGTCTTCCCAGAACGCCATATCCGTGTCCCGCTTCGGAAAGGCCGCCAGATTGGACAGGCGTGTGCGCGCCGCGGCCTCGGCCCAGCTCGTGGCCGGCTCACGGCTGGAGACGTTCGACTTGATGCGATCAAGTCCTTCAGTCGCGATTTCCGGGCCGATATCGTTGATCACCGCCGCAGCGACTAGGCTTGGCTGTAGACTGGCGATGATGAAAGTCATCAATCCGCCCATCGAAGTCCCCACGAAGACCGCCCGCGACAGCCCGATCGACGCGAGCAGCGCAATCACATCGCCTGCATAGGTCAGCGGCTGATAACGCGCAGCAACTGGATCAGGGTCCGACTGGCCGCGACCACGGGCGGAGATCGAAATCACGCGCCGCCCCTTCGCCGCGATCATCGGCGCAAGGTCCTCGAAATCGCGGACATTGCGGGTCAGCCCGTGCAGACAGATCACCGGCAGGCCGGTCTCCGCGCCAACAGCCGGATAGTCACACCAATGGATACGCGGACCATCCGCTGTGGTGAAGAAATGATCGGTGAAGCTCGCGTCAGTCATCAGGCGGGATCAGCCTCCGTCGCAGGATCGTTCTGTGGAGCGGCGGCATCCCCATCCGCTTCCCAGTCCTTGGCAAGATAGCGTGAGGCCCAGAACATGAAGAAGGCGGCCACGAGATAGAGGCAGGCACCAATAACAATCGAGATCCGCAATGACCCGTCACCGAAGGTCGGCTCCAGGACCGTGGAAACCCGGCCGAGCACATACACGCCGCCGCCAATGCCGAGCAGATTATTGATCAGCAAGAAGACGGACGAGGCGCTGGTGCGCATATGCGGGGGCATCAGATGCTGGAAGGCCGACAGGACCGGTCCGAGCCAGGCCAGGCCAAGCGCTGTCGGAATGAAGAGAATGGCGACCGACATTATCGGCGACGGGGCAAGGATGCCCGCCCAGTAAAGCGGCGCACTGAGCAAGAATGCAATCGCGGGCACTGTCGCGAAAGCCGAACGCTTGGACTTGCCCATAAGGTCGCCCATCACACCGCCAAGAAAGATGCCCAGGCTGCCCGCCACAAAAAGCACGCCGCCAAACAGCCAGCCGGTCTCGATCAGACCGAGCTGGAAACTCCGCGAGAAGAAGGACGGCAACCAGAAGAAGACGCCATAGCCCATCATCGAGGAAGCCGAGGCCCCCATGATCAACAGCCAGAAGCTCGGCTTTTCCAGAGCCAGGGACATGAAATCGCGGAACGCACTGAAGAAAGCGCCGAGCAGGAAGCCAACAATCACATGCCCGATGAGCCACCCGATCGCAGCAATGCCGAAACCGTCACCACTCAGGGCCGGAACAATCCAGGCCACCAGGGCCGAAAGCGGCGCCAGGACAGCAAGCCCCACCATCATCAGCAGCGGGCTAGTCGTACGGGCGACCAAACCTCCACCCATCCAGCCTGATACGCCGCCAACCAGGGCAGCGATAGCGAGCAGGGGCACGGACTGGACCGAGCTCGCTCCAAACACCTGGATGTTGAAGATCGAGAGCAGGCTGGGCAGGGCGAACAGGACAGCGCCGGCAATCGACAGGATCCGCGCCTTACTGTCCGAATACACGCCGACGGTCTGGCGGGCTTCTGCCTTTTGTGTCGGCACAGCGTCGTACTGGCCGCGTTTCGGCTCACGTACCACCAATTTGAATATCGGCGCGAGGACAACACCCGCAATACCGACGATGAAGAAGGCCGAGCGCCAGTCGAGCGAGTCCGAAATCGCGCCCCCGGCAATCTGCGAGCCCGCGATGACGCCAAACGCGCTGCCGACGGGAATGCCGAGCGAATAGATTGCCAGAGCCCGCGAACGCTCCGATGGCGGATGGTAGTCGGCAATGATTGTGTAGGCCGGGGCGACGCCGCCCGCTTCACCGATGCCGACGCCGACACGTGCCAGGAAGAGCTGGGTGAAGTTCTGGGCAAACCCGCTAATGGCTGTAAATCCACTCCAGATAGTCAGCGCTGCGGTCATGATCCAGGTCCGGCTCATACGATCCGCGAACCAGGCGATCGGCACACCAAGCGTCGAATAGAGCACGGCAAAGGCGATACCGCCGAGCAGGCCGAGCTGCTCGTCGCTCAGGCCAAGATCTTCCTTGATCGGAATGGCGAGGATGGAAATGATCTGGCGATCCAGGAAATTGAAAGCGTAGACCAGAAACAGCAGCAGCATCACAAGATTGCGATACCCTTTGCTGGTTTTCGTCGCGGCGCCGGATGCGCCGTCCCCGGTTTCATTCGCCATGATATCTCCCCTCAAGGCCTGCCGGTCGTTGTCCGACCGTGCAATGCGTCGCTCTCCATCGACACAAACATGAATGGTCATTCAGGTTTGGTCAAACCCGATTTCCATTCAACGTCGGCCTGCGCTAGTTTGCAGCGCTTTGCGACGCAGGCACGATGTTGCACAGAAAATGGGCGTTGCCCAATGAATGATAGGGGTTGAGATGAAACATACCGGATTCCCGGCAGCGCTGATCGGACTGATGATTGCCGCGTGCTCGCCAGCCAGCGAAGACAGCACGGGTGCGCCAGCCCCGTCGGCCGACGCAACCGACACCAGCCATACCGAAAGCATGACCAGCGTCGCCATAAATGAGGCCGACCTGCGTCATCGCATCTCGACCCTGGCCGATGATGGCTTCGAAGGCCGCTCCCCGGCAACGCCGGGCGGCATCGCCGCGAGCCAGTGGATCGCCGATGAGATGGCCCGGATCGGGCTCGCACCGGGCTATGGTGACAGCTATTTCCAGCCGGTCTCCCTGCTCGCGGTCACACTTGAGGCCGACCAATCCAGCTTTGATGTCGCCTTCGAGGGTGAGCCGCTCGGCCTGAGCATGGGCGAAGACGTGGTCTACTGGTCCAAGCTGAACTCCAGCGAGATTTCCGTCACTGACAGCGAACTCGTCTTCGTCGGTTATGGCGTCGTGGCGCCGGAATATGGCTGGGACGATTATGCCGGTCTGGATGTCGAAGGCCGTACAGTGGTCATGCTGGTCAATGATCCCGGCTATGCCAATCCGGACAGCGGCCTCTTCAACGGCAATGCCATGACCTATTACGGCCGCTGGACCTACAAATATGAGGAAGCGGCCCGACAGGGCGCGGCCGGCGTCATCCTGATTCACCAGACGGCTCCCGCCTCCTATGGCTGGAACGTGGTCTCCGGCTCTTGGTCCGGCACCCAGCTCGATCTGGCACGCGAACCGGGCCAGGGCACATTTTCTGATATTGAAAGCTGGGTCACCGAAGACCGCGCCCGCCAGATGTTCGATCTCGCCGGGCTCGACTTCGACGCAGTGACCGCAGCAGCGGCCCGGCCCGGCTTTGAGGCCGTGCCGATGACCGGTCTCACCGCGTCCGGCACACTGGTCAATTCCACCGACACGATGGAGTCCCGCAATGTGGTTGGCATCGTGCCCGGAACGACCCGACCGGACGAGTATGTGCTCTACACGGCACATTGGGACCATCTCGGAAGTCGCGAGGTCGCCGAAGGCGAAGACGGGATTTATAACGGCGCCGTCGACAATGCGACCGGCACTGCGGCCATTCTCGAGATCGGCGAAGCCTTCGTGGGCGAGCCGGCGGAACGTTCGGTCATGATCCTGGCGGTCACCGCCGAGGAGTCGGGACTTCTGGGCTCGGCCTATTACGGCGAGAACCCGATCGTCCCCTACGAGCAGACAGCGGGCGGAATCAATATCGACGCCATCCTGCCCTCGGGCCGGTCCCGCGATGTGGTCGTTGTCGGCCACGGTGCCTCCGAGCTGGAAGACATCCTGACCGAGGCCGCGACCGAACAGGACCGCTATATCGTGGCCGATCCGACGCCGGAAGCGGGCTATTTCTATCGCTCGGACCACATCTCTCTCGC
>Ga0316204_10012400_pt1 | contig 10404 bp, 9 predicted proteins | sample 6monrhotite_MG_2_FD_205661 | JGI IMG/M metagenome (GOLD analysis project Ga0316204, IMG submission 205661) | Microbial mat bacterial communities from mineral coupon in-situ incubated in ocean water Damariscotta River, Maine, United States -... | ecosystem: Environmental > Aquatic > Marine >... | reverse complement strand
CATGGATTTAATCACCACCCATGAGACCGACCCGGAACCCTATTGGGACATGCTGTTGCTCGCTGACCCATCAAAGGCGGTCGTTGAGCAGTATCTGGCCGACGGCAAACTTTATGTGGCTGAGTGGGACGATACTGTGGTTGGGGTCTATATTTTGCTGCAGTTGGATGGCCCTTTGTGGGAGCTGAAAAACATTGCAGTTACTGAAGAGTGGCAGGGCAAAGGCGTGGGCAAGGCCCTGATCGCGGCGGCGATAAAAAGCGCGAAAGAGCTGGGTGCTGAGCGGCTGGAGGTTGGCACCGGGAATTCAAGCATAAACCAATTAGCTTTCTACCAGAAAGCAGGCTTCCGCATGCAGCGCATAGCCAAAAATTATTTTACCCTGAACTATGAAGAACCTATTTTCGAGAACGGCATTCAGTGCCGCGATATGGTGATTTTAGGGATGGAGATTAGTTAAGTTTGATCGTCTTTTGATGTGTCCAATACCTTGATTATGCCGTCGCGTACGGAAAAGGCACCAGTGTCCGTTATGATATAGATAGTCCCATGTTGATGGCTTAGAAATGTGTGGGTTTCGAGCGGGCTATCTGTAACTAAATGCGTTGTCCCGGGATAGTTTCCAGCCTCTATAGGCATCTCCAAGCAGCCGTTCGACAACCTCTCTTTTTTTACCAATTTCAAAGTCTCTTTGTTTACGCGAAATCGGTAGTGACCACCCAGTACGATCGTATTGTGCTGTGTCGTTGCAGCTAAAGCATAAACCAAATAGTTATCGCCATCATCCAGAACAACCGTATTATAGTTTTGGGTGCAATAGCGGTCGATGGCGGAAAAGGCCAATTGCCGCGCTTTGAAGCGATTAATAATGCGCCTTGACGATTTTGGCCTTTTCTCAAGCTTTGGCTTTTTTTTGCCTTTGAACTTAACAGCGAAGGCAATTTTAGGGGCTTCATTTGTGCCGTTGAAAAAATAGGTACGCGCTGTTTTGCCACGTATGTCGGTGAGGAACCCGATAATGCCGTGGTTGCCCGAAAGCAGTCCTTTCTCAACGACCAGATCAGTGGCTTTCCAAGCATATTGGTCGCGCTCGTAGATTTCCTTGCCGCGCTGCTCCGCGACTTCGATGCTCACCGGGTCGACGGCAGAAAAGCCGTTCTCAAATACTTCGTCTTCTGCGTTAGTAGACGTCGTAGCGAGCGCAAAGGCCAGCAGGCCAAGCAGAATTTTCATAAATACCCCCCACGTGTTCATTTCAAAGTGAACAGATTATTCCCTCGCCAATCTGCACGCAAAATGTATCAATGTTCAATCGAAAGTTTTGTCCGCCACAAAGGGAATTCGCGATGACTACCAAAATTCTTGCCGCCTTCGGACTTGCCTTTGTACTTGCTTGTCCTCTTGCAGCGGCGGAAACATGCATTCCGCCGCTACCTGTTGCGCATTCGAATAATGCCGTGGCGGGGATGGCGTTGGAGGGGAAGCGCAGGCTGTTTTCCTTCGCTGGTTTGACGGCGGGGAAATCCTGGCGTGACACATCGAAGGCGGCCTTTATGTTCACTGAAGGCGACGCGGCGTGGGTGCAGGTTGCTGATTTGCCTGTGGCAGAGGGCCGTTTGGCAGCGACGGCTGAAGCGGTCGGCGGCAAGATCTATTATTTTGGCGGCTATACGGTTGCGGAAGACGGCGCGGAGGTTTCCGCGCTTGAGAATTTCACCTTTGATCCCACCAGTAAAACCTATACCCGTATCGCAGACATGCCGGTGCCCACCGACGATGCGGTGAGCTTTGTTTATAAAGGCCGCTACATTTATCTGGTGTCGGGCTGGCACAATACGGGCAATATCCGCGATGTGCAGGTTTACGACACTGAGTATGATAGCTGGTTCAAAGCAACAGACTATCCCGGCAGCCCCGTGTTTGGGCATGCGGGCGGCATTGTGGGCAACCAGTTTGTGATCGCTGACGGCGTTGCCGTTGTGGGCAAAGACGAACAAGGCAGGCGCAAGTTTGATACGGTAAACGAAGGCTGGCTGGGCACCATTGACCCCATTGACCCCAGTAAAATAACCTACCGCCGTTTGCCGCAGTTGCCCGGCAAAGGGCATTACAGAATGGCAGGCGCGGGCGACAAAACAGAGAACCGCGTGCTGTTCGTGGGCGGTACCCCAAACGCCTATAATTACAGCGGCATCGGTTATAACGGCGAGCCGTCAGAGCCCAAGGCGCATGTTTTCGGTTGGGATTTCACCAAAGACAATTGGGTTGCTTATCCGGATAAAGCAACAGCCAGCATGGATCATCGAGGGCTGTTGAAATGGGACGGCGATTGGATCACGGTGGGCGGCATGTTAGAAGGCCAGCTTGTATCGAATAGGGTCCTGCCCAACCACTGCAATTAGCGCAATCGTCTGCTTGTAAACGGAGTATCTTCTATGGTCCCTGAGCGTATTTCTGAACTGGATACCCCCTGCCTGTTGGTTGAAAAATCCCGCGTTGAAAATAATATCAAAGCCATGAAATCCCGCATTTCGGGACTGGGCGCGGTTCTAAGACCCCATGTGAAAACCACCAAAAGCCTAGACTGTGCGCGTATGCTTTTTGGCAGTGGCTCTGGGCCAATCACGGTTTCCACCCTGCGCGAGGCGGAATATTTTTTTGGCGGCGGCTTCAGTGATATTCTTTACGCGGTCAGCATCGTGCCGGCAAAATTACCGCGGGTGCATCTGCTGCAACAAGCAGGCGCTGACATTAAAATCATTCTCGACAGCCTGGAAACTGCGGCGGCGGTTGCCAGCTACGGCACGGCGCATGCCACACGCTTTAAGGTGTTTATTGAAATTGACTGCGACCGGCACCGGGCGGGCCTTAGGCCTGATGATCCGCGAATTTTGGAAATCGCCGCTTTGCTTGTTGAAAATACAGCCACCGATTTTACGGGCATATTAACTCATGCGGGCGAGGCTTATGCCTGCAAAACTGTTGATGAAATTAAAGCGCATGCCAGGCTGGAACGCGACAGTTTGCGCACAGTTGCGGGTAGGCTTGGCGAGGCGGGCACCCCAACACCCTGCACCAGTGTTGGGTCCAGCCCTACAGCACGCTTTTATGATCATCTTGACGGCATCGACGAAGTACGCGCGGGCGTATTTGTGTTTCAAGACCTGTTCCAACGCGGGCTTGGCACGTGCAGCGCGGACGATATAGCTATGAGCGTACTGACAAGCGTGATCAGCCACCGCTCGGATCAAGGCCGACTGTTCATTGACGCGGGCGCGCTGGCGCTTTCGAAAGACCGGGGCACGGCCTCACAGCAGGAAGATTGCTTTTACGGCTTGGTGTGTGGTGCGGACGGCAAGCTTATTGAGGGTCTGGTTGTGGAAGGCGTTAATCAGGAGCACGGCACGGTGACAGCGCGCACTGGCGAGATTGATTTTGCGAAATACCCCATAGGCAGCCTGCTACGCATATTACCTAACCATGCCTGTATGACAGCCGCGGCGCACGCGGGATATCATGTTCTTGATGCAGGTGGTTCGATAGAAGAATATTGGCCGCGCTGCACCGGTTGGTGATAAATACGGTTGTTCTGCTTAATCCTCATTTGAGAGAGTTTTCAGGAAGTCGATGAGGGTCTCGCGGTCTTCTTTTGCTTTCAGCATTCGAAAAGGGAGATGAATCCCCTGGCCGAAGGTTTTTTTTTCAGTGAAAAATATATGTAGGCGTTCTGCGTTCCATATGCCGTCGCGTGCGGCTATTCGGGAAGAGTAGTTAAATTCAGGCAAGGAAGCCACCGGTCTGCCTATCAGGCCGTATAGGTTGGGGCCGATTTTCGAAGGTGCACCATCCGTATAGCTATGGCAGCGCGTACAGGCGCGAAACAGGCCTTCTGCGTGTTTGGCTTGATCCACCGGCTTGCTACGGTGTCGGACGCGATTTGGAGGTAAAATGCTTGGCACATCACTTTGGGCGAGCCACTCGATCAGGCGTGCACGATCTTTTGCATCCTCCAAGCCGCGAAAATACATTTTGGTGTCTGCCAGCATATGATTGGGCCGTATGAGGAACGTATCCAGCTTTGCCCGTGTCCAAACTCCCTTTTCGGCCTTCATGGCGTCGCTATAGTCAAACCCCGGCATTGAAGCAATTTCGCGCCCGAGAATACCATTCAGTGGTGGGGCTTTGGCTTGTTGGCCTTCTGCCATGACTGTGTGGCAGTTGGCACAGAGGCTGAAGGCCTGCGGTGGTATGGTATTGCCACCGAAAACAGGTAAAAAGCTATAGGTAGAAATGGTGAATATTATGAACAACCGTCCAAACAAGTGTAGCATCCCTTTTTGATTGCAACACACTTCTAACGGGTATTTTTGGTAAAGCAACCGACTTTTGGCTCTGGTTGGGACTTGCTGGCACCGGGCTGACGCTAAAAGTTAACATTAACGGTAATTATGTCGCTATAGGCACCGGGCTCTACTATTTGGCTGGCAAGGATTCTGCCATAACTCGTGTAATTTCGGGTAACGCAGCAAAGAACAGGGAAGCTGTAACTATCAGCAATGATTGCCGTGCCCTTTTTACCGTCGCCCCAAATGCTTGTGCGGCTGACATCTGTATATAGGTCATACTGGAGCTTGTCCGGACCTTTCATCTCTCTAGGCGTTCCAACCTTGCCCCCTGAAAGTTCAATCGCATAAGACATGGTATCACCTATTGTATCGGTGCCGCACACCACCTCTATGTTCCCAGCGCTATCAACAGCAAGGCCAGAAAGTGTATCATAGGAACCGAAGTTGACGGCGGTGGCGGATACGGAACAATAACAATTCTTGCAAGGCTTCGGTTTGGCCGACGTAGGCCAAAATGCGGGCGTTAACAGGAAGATACATACCAGCAATGCTGTTTTTGTTATGGCTGTTTTTCTTTGCATGTCATGGTTCCTAATCTGGTCGGAAACCCGCTGGCTTTCAGAGCGCCGACGCTGACTACACAGCTACCTCCCGGTGTTTCTGCCATCAGGGTTTTGGGCTGGTCCAATCCTGTAACATAAACTGCACCGCCAAACCCGACATAAAATTTGGCCGTGCCGCCGATCTCCTGCAAAACAGTGCCTGTTGGCAATGAATTCCCGTCCTCATCCGTGATTTTTAACATCGCAGCGAAGGTGCGAGAAACAGGAAAATCCACTATTACACCGCTGCGCCGCCGGGGCACGGGCATCAAGCTGGTGGCGCCGATTTCGGCGCTCATCGGTAAATCTAGTGGGTCAATACTTATGCGGTTCTGTTCGTATGGCCGCAGACGGGAAACAAGGGCATATCCGGTTTTATCAGTTTTTGTAGCTGGTCTATTGTCGCGTAGCACGCCTACGTTTTCAAAGGTGCCGACTTTCACAAGGGCGAAGCTATCATCAATCGGGTTGGTTAGATATTGTTTGCCGTCCAGCATTACGGCACCGCCTCTCATGCCTAGGCGGGTTGTGTGACTGCCGTTGAAAATACTGTGATCAAGCGAAATGATGCCTTTTTGTGAATTATAGGTTACGCCAGCCTGAGCGCGTTCGTTGGCCTCAAGAGTTGCCTGCGCGCGGTAGCCAAACCCGCCTTCAGCAGGGGCGTTGCTACTAGCTCTTAAATTGCTGCTCCATGTGTCTCCGCTACGATCCAGCGAAGCGCTTCCTGTAATTCGGTTTGTCAGTCTGGCGGTGAAAATCAGGAAGATCGCGGTATCTTTCACTTCGCCAAAAGAGTGTGAAACATTAGCATTAAGGGACCCGAGGCTGCCTACTTGAATGGTAAAATTACCACTGGCTATTTGAAGGTTTGGACCCTCTCTTTCATCGACCCGCAAATAATTCAGGGAAACCGAACTATTCTTGGTCACGTCGAACCCGGCGTTTGCACTGGTTTGCATGCGTGGTTCGAGTGTCGTATCTGAAGCGCCCAGCCGGCTGAAGTTCTTAGATATCCATTCATTTGATGCACTGAAGCCAAAATTTTGCGCCTCCCAATTAAACTCCATCTGGAACATGCCGCCAACCCTGCCATCTTTCACGCTAAGCGCTGTGGCACTTGATAGAATTCCGCCAAAAGGCATTTGCCAATCAATGTAGGGGCCTATGCCTGCGCGCTTCGAAGATAATTCTGCGTGTAGGCCTGCTGTGAAAAGCTGGTTGATACCTTTTCGGTAGCTGCCTGCAATGAATGGTTCTGCGTAATCGTTGCTGCGACTTCCGTAATTGCTGCGTAGAAAGCCTGCTTCAGCTGAATATTCGCTCAGGCCGGGCCGAAGTAATGCACGGCTGGCATAGAAGGGATGGCTCAACAAAGTTTCGCGTCCCAGAAGGTCGCGCACGACGATCAACAGGTCGCCCGACCCGGTAATAACAGGGGGTTGCTCAATGGTGAACGGGCCAGGTTCGAGATCAATGCTACCCCTGCGTGACCCATTCACGAATATTTCAGCTGTCGACGGCAGGGCGGCCCCTCCGCTGATTGTGGGTGTGGGGAAGCTTATAAAACCTGGCTGAAGGCCAAAATCTGTGCCGAATTGGATGCCTCCAAAACGGGCGGCCTGACCCCAGCCACCTTGTTGGGTAATGCTGTCGCCAAAACGCCAGCGTTGGCGCTTTTCTGGTATGTCAATTGTCCAATTTGTATCAAGACGAATTACCGAAGCGGCGTTGGTAAAGTCGCGACCGGAAAAGGTTAGTGTGCCGGAGCCGCCATTAGAGAAAACGCCAACTTCGGCGAGCCCTCCGAGAAACTCGCCCGTCCCGCTTTTTTCGGCGAGAAGGTCGTAATTTACAAATACACCTGTCGGTGTTGGGTCGGGCAGAGGCAGGTGTTGTTGCGGGCCTAGTTTAGTGGCAGGGAAGCAGCTTGCCTCACACTGCAGTGAAAGATGCTGTTGTCCGGTGCTAAATTCAAAGCTGAGACCATCTAGGGCTGCCAAAGGAAAATACAGACTGCCTCGATACGAAACATTCGGAACTGAAGGTACAATTAAGCCAAGCCGCTGAAGGACCTGTGCTTCCAGCATAAATGCACCGTCTTGAGAAAAGGCCCGAAAAATGCCGGGTTTTTCTATGCCGTTAAGGCTGACCGTAACGAAATAGGAAGTTTGCTGCGGTTGGGCGGTTTCAGGTTGTTGGGCCTTGACCTGCACAGCTTCTGGCGCCTCGACCCTATTCTGCGGCGCACTAGACGTTTCGGAAAAGAAGAGGGCCGCCAATAAATGGAGCGGCCCTATGGCGACTGACTTCATCTGTCAATCTGTAACGTTTCTTCGTAGCTGCCCTGATCTGTTGACGCTAACATCTCAACAGAATCTGGTAGTGCGCCCGCGATAGGGTTGGCCAAGTCCACGCGCCATGAAATGGTGGCACCGGGTAAAATATACTGGTGCGTATTCGCTTGGAACAGGAAGTCACCTTGTTTTAGCTGAATACCGCTAACAAGCGCATGAGATGTGCCCTCATTTACAGCCGTCATCCAAACACCGCCTTGATCGCCTGTTTTAATTTGCCAATTAAGGGTAGGCTGAACGGAATTTTTAGGCGGCAAAAAAACCGGTACACCAATGCGCATTGCTACTTGTACTGCGCTGGCATCTTCTGCAATTTGTGACGGGATTTCCTGGATGAAAAGCCTGAACGTGCCTTCTGTGTCCCAATTTCGTGCCATGTCCTCGAGGCCAATTCGTACTATCTGGCTACCGCCTGGGGGGATGTTGAACATAGAGGGGCATGCCAGTACACCAAGAGTGTCTGATGGCCCATATATGTCTGCCCCGTTTTCCTGCGCCCACGACATGAGTTGCAGTTGTATGACGGCTTCCGAAGTTCCCTGATTATCAATTGTAATCACAGCTACTGGCGCATCCTGAGTAATGATGATGCGCGTTGGCTTGATAACCAGCGAAGCAGCGGCGTTTGCGGCTCCTAAAGGCACTAGTGCAGCGAGAAAAAAACAAAGCAATATGGCTCGAAAAGGAGCGTAAAGCGCGCTGGATACCTGGGATTTAATTTTCAAAAGTTGATCGACAGTACTGTTATCTCGGAATCGCTGTCCGCCAAACTTTCTGTTTTCACTTGTGCGTTCCTGAGTTTGAACAAGTCGGCTTTCCCGTTGCTTTGCTTGACTATTCCACCTAATAGCTGCGTTGCGGAGCTGGGCATGCCAGCGGCGGAGAGTTGTCCCGACCCCTGGCTTGCGCTGATGTCGTAAATCGTGTCTTTCGTACAAAGTACGGTCACTGGTTGACCGTCCAGCCCCACTGTTCCGCTGACATCGATCACGCAAGACGGTAGAACTTGGACGCTCACGCCGATGCGCGTCGAGGCCCGTCTTTCGAAGGGCGATGGGCGGTCTGCCCGCGGCGCTGTTTCTGCCGCCGCTTGGCTGGTTGCCGCCGTTTGAAAACACAGGCTCAGCCCTACAATCATCGTCGTGTGTGACGATATTGCTTTCCGATACAGACTCCGACGAATGCGCATGGAAAACCTCTTTCTGCCAACGCTGTGGCATACACCTCTCCTTTTAAATTATACCCTCAACAAATAACTAAAAGGTTACCGTAACAGTGATTAGATCAGCATAAGCACCGGGAGTAACGCTTTGTAGAGCTGGAATCCGACCATAAATGGTCAATGCTTGAGATGCCCCTGTTCCTGTTCCGGATACAGTGTCAACGCCCACGCTATCACCCCAAATTGTGGTGCGGCCAGTCTCCTGATACAGCGCATAGTTCAGTGTATTTGCGCCAAACTCCATCACCCGTACCGTCGTTGTTGCTCCAGTACCTGTTCCCGCGTCCAATCCTACATCGTATGTTGTTGTGAGAGTGCAGGTAACACCAAGTGTTGTTGTCGCGTCTGTGTTGGTTGCGTTTAGCGGGTCGTATGCGCCAAACCCCAAATCGGTGGCAGAAACCGAGCAGGCATCACCAACGCTTGTGGTTACATTGAAAGTTGTTGACTGCGCCTGAGCACCAGTAGTTGCCAGTCCCGCAACAAGGCCTGAAAACAAAACTACATTCAAAGGTACGCGGCGAATTTGGGAAACAAAATTGCTGTAAAAAGACATCTTTCATTCTCCTGATTTGTTAATGATAATATTATCATTATACCTGCATATGTTATTTCATAAGGATATCTTCAAGACCCAATATATTTCAAAATATATCATAGGTTTATATACCCTAAAATTGTATCCTCACCTTGGCCAAAAGCCTTATCTTTGTTTAAGTGTACCTCGTATTGGAACGTAAGTTTTTGACTAAGATCAATCGCAAGTAGTTTATGGTATTTGGGATGCTGATTTTATCAAAACTGCATTAAAGCCCAACGTCCCAGCAGTCTTTCACGGTGACGCGGTCCATCCAAAATCTGTCCCAGCGCTGCTGTTTTTCTTCCTTCGGCAAGTTTTTGGGGCTGGCGGGTTCAGTTGGCGGAAAGGTTGCTCTGTCCAGCATGGCGCGTATGTTCACTGCGCCTTTACGGTGTTCTCCCGTATCGCAGGTTACGGCAGGGACCACCCCGCATTGCTGGCAAATCCAGAAACGCGCGCTTTCCGAACCTTGGCTATAGAGGTTGGTGGCGGCCTCGTTCTGGATTTCAATCTCCAGATGGGCTTTGGGCGTTGAAACCCATTCGGCCCCGTGGGCGGTGCAAAAATCGCAGTCGCAGGCGCGGGGCGTCATCTCGGAGGCGGGCACATCTGTTTCCACTCGCACGGTGATATTGCCGCAATAACAGCTGCCTTCCAGTATTGCCATTTGAATTTTCCTCTGCCGCGAAATCCTGCAAACAGCCTAACGAGGCCTGCGGTTGTACTCAAGGTCAATATTTGCCCTGTTCAAGGCCGCACAATCCGGCTAAGAAAGGGCCAATTCGCGGGCGCAAATCGCCCCTATCGATGTTTTGAACGAAGAAGGTAACCATGGCTGGCCATAGTAAATTTAAAAATATCCAGTACCGCAAGGGTGCGCAGGATAAAAAACGCTCTAAAATGTTCTCTAAATTCAGCCGGGAAATCACGGTTGCTGCCAAAATGGGCGGCTCGGAAATGGATAGTAATCCGCGTCTCAGGTTGGCGGTGGCCACAGCCCGCGCCCAGTCTATGCCGAAGGATAACATCCAGCGTGCCATTGCCAAAGCTGACGGCGGTGAAGGCGAAAATTACGAAGAAATGCGCTATGAGGGCTACGGCCCGGGCGGCGTTGGTGTGATTGTGGAAACCCTTACAGATAACCGCAACCGCACAGGGTCCAACCTACGGACGATATTTGCCAAAGCTGGCGGTAATTTGGGCGAGACTGGCTCAGTAGGTTTTATGTTTGACCGTGTCGGTGAAGTAGAATTCCCGGTGGACGCCGCAGAAGCCGAGGCCATGTTTGAGGCTGGGC
>Ga0316204_10012398_pt1 | contig 10404 bp, 8 predicted proteins | sample 6monrhotite_MG_2_FD_205661 | JGI IMG/M metagenome (GOLD analysis project Ga0316204, IMG submission 205661) | Microbial mat bacterial communities from mineral coupon in-situ incubated in ocean water Damariscotta River, Maine, United States -... | ecosystem: Environmental > Aquatic > Marine >... | reverse complement strand
GCTGGGTTCCGGCTTCATTGACGGCCATTGCAAGTAGCTCTGCTGACAGCCTGACGTTCAATCTGGACGGTGTGGGTGAGTTTCATCATATCTCCCGTGCCAGAGTTGCCATTGATCTCACCACGGTGGATGCAGCACCACGTATCATACCGCGTGAGAATGCCGCAGGGGTGTACCGGATTGTGCAATCGGATACTGTTCAACTGCATACCGATTTCGCAAATTTCACGGCTGATCTTGATGCCCGTCTGCAGGATGGGGCACTGGTGAAACATGTTACGGCGAGTGGGCTGTATAATGATGCCAGTGCTACTATTACTGCGGGCCGTGCAACCGTGTTGCTCGAATAGTTAAAGCACACGCCACGCTGGCGTTGCTGTTATGCTTTGAAACAGGTTCCCTTAACCAATAAGGGAGCCTGTTTTTTTATGTGTATTTAACAACGGGCTAGCTTGTAAGGAGGGCGAGATGAGATGTGCAACAAACGCTCCGTGAGCCACACCATTTCGACATTGCGCTGAGTCTCTCGCTCCAGCCTTCGGCTTGATTGAATACGGTTTAGGTAACCATAAATGTAAAGCTTTAGCATCGTGGCTGGGTGGTACCCAGGACGAGCCGTTATGCTGGGGTCTACATTTTTAAAACCGAGTGATTTAAGATCAAGAGTATTGACGAAAACGTCAATGACACTGTGACGTGGTCTAATTGTGCTTCCATTCGCCATGCTATTTGCATTCGCTGTGGCAGTGACCGTGCGCACCCTTAAGGAATATCTGTAAGTGGATTCATACAGTCTTGTCGGAAAATTTTACATTTCCTGATCCCTGATCCCTGAACTCTGCTCCCATTGCTACACGTAAGGTTTTGTTATTTCGGTAGAACTCTTCAATTAAAGTTGGCTTGCATCCGGGTGACGGAGTGTCGGGCGATTTTACAGTTTGGATTACTTGCCAGATGCTTTAGGGCGGAGATGTCTTTCTTGGCGACAAAAGAGTGCGGCATCCTCTACTGGGCCAGAGCACCTTGGGGGGTTGTGTTGTGTCGTAACTGGTTTAATAGCCGCTGACACTGTCGCACACCCAGCTCGATACCATAGCGGCGCTCCAGATGAGTTTGCAGCAGCTTCCCGTCCCAACCATTTTGCTCATATCCCTGCCCATAGGGATTTTTTGAGATTTCGCTTTGTAGTCGTTTGAATTGATCGTCGCGAACCTTTCTGGGCCGCCCCGTTTTCTGTTCATCCCTGAGCCCCTCAAGGCCATATTCATGAAAGTAGTGAACCCAGCGTTCTATGGTACAAGGGTGTTCTTCAAACCACTCGGCAACCTGATAACAACTGTAGCCCTGTGCCACCAAAAGCACACAATGCAAGCGGTGCAGAAAATGGGATTCACTATTACGGGTAAATTCTTCCCTGCAAGCGGATTGCAGGGCAGCCTTATTCAAAACTTTCAGTTTTTGCATCGTCCCAAGTCCCTTTGGCACTGATAAAGAAAAGAGTACTGACGCTTACTATTGACTATAGATCAGCGCATCGGAATATCCACCTTGTGGCAAAACTTTTGTCGTTACTGTACGAAGACCTTGGTTGGCATTGAGTTTGCTGTGTATTTGTAAACGGTTATAGGACTTAAAAACGAATTGTTAGTTAAGGGATAAAAAGAGTATTCGGGATTGGCGAAGATGATTTGAGTCTGGTCTCTTTGTTACCGTGACGGTGAGATTGTTGACCAATTTTTATGACGGCAGCAATGCTTCATAGCAGATCGGGCCGGAATAATAAGAATCACTCATTGAGTAGGCGCGTTTGTTCAGCTAGTTCGACTAAGGGAGAAGGAAAATGAAAAAGATGTTATTACTTTTTGCGCTGGTGAGTTCTCTGGTATTCGCGACGAGCCAAGCTTTTGCGATCATGATCAGTCTCGAACCTTCTAAGCCAAAAGTATATGCTGGACAAAATATCTTTGTAGATATCAATATCTCCGGATTACATGAAACCTTTTCATCTGGAAACCAAGTAGATTCACTCCTCGCCGCCTTTTCACTGGATTTTCTTTACAATCCCAGCCTTTTAACATTTCTTCCTCTTCTATCCACTGACTGGGGTCCACACTTGGGAGACATACCTTCAGGTGAAGCGGTTCGCTTTGTTGATGAATTCACCCCGGGCGTGCTCAGTCTCGGTCTCGTCTCGTTGCTTGATGCAAGTTCAACAATGTGTATTTTTTGCGTTGATCCTTATCTGGACAACCTGCAGAGAGTCGACCCTACGGATCCAACTAGCCCTTATCTTGATACGTTCCGTCTTGCAACACTCGGTTTCTATGCTCCTTCCGGAGGGAATCCAGGCATGCCCAGTTGGCCATCTGCACGGCCGCGTGGTAGCACAGTCTTTGTTACAACAAATGTTGTGCTCAGCGATCCCGATGGATTTGAAATTTCACTTCTCGATGCATCCGGAAATCCGATTGGTCCGGCACCTGTCGCGACACCATTTATTGCGGTAAAGATACCTGAACCAGCCACGATTGCTTTAATGAGTTTAGGTCTGTTTGGGATCAATTTTAGTCGGAAAAATCGACAAGCGGCTCGCAGAGGATGTTGCTAATAAAGCCGGAAATTACGAATTTCGCAATCATCCTACTTTGGAATGTTCTAATAAAGAACATAAGGAGTAACTGCAATGGAAAAGCATTTTAGATTGGCGCTAATTATTACCTTAGTGCCTACAATTTTAGCTCTAAATTGCGCACATGCTTTTAGTGGCGCTAAATTCAGTTAATCGTAAAGATCAGTTTCATAGTGTTTTTAAGTAAGCCGCAAAGGAGTTTTTCTGATGGAACCAGCATTTAAATTTAGCAACTATAAATTGACCTGTGAGCCTTTTGTGTATAGAGGAAACAATGCATTTAAGGTGCTTAGTGACTGGGTGACTGTTTGTTTAAGAGGAGTAATATTGCTTCTTATGAATGCGCTTTTACTGAATATCGCAAGCGCAGCTGTTCCCAGTGTTGAAATTCTAAGCCCAGCGGAGAATGAAACAATTACAACTACCTCACTAAGCACTATTGTGGACATCAAGGTTAAATCACAGACAGCTATAGCTTCTGGCACCTCTGTAGAGCTGTACCTTAAGGTTGATGGCCGCGATGAGTTTTATGTTGATGAAGTCGGCGCGGGTACTGTACACAAAACGATTGAACTGGTCGCCTCAGGAGGACTGAGGCCCGGTTCTCATAGCGTACGAGCCAGGATCCATATTGTTGAGCCGACTGGGGCGAGTGGTGATGAGTTCGACACTGTAAATTTTACTATTAATCGAATAGCGGCGTCGGTAGATGTTGCTATTATGAGACCTGAGGATGGATCTATTGAGAGTGGGGATGTTCCGGTCAACGGCACTGTGACGTTCACTAAGGATTCGACGGACACAGCACGCTTGACACTAACTATGAGGAGAGAGGACGGACAGGTACAAGCCAAAGATCAAGTAATGTCTGTTAGCCCTTACACAATAGATGGTGTTACATTTAACCTGGAAGAGTTTAAGAATTATACGCTGGCGGCCGTGGCAACAATTCGCGACGATTTGGGTGCTGGTGAAGTAGCTCGGGATGATAGTAATGTAGTCAACTTTAGAGTTGAGTCAAGCACTGGCCTCGAGGAAGCTCCGCCAGATACAGAGGCTGAAGCGAGTATTACTAGCCTGATCCCTGTAGATGGTTCGACATTCGTAAACCAGTCATTAGTGAATATCAGTGCTACAGCAGATTTCTCGGTAATACCAGCTGGAGTAGCCAGAGGAGAACTAGCGATTCTGGTCGATGACGCAGCAGAGTATGTGGGTTCTAGCCAAGATTTGCCGCTGAGCGGTGATGTGTTAATAAATCTCTCACCAGGTAAACATGTCGTAAGTGCATTGGTCTCCGTTCTAGACCGCGACGGTCGTGTGTTAGCTGCGGACTCTATGGAATCGGAAATTACTGTAGTTCTTCCCATTGTCACGCTAGAGTTCAACTCGGAGGCAGATAGTTACGTTCGAACTGATTTGGATGTTCGCCGAAATGACAACTATGGTCGACAAGAGTTTATAGCTGTTGGTACCGGTCGAGGAGGGAATGGCAAACCATTCGGTGCCGCGGATGCGATCAGGGGTTTAGTCCGTTTCGATACATCATTTATGCCACATATTCAACTTAACGATGCTGTGCTGGAGTTAACCCTACATAGTTTCGATGGCTTTCCGACCTCTGTGTTCACTGTTGATGTGCACCGACTTCTAGGAACATGGATAGAAGGAAACGGTTTTGAGGGGCCAGGATCACGTGGAGGTGCTTCAGGCGGTGGGCCTGTAGATTCTGTAGATCCCGATTCTGCATTCGGTGTCGCATGGGCCGGTGCCGGAGACAATCCAGACATTAATGCTGATAATAACCAGTCCCAGCCTCATTTTGATATGCAAGTGGCAGCGAGTGTGAATCTTATCTATGGTGTCTTCTCGCAGAGTCCTGCGGGCGCGGCCGTTCAATGGGATATCACGTCTCTGGTTCAAGACTGGCTCAACGAATCCACCTCAAATTTCGGTCTCTTGTTGCGCGATGTCACCACCGATGGGGGGTTTCGGGGCGTGCGGTTTGGGAGTCGCGAGGGCAATTTGTTCATGCTACCTGGTGCAGTTGACGAGCCTCGATTGATGCTGAGCTGGACTTCGGGGTCTATCCCGGGAGATTTGTCCGGTGACAACTGCGTTGATCGAGGTGACCTTAATATCGTGCTATCCGTGGTGCGTGGTAAGGCGACACCAGGACCAAATTTAAACCTCGATTTTAATGCGGATGGCGACGTAAACATCGCAGACGCACGGGCGCTGGTACTCCTATTTACTAACCCAAGGGGGTTGCCATGCCAATAAATAAGCATCTGAACGCATTAATCGGCTAGTCCGCTTCTTTGCTCGATCGGTGGGACATTTGGAATACGATGCCGTTGGTTACGTGAGCGCGCCGAGCGAGCAACTGCTCGAAGTAATTGGGGACATAGACGGAGATACAGATGTGGATTTGAACGATTTTAACCGGTTACGAGCGGATCTGAACAAGGCAGTTCTGGACAGCCAATGCGGAACCGACTGTGATTTGGATGGCGATGGCCGGATTACCATACTCGATGCGCGTCAACTGGTTCTGCTGTGCTCTCGTTCTAAGTGTGGCAGGTCGTAACCGGTGAAGTAGCGATGCGATAGGCAGCAATCAGGGGAATAGAAGTTGTCCGTGTACTAAATTATGGTTTGCAGCAGTGGCGTAATGTCGATCGCCATATTGCGAAAGTCGTGCGTTGCAGACCAACGGAGGTACGGTGTATGAAACTAGGATCAATCAACGCGTTGCGATGCCACCAACGACATCAGCGCCATAGAATGTCTGCCACGTATCATAGAAGAGCACGCTGGTTGCAGTGTCTAATAATGTTGATGTTTATAGTGCTGGTCCCCGTTCCCGGCAAGGCACACGCCGGCTACCATGCGTTATACGGAAATTTCGATATTCCCATAGATGCGGCTAACGACCTGCTCGCAACCGCCTACTATTCCGGGCAATTTCCGACTCATTTGGCTGGTTCTCTGGACTTGAGTGGTGCTGTACAGGTAGACCTCACTGTGCATCAACCCGGTTATGCCGACCTCGATCTTGTTGAAGGGGCTCTTAATCTGGATATGCGGTTGCGGCTCACCGCGGCCTATACGATTGGTGATAAATCAGAAACCTTCGATCAAGCTATCGGGTTGCGTTTAGGTTTGCAGCAAGGGCCTAACCTGAAGTTTGCGCAGGCACCTATTCAGTTTCTCGATGATTCTATCCCCATGATTCTCCGCGATTTGCTCGTCGAGGATCTCCAAGCCAGACTGTTGGCAGACAGCGATTTTGTAGTGAATTTAGAAAACGTTATTGCCGCGTTACCGACCAGGCAGTCCACTTTCGTTAGTAACCACTTCAGCTATGACATTAGCCTCAGTCGTCCATTCCTGGAGCTGAAACACGTTCTGATCAAGCCATGCTTCCAATGTTTCGGTAGACCTAAAGTACCATCCTTGTATGACTTGCATATTCCAGTGCATGTGGCAATCGAGGCTGACGGCCGTCAGCATGCTTATGAACTAGATATCCACCCGGGTTTGGGATTCCACGGTTCATCGTCATCGCAGATCAACTATGTGTTGACGGATGAACAGCTTGATATTGTGGTGGCCCGTATTCAAGATTTTGTTGGAGACCTCCCTGAGGTAGTGCAACAGAAACTCGAATCCACCTTGGTCGGGCAGGCTTTTCCCCTCTATCAAGGCCGCATAATTGATGTTGCCAACTCGGCTATTCCCAGCGATATGGATATTCGTTTTACTAGTCAGACGCTGTTTACGTTGCCGTTGACTTATTTGGATTATTTGGGCGGTCGTCGAGACGAAATAGAACAAGCCTTTGCTGCCCAGGGTTATCCATTGACTGGTCCTACCGCACTCACGGAAAAAGAGGATGGCAGTCGCTGGTACATCAACGATGGCGATGCCGGCTTTTACGAACTGATAAAACAAACCAGCAACATTCGGGTTCAAGTGCCCGCTGCAGCGGTAGACGTGGAGTTTCATCCAGACCGAATCCGTCTCACCTTCTGGGCGAACGCTCTGAGTACACCAGCAAACTTCAGTATCATTGCAGCATCACCTTACACAGGGGCTTTCAGCGTGGTTGGCAATGTCAGTGGCAGAGTAGTGCATCTTGATATCAGTACCCTAGGGGGCAGTGAAGTGAAGGATTTTGGTTCTGCAGATCTGTCACTCAGATTTGGCAGTTACAGTCGTAGAGAGTCGTGGACACCTGTGAGCCAGGGTAGATATCTTATCCGGGCTGTAGTCAATACGGGGCATAAACTCTATACAATCGTCAAAAGGATTGTCGTTCAATGATGGAGGACGTGCTAATGGCAAAGCAAAGCTTTGATCCGCTTATTACTGGTTTCATGAGCTTGGTTATTTTAATGGTCTGCATTCAAGCGCACGCGACGGAATTATCATTGCGAATCCCAGAAGCTGCGGTCAACGAATCGATAGCAGCACTGGCCGAAGCTGATGCCCTCGGGATATCGGAATACAACAACAAGTGGGGGGTCAACAAGTGGTGGTTTCAAGTCGATAGCGCTGCTATCAACCTTATTGCGGGGGGCGATGTTGATATCAGTGCTCAAGCGAGCGCCCAAGCAAACATCAGAATCGCCGGCGGGATTTCCTTTGATTCCTCGGGCAGCGGCCGCGCTACGCTGCATGGTGATCTTTCTTTGACAGAAGACGCGGCAGGTAGGCGACTGACTGAATACAACATTGATGATGTTTCAGGTGTTTCCGTCGACTTCAGTTTTTTTCCAAATTTTGTCGAAAAATTCTTGAGTGACGTGCTGGAATACTATTTCGATATATTCGGACCGATCCGCGTGAACCCTGGAGTATCGATATTGCCCACTATCCCGGAAAACGCCATTGTTTCCACTACTCCAGGACTGACCATCACCGATGAGGAGTTGTTGGTAACATTGACGCCGAAACGGATCTTTCCCGATTTGGCGATCACCTCGTTGAGTCACGCTAAAGTGGCTGGGGGATATATCTACGATTTCAACGCTACGATCAAGAATAATGGCGATGCAGCAGCGCAACGCAATTTCAAAGTGACGCTTTTTGATGGCAATCCCGATACTGACGGAGATAATCACGTCGACTCGCCTCTGCCTGCGGAAGTCTCGACACTAGGTCCGCCGCAGATCATCAGCATTCTCGACAAAGGTGCCACTACTTCCGCCGCCTGGCAAGCGGCGTTGAGCAACGGCATCGATCACGAGATATATGCCGTTGTCGACAGCGCGGATACCGTTTTGGAATACCGGGAATACGATAATATTATGGCCGTTACAGTTCCCTATGTGACCGGTGACCTGGATGGAAACCTCTGCGTGGATCGGTTGGATCTGAACATCGTTCTCGCAGCAATCCGTCGCGGTTCGCTAGACCTTTCCCTTGATCTCAACAGCGACGGCTTTGTGAACATTGCGGATGCACGCAGGCTGGTAACCTTCTTCAAAAATTCAAGAGGAGCAGTTTGCCTGTAAGGTTAAACTCTTCCTCCTCCCAAATCGATAGGATTTGGATGTTGACGCAACTTTTAATCATTTGACTGGTAAATCAAGATAAGGATAAGGGGTCTGTTTATTAAACATTAATCTTGATATGCCCCCGTCGTGTCACGGCCATTACGCATAGAATATCCAGGAGCAGCCTATTACCATGTCATGACATCGTGGTGCAGGGCGAAAGGATATCTATGCCCATGATGAACACCGCCAGATATTTCTCGAGCTACTTCGGGAAGTACATGAGATGTTCAAGGTGAATATCCATGCTTACTGTTTGATGAATAACCACTATCACCTTCTGCTAAGCACTCCATTGGGTAACCTCAGCCGTTCGATGCGGCATCTGAACGGGTGTTTATACCCAAAGCTATAATCGGACAGAGAAGACCGATGGGCCTCTCTTATCGGGGTCGTTACAAGGCTATCCTGATTGATGCTGATACCTATTTGCTCAACGTCAGCTGTTATATCCATCGCAATCCACTGTATAGGCCGGAATCGTCAAGCGCGCGGAGGATTACTCGTGGTCCAGCTATGGTGCCTATATCGGTCTGGACAGAGTTTCGCCATGGTTATCCATGGAGGAAACATTTTGGTCTTGGCCATTACTGTAGTGTATCCGGCTCCAACTCCAGGTTTGAACGGCGAATGGCCGAGGATGAAAAACTGGGTCGACTCGTAGACCGTGTCGGTAAATCTATTTGTAAACTGTAAAGTAACCTAAGAAGTCGCTGCCTGGGGAGGCTCATCCAGGTTATAAAATTGGTTTAGGGTCGATAGAGCCAGATACGATTGAAGAAATCTGACTATCTTTCCTAACAGCGAACACACCCTACCAGGCTCCGTTCTCGCTGGGGCTTGTTCGTTTGAGTATCCGCGCCTGAGGTGGGTGTAGTATAGCGTACCTGTTGCTTCTCCTTGGTAGTAGTGTTCCCTTCAGGGCTTTCTGGCTGACTGTTTTAAGCTGATTTCAGTTGCACTTCTAACTTTGAGCGAATGTCGGAACCGGGTCGGAAGCAGCCTGTCATCATATAGTGTGCGAAGGTCGCCTTTCAGTATTCTCGCGCGGCTCGCTGCTTTTCGTCAAATAACCGCTGTGTATCGACTCCTGTCATCCATAGAGTATTTCTATTCTCAGTTGAATAACTATCCAAGAATATAATTGAGCTGATTATGATTTTTTGTAACCATAATCTGGCCAAAGCGGCCAAAATATGGTTTCGTGCACATTAGGCTGCCCGTGAAAGCGTCACAAATCTGGAACGCTGCTGATACTCGAGCTATGGACAGTACAGGAATCGTGTAATGTTGATTTGGCGGGCTTTTCGGGAGTCCATATGGTGTCTTTATCATCCGTGCGGATGATATGGCGGCCCATGTGTGTACCATTTTGACACATAGTGACCTGACTTTACCGGTGACGGCAGGCTCTTGTGCATTAGGATCTGGCAGGGGGTGTTTTTATGGGAACATCGTACTATGGGACATCAGCGAAAAATGATTGTTACGGTGCAAGGAGAGTAGACCGGAAGCTGCGAGACGGGAAAATTCGGTTAGCGTTATTTGTTTTCATCATTGGATATTTTAAGCAATATTTTATCCAACCAGCGCGTGCTGCACAGTCGTCGTAAAACCCCAAACAGATAAGTGGGAAAGGGAAAGGTCACATAATAACGCGGTCTGGGGCGGGTTGATTCCAGAGCGTGCATGACCTTTTTGAACACGGCTTCCGGGGGCAAGGTAAAGGGTGCCGCAGGGCCTTCTTTTTTGAGTCGGTTTTCCATTTTTTGATAAGTGTCGTTTGGCTGGGTTCCGGCTTCATTGACGGCTATTGCAGGTAGCTCTGCTGACAGCCTGACGTTCAGCCTGGACGGTGTGGGTGAGTTTCATCATGTCTCCCGCGCCAGAGTTGCCATTGATCTCACCACGGTGGATGCAGCACCACGTATCATACCGCGTGAGAATGCCGCAGGGGTGTACCGGATTGTGCAATCGGATACTGTTCAACTGCATACCGATTTTGCAAATTTTACGGCTGATCTTGATGCCCGCCTGCAGGATGGGGCGCTGGTAAAACAGGTTGCGGCGAGTGGGCCGTATGATGATGCCAGTGCTACTATCACTGCGGGACGTGCAACCGTGTTGCTTGAATAGTTAAAGCACACGCCACGCTGGCGTTGCTGTTATGCTTTGAAACAGGTTCCCTTAACAAATAAGGGAACCTGTTTT
>Ga0316204_10012396_pt1 | contig 10408 bp, 10 predicted proteins | sample 6monrhotite_MG_2_FD_205661 | JGI IMG/M metagenome (GOLD analysis project Ga0316204, IMG submission 205661) | Microbial mat bacterial communities from mineral coupon in-situ incubated in ocean water Damariscotta River, Maine, United States -... | ecosystem: Environmental > Aquatic > Marine >... | reverse complement strand
CTACGTTTTTGCTTCTAAGGCTATCACCACGATGGTTTAGCATCAATTCCATAAAATAGACAGTGCCATAACCTGTTGCTTCAGTGCGGATCAAACTACCGCCAAATTCCAGGGATTTGCCAGTTAGTGTTCCAGTAAATTCGTTTTCTAAACGCTTATATTGACCAAATAAATACCCAATTTCTCTCGCGCCAACCCCAATATCGCCCGCAGGAACATCACGATTGGGACCGATATGCTTATGCAGTTCTGTCATAAACGACTGACAAAATCGCATCACCTCGCGGTCAGATTTTCCTTTTGGATCAAAGTCTGATCCGCCCTTACCTCCGCCCATAGGCAATGTCGTTAGGCTGTTTTTGAATACTTGCTCAAAACCTAAAAACTTAAGCACACTTTGGTTCACACTTGGATGAAAACGTAAACCGCCTTTGTATGGACCTATCGCGCTATTGTATTGCACTCGATAACCGCGATTAACTCGTATATGTCCATCATCATCTTCCCAACAAACTCTAAAAGAAATAATCCTGTCTGGTTCTGTCATTCGCTCTAACAGCGCCGCGTGCATATATTTTGGGTTTTCATTCACAAACGGAATAATATCTTCCGCTACTTCTTGAACGGCTTGATGAAATTCGGTTTCACCGGGATTGCGCTCTATTAAACCTTGCATAAATACTTCTAAATCAAGCTTTCTTTTTGGCATAATAATTCTCTCTTCAAAATGCACATTGGGCATATTTCTGCATCAAAACGATTGCTTGCGGATTATGAAGAATCAACACTTGCATACATATCTGACCAGTCGAAATATAGCCTAAAATTAATTATTTACGACGAAAAAATACTGTCCACTTGATTTAGATCGCATCTTAAAAGACAATGTTAGCAATATTGCTAAACAGCGCTCACTCTGCACAAAAATATATGACTCACGAATTCACCATTTTAGTTAGCGCATCCCCGCTTAATACTCAATCTCATCTAACTGCGATGCGTTTTATTGAAGAGTTGCTCCAACAAAATCTTACGATCCGCTCCATATTTTTCTATCAGGATGCGGTATTAGTCGCCAATAAACTAAGCTCTCCCCCATCGGATGAGCCTCAGATCAGAAGCCTTTGGCAAAATCTATCAGAATCTCATGATCTGGAGTTACAAACTTGTGTAGCAGCCAGCTATAGACGCGGCATAATAGATAAACATGAAGCAAACGAAAGAGCGCTGGAACACTTTAACTTACACGATAGCTTTAAAATGACAGGATTGGGACAACTCGCAGCGGCTATGAGCTCTCCACAGGTAAAATTGGTGCAGTTCAAATGACAACAAAACAAGAAATAACAACCAATATTATGATCCGTTGTACCTCGCTAAATGCTGCTGATTTTAAAGAAGCGATAGATTTAGGTCTTGTCTGCGCGGCATTTGATCAACAAGTTAACTTGATTTTTATTGATGGTGGGATCAACAATTTAATCACCAACCAATCTGCAGCTAATTTGCGAGATAAAAACCATGTGGATATATTAAAAGGCCTCGAATTCTACGATATTGAGCATATTTTTGTCGAAAAAGAGTCGCTAGAAAATAGTCGATTACAAATAGACAATTTATTACCTAACGTTCAGTTTATATCAGTTTCTGAAGTCTTAGAGCTTAATTTAAACGCTGATAATCTGGTAACTTTTTGATGTCGCAACTTCATCTTATTCAAAACCGATTGAGTTTTGCAGAGTTTGACCTTCAATATAATAGGCTAATAAATCAAGGCGATCCCGTCTTGTTTTTAAATGACAGTATTTACAGCTTACTTGAAAAAGATTTTCTTTCTCAGGAATTCAAAAGGTTAACAACAACAACTGAAATATATTTAATCGAAGAGCAAGTAATCGCCAGAAATATAAGCGAGCTTTGCGCTGGTTTTAAGCTTATTGATTATGCTGATTTTGTTGAACTATCAATTAATGCATCAAAAGTAGTGAGTTGGTAATTTCTATTATCATGAGTTTACCTCCCCACATTCAAACCGATAAAAATGGTTACCTAACCGATAGCCGCCAGTGGAACGAAGAAATTGCAATACAGATCGCCCAATTAGAAGGCATAGAAATGACGGATGATCATTGGCAAGTGGTTAAATATGTTCGACAGTTTTATGAAGAGTTTAATACCAGCCCATCGATTAGACCCTTAGTAAAATTTCTCAAAAAGGTCTTAGATGAAGATAAAAGTAATAGTCTATATTTGCAAATCCTGTTTCCCGAAGGTCCAGCTAAACAAGCGACAAAAATCGCTGGATTGCCGAAACCGGCGCGCTGCACGTAGCATTCATCAATAAGATCTCTCCAATCGTCTGAAAATACGAATTTATAGAAGTTCAGTTTTCGTTCAGCTAGTACAATTTAAACTAACAAACTTACAGGTTATTACAAATTAACTATATTTGAATAACGATTTTTATTGGTAAAATAGAACCTTATACTAATTCATCTAGATTCACGCGTTGATTGATGGTAAAAAATTGATGTTATAAAGGTTATAGGGAGTGAAAAAAAATGAAAAAATTATTAGCTACATTTGCGTTGGTTTTCTTTGCAAATTATTCACATGCAGAAGATCCTAGCGTTTTTCTGGAAAATGTCGCGAACAATATGGTCGCCAAAGTTGAAGCCAATAAAGAAGCACTAAAAACAGACACTGTACTAGCTGAAAAACTAGTAAAAGAAACGCTACTGCCTGCAATCGACACAGCTGTATTTGCCCGTAAAACCCTTTCAAGCGCTACTTGGAAAACCTTGTCAGACGAACAAAAAGATAGGTTCACCAATGGTTTTATTAAATTGGTCGTTGGAAATTATGCCAGTGGTCTAGCTTTATATGATGGACAAGCTTTCAAGTTCAGCAAAGCGATTTTGTCAAAAACGGGCAAGTTTGCCAAAGTAAGAAGCTCAATGGAGCAAGCCGGTGGAACTCCCGTTATCATTGATTATGTGCTTAGTGTTAAAACGGGCAGTTGGAAGATTATCGATTTAACCATTGAAGGTGTCAACATGTCTAAGAGCTACAAAAGCCAGTTTTTACCTAGAATAAAATCCATGGGAATGGAACAGTTCTTAACTGAAATGGAATCTAAAGCTGTCAAATTAACTGAAGAAGTCGCTGAGAAGAGTTGATAATTTGCTAAATTTTTTCGGTTAAAAAATCCTTCAACTCGTTCCCATGCTCCTGCGTGGGAACGCATACACATATTAAAGCTCCGTATGGATTCCTACGCAGGAGCATAGGAACCAGACTCGTGATCCTAAAAAAACAAATCAACCAATTATATCCATTTTCATATAAGGCTTAAGCGCTTCAGGCACTTTGATTTTCCCATCTTGAGTCTGATAATTTTCTAAAATAGCTACCAGAGTTCGACCAACCGCCAACCCTGAACCATTAAGAGTATGCACCAATTCCGGTTTACCTGTTTCAGGATTACGCCAGCGAGCTTTCATTCTGCGAGCCTGAAAGTCCCCCATATTGCTACAGGATGAAATTTCACGATAAGTATTTTGCGCTGGCAACCAAACTTCAATATCATAGGTTTTAGTCGCGCCAAATCCAATATCCCCACTACACAAAACAACCGTTCGATAAGGCAATTCTAACAACTGTAAGATTTTTTCAGCATGGGAGGTCAACTCATCCAGTGCTTCAAAGGATTTTTCTGGATGGACAATTTGCACTAGTTCCACCTTTTCAAATTGATGTTGACGGATCAACCCTTTGACATCTTTACCATAAGATCCCGCTTCACTTCTAAAACAGGGTGTGTGCGCAGTCATTTTGATTGGCAACTCATTCGCTTCAACTATTTCATCTCGTACACTATTAGTCAGCGGTACTTCAGCCGTTGGGATCATATATAGCGGCTTACCATCTTGAGTCGTTCCTTGAACGCTAAATAAATCTTCGGAAAATTTTGGCAACTGTCCAGTACCGAATAAAGACTCGGGATTAACTAAATAAGGTACATAGGTTTCTTGATAATCGTGCTCTTCGGTATGCGTATCCAACATCAACTGGATCAGCGCTCGATGCATTTTGGCGATTCCAGACTTCATCACTACAAACCGTGACCCGCTGAGTTTTGCCGAAGTAGCAAAATCGATCCCGCCAATTTTTTCACCTAATTCGGTATGATCCAAGGGTTCAAAATCAAAAGTGGGTACATCGCCCCATTTTCTGACTTCTTGATTGTCATCTTCATTTTTGCCTTCTGGCACTTCATCAGCAATAAGATTCGGCAAACTTTGAAATAACTCATCGAGCTGTGTTTGAACTTGCTCGAATGAATTTTTAGCTTCATCTAACTCTTTTCCCATATTCGCTACTTCATCAAGCAAAGACTGAACGTCTTCACCTGCCGCTTTCGCTTTTCCAATGGATTTTGAGCGCACTTTACGATCGTTTTGTAGCGACTGACTTTTAACTTGCAACTCTTTTCTTTGCTCTTCCAATTCTAAATAAGCTTGCTTATCAAATTTTACGCCTCTACGAGCCAGATTAGCGATAACCATATCGAGATCGTTTCTAAAAAGTTTAGGGTCTATCATTATTTTTATCTTTCCAAAAATTTTAATTAATAAATACATTTACCACTAATTAGCGGTATTAGGATGCGCCTATTCTAGCACCGAGCGCCGCTCCAACAAACACACTAAAAAGGCATAAAAGACAATTTCCGCCGATATTGACTGCCAGCTTAAACATTTGTTGTTGTTGAAACAATAAAAAGCTATCTAGTGCAAATGCAGAAAAAGTAGTAAACGCCCCCAAAAAACCAACAAAGAAGAATAGCAACTTCTCACTCGACCAAACCGATCCACTCGCCTCTAACCACATATATACCAAACCCGACAAAAAACAGCCGGATACATTGACTAAAATCGTACTAAACGGAAACTCACTACCAGTGATTGCTGGTATATATTCTCGTACCCAAAATCGTCCGCTTGCTCCAAGCGCGCCACCCAGTGCAACGATTAATGTTGGCATTATTTTTGTGAGAATAGATTCCATAAGTTGATTTAGTCGTGGGGTTATTAATTAGAGTTTATTAGTCGAAGTTTAGTAGTTGAAACTTTGCTTTTAAGAACTACGAGTTATGTTTTGTTTTACTTTTTAAGTAGGCTAGCTTTTCTTTAATCTGTTTTTCCATTCCACGATCTACAGGCTGATAATATCTAGCTTGCTTTTTATCATCGGGGAAGTAGGTTTGCCCTGCGGCATAGCCATCTTGCTCGTCGTGATCGTAGCGATATTCTGCGCCATAGTCTAATGATTTCATCAACTTAGTTGGTGCATTACGTAAATGTAACGGAACATCAAAGCTTTCTTCGGACTTTATTTCTCGCATACACTGGTTGAACGCTTTATAAACTGCGTTACTTTTTGCCGCAACCGCCATGTAGATGATCGCTTGGGCAATCGCTAACTCACCCTCAGGATGACCTAGTCGTTGCTGCACATCCCATGCATTAGTAGCAATTTGCAAAGCTCTTGGATCGGCATTTCCGATATCTTCACTCGCCATTCGCACCACTCGGCGAGCAATATAAAGCGCATCACAGCCACCATCTAGCATCCGACAAAACCAATACAAAGCGGCATCAGGGTTAGAGCCTCGCACCGATTTATGCAAAGCTGAAATTTGATCGTAAAAGGCTTCGCCCTTGTTATCAAATCGCCTAGTATTGTCAGTTAATAATGGCTTGACAGCTTGTTCATCGATCACTCGGATATTGTTATCGTCTAACTCAACCAGTTCCAACGCCATTTCGACGAGGTTTAATAATCGCCGTGCGTCACCATCGGCAAAAGAGACCAAAAGATCTTCAGCACCTTTGTTTAACTCTATTGTTTCATCTTTTAACCTTTGATTTTCTTGATTAAAAACTCGCTTGAGCACCTCACGCAAATCATCTTTTTCTAACGACTTTAATACATAGGTTTTTGCTCTAGACAGCAAAGCGTTATTCACTTCAAAGGAAGGATTTTCAGTCGTCGCACCAATAAAAACGAAGGTACCATCTTCCACATAAGGCAAAAATGCGTCTTGCTGGGATTTATTAAAGCGATGCACTTCATCAACAAATAACAAGGTTTGTTTTCCGAGTTGGCGATGGAGTTTGGCTTCTTCTACCGCCTTGCGAATATCTTTAACGCTTCCAAGAACCGCTGAAATAGCAATAAAATGACACTCACAGCGATTGGCAATAATTCTCGCCAACGTTGTTTTGCCGGTGCCAGGAGGTCCCCAAAGCAACATTGAGTGAGGTCGACCATTTTCAATCGCTTCGTACAGAGGTTTGCCTGGTTCAAATAGGTGTTTTTGTCCCGCATAGTCTTGCAGTGTTTGCGGTCGCATACGCGCAGCAAGGGGCTGATGTAAAATCGCACTGACATCTTCACTAATATCAGTAGCGGCATTTGACGATACATTATCGGAGAAAAAAGTATCTTGAGAGAATAGATCTGCCATTTTTAGTCAATCATTAATTCGATAGTCGTTCACGTGAATCAATAATATCGATATCTTCGGGCGCGACAAAAATAAATTCTCTCACATCCATTCGTTGGTTGAGTTGAATATTGCGAAATTGAACACCTGTTCTTCCGCCCAAACTATCCAGCAGAAAAAACTCCTTAATTTTTTTGTCTTCAATCAAAATATGCACACTTTCAAATAGGCTATTCTGCCTCGGCGATAATGCAAAAAGCAGCTGATTCTCTTCCTGCATACTTTTAACTTGCTCAACTTCGAACGCTTCAACTAACGACTCAACGGAGCTAGTTAAAAGTAGTAAAGGCGAATCAGCCAATACCGATTGCTGATTTTGAATGGTGACTTGTTCAAGCTCTGGATCGTACGTCCAAAGATTGGAACCATCTGCAATAATAGATTGCTCAAACGGCTCTTTTGTTTGCCATTTAAAATGATTGGGTCTTTGGATCAAAAACTGCCCGATCGTCACATCTGCTTGATCGCTATTTTCTCGATAAACACTTTGCTCAAAATCGGCCTGGTAAGTCAAAGTATTTGAAAGTATTGCGGATAGATTTTTCGCGTCCTGGCTAATTTCTTGACTGACGTTTTGCTTTGCCTCTTGAGTGTCTTCAAGAGTGTTGATGGTCGCTTCTGTCGCTAGTCCAGTCGCTTGTTCAGTCGCGAAGACTGAAGCTGAAATAACCAAAAAGACACTTATTACTAACCATTTTGTTACTTTCATATAAAACCCTAATTGACGATTAAATTCTATCCTAATGGCTGTATTAAATAAGTAAAGTTAATCTTTTGTAAACAAACATTTTAAATCTCCCTAGCCCCTCGACAACCGCTCCTGCGTTATCCTAATAAGCTACATCCTTGTAGTGATCTTTTACAAAGAGAGGAACAAAAGCCTTCCACTTTGAAAAAGGGCTGTTTAAACCTCCCCCTTTGATAAAGGGGGACTGAGGGGGATTTTTACAAACGAATACTAACCCGGAGGCGCAGGCGGGGCTAAAACTTCTCGCGAGCCATTCGACTGCATCTCGGTCACAATTCCGGCAGCTTCCATCGCTTCAATCATTCGCGCAGCGCGGTTATAACCAATTTTCAAGCGCCTCTGAACCCCAGAAATAGATGCTTTACGAGTCTCAGTTACAATCTGCACAGCGTGATCATAAAGCTCATCTTGCTCATCACCGCCCTCACCTACTGGCGCGCCCATACCTGGAATGTCTGTCTCTGGCGCTCCAGCAGTGATCGAATCTTCATAAACAGGCTCGCCACGTTTTTTCCAATCGGCGACCACTCGATGAACTTCATCGTCATCGACGAATGCGCCGTGAACTCGAATAGGAATACTGGTTCCACCGGGAAGATAGAGCATATCGCCTTGACCTAATAGCTGCTCCGCACCCATTTGATCGAGGATGGTTCTGGAATCAATTTTCGATGAGACCTGGAATGCGATCCGTGATGGAATATTTGCTTTTATTAAACCTGTAATAACATCAACAGATGGTCTTTGCGTCGCAAGTAACAGGTGAATACCCGCAGCGCGCGCTTTTTGAGCAATTCTAGCGATCAACTCTTCGACTTTTTTACCAACAATCATCATCATGTCGGCAAGCTCATCAATCACAACCACAATTTTTGGCAAAGTATTTAGCTCGGGAGCTTCTTCATCCATACTATCTGCTGGCGTCCAAAGCGGATCTTTTAGTGGCTCGCCTTTTTTAACTGCATCGCGTACCTTTTTGTTAAAACCAGCAAGGTTTCTGACCCCGAGCATCGACATTAATTTGTATCGCCTCTCCATTTCCGCGACAGCCCAGCGCAGCGAGTTTGCCGCTTCTTTCATGTCGGTGACCACTGGCGTCAATAAATGAGGAATGCCTTCGTAAACCGAAAGTTCGAGCATTTTAGGATCGATCATAATCATTCGAACTTCTTCAGGCGAAGATTTGTATAAAATACTCACCAACATGGCATTTAAGCCAACCGACTTACCTGAGCCGGTTGTTCCTGCGACCAATAAATGTGGCATTTTGGTTAAATCGATCACTGTTGCTGCGCCAGAAATATCTTTCCCCAAAGCCATGGTTAAATTCGATTTTGAGTCGTCAAACGCTTTACTGGCGATGACTTCCTTCAAACGCACCATTTCTCGGTTTTCATTTGGAACTTCAATTCCTATGTAAGGCTTACCGGGAATAACTTCGACCACACGCACACTGGTGGTCGACATTGCTCTGGCCATATCTTTGGCGAGGCCTGTTATTTTGGCAACTTTAATACCTGCGGCTAGATCCATTTCAAACCGAGTGATCACCGGACCTGGATGGACTGCAACAACTTCAGCTTGTACTCCAAAATCAGCGAGCTTTAGCTCAACTAAACGGGACATCGCTTCGAGGGTTTCGTCGGATAAAACGTGAGTTGACGGTTCAGGCTCATCCAACAAGCGAACTTGTGGCAACTCTCCAACGACTGGCTCATCAAATAAGCTGTTTTGCCGCTCTTTTTCGACTCTCAGGCTCGGCTCTATTCGTTTAACTTCTTTGGCGATTTTGACTGGCTTTCGTCGTTCTATTTCATCTCGCTTTTTTTGGAAAACCGCTTCTCTTTTTTGCAGCACTTCTTTTTGCGCTTTTTTATCTTTGTATCGATCGAGCAAGTCACGATATTTCTGACTTGACCAACTAACCCCTTGTAAAGTGACCTTGCCGATCCAGTCCATTAATTGAAACCATGAAATACCAGTGAATAATGTCAAAGAGGCAAAAAATGCGGCGAGCAATAACAAAGTAGCCCCGGTAGGATTAAACCAGCCGACGAGCAGACTAGCTATTTTTTCGCCTAAGATCCCGCCGGCCATATAGGAATTAACCGCACTCGGTTCAACAAAATGCAGCGAAGAAATTGCCGCGCCTAAAAGTAAAGTAAAAATAAGACCAAATAATCGAAACGACCAAAACGCCATACTATTAGGCAAGGTATTTTTACGCTCTCGGAATAACAAGTAGCCCGAATAGATGATCATCAACGGGAACAAAAAGGCAAGATAACCAAAGAGGTGTAAAAATCGACTAGCGAACCATGCACCAGCTCGCCCACTGGCATTGTGAATATCAGAAGCATTGTTAGCGACCGTCCAGCCGGGATCATCTGGTGAAAAACTCCATAGCGAAATCATTAAGAATACGGCCACAGCTAAGAGTAAGATAAATCCTCCTTCTTTAATGCGAACCATTAATATATCTACTACTGGCTGATTGTCTTGTGTATTTTTCATTCGAGTCTGTATTTTTAATTTAATTCTTTAATTTAATTTTTTATTTTGATTCAAGTCCGTAACATTAATTCAATTGGTCGATCAGGGTTCTGTTTAAACAGGAATGGGTAAAATTCGACTTTCCTTGACCTCTTCCATAACCACATAGGTCCGCGAACCGCTCACTCCCGGTAGGGTTAATAAAGTCTCTCCTAGTAAGGTTCGATAAGCGACCATATCAGCGACACGAGCTTTAACAAGATAGTCAAAGTCGCCTGACACAAGGTGACACTCTAACACTTGAGACAATTCAATAACAGCCTTTTTAAAGTCTTTGAAAACGTCGGGAGAGGTATGATTCAAGCGTATTTCGACAAAAACCAGCAAGGCAGCTTCTAGCTTATTTGGCGCTAAAACGGCTTCATATCCATTAATATAGCCATTATTTTCTAAACGCTTCACCCGTTCAAGACAGGGTGTCGCACTTAACCCTACTCTGCGAGACAATTCGATATTGGCTAAACGCCCGTCAACTTGCAACTCTCGTAAAATGGCTCGATCAATACGATCGAGTTCTTTTATGGATGTTTGCACAA
>Ga0316204_10012395_pt1 | contig 10409 bp, 6 predicted proteins | sample 6monrhotite_MG_2_FD_205661 | JGI IMG/M metagenome (GOLD analysis project Ga0316204, IMG submission 205661) | Microbial mat bacterial communities from mineral coupon in-situ incubated in ocean water Damariscotta River, Maine, United States -... | ecosystem: Environmental > Aquatic > Marine >... | reverse complement strand
AAACATGATTCATAAAATAATAATAAGTGGACTTCTTCTTTTAAATATTTCAGTTAAAGCTCAAGATCATCTGGATGCAATAGCAAAAAAAGTCTGTTCTGACATTAAAGAAATTTCAGATACTCTTGATAGAAATGAATTTGTTATGACCTTAGGTGTTAAAATGATTGAAGCTGCAGAACCATATACTAAAGAGTTGAAGAAAAAAGACAACATAGACCTCGAGAAATCTGGTGGACCAAAGATGTTAGGTGAAATTATCGGAATAAGAATGGCCTTGACATGTCCTACAGAAATTCAATTAATGGCAAAAAGAATGGAATATGATGTTGTAGATAAAATAGATGAGTATATGGGAGAGGAGGAATTTGTAGGTACGGTAATGAAAGTAGAAGATGAAATTTTTGTGTCTTTTTCAATCAAGGGAGAAATAGCTGGCAGGACATCCAAATATTATTGGTTCAATGAGATTGAAACAGACTTAGATTTAACCAATAGCTATAAGTCTTTGTTGGGTAAACAGCTAGAGGTTTCGTATGTAAAAGAGGAGTTTTTTGATCCTAATGTTGGAGATTATAGGTATTATAGAGTGATAAAAAGTTTAAAAGAAATCAAATAGTAAATACATCAATTATTTATACCAAGAAAATGAGAATATTGAGTTTATTTTTACTGCTATTTTTAAGTTCATTGCTTTACGGGCAAAATATAGATTGTGAAAAATTTAAGGATGGAAAGTTTAAGATTTTAGATGAAGAGTATGGAACGTATTATCTAGAAAGAAAAGGTTCTAAACAAATCGAATATTCTGAAGGTACTAGAAGGAAGGTAGAGATGAAGGTGAAGTGGATTAATGATTGTATTTATACCTTAGAGTTAGTTAAAGTATTGGAGAATCCTGATAGTATATTTTTCGATACAGATATGATTCTGACAATCAAGATTATCGAGGTAAAAGACAATTCATATATTCAACAAACTACAGCTGAAAACGTCGATTTTATGATGGAAAGTGAGGTGATTAAAGTAGAAGATTGAATTTATAGCACTAACCAAATTACCAATAGAGATGATTCAAAAAATAGCTTTAGTAGTATTGTTTTGTTTGAGTTTTGTAGCATCTGCTCAAACAAATGAAGAACTAGAGACTCCTGAAATTTATACAGAAGTAGAGTCTATGCCAGTCTTTCCTGGTTGTGAGTCAGAAGCTAGTTTAGAGGCAGTTAACAGCTGTACTGAAAACAAAATAATTCAACATATTGGAACAGAAACTACCTACCCAGAAGAAGCTAAAAAGAAAGGTATATCTGGTACGGTTTATATTCGATACATAGTTAATGAGGATGGTGAAGTAAGGGATGTTGAAGTGGTAAGAGGAGTTCAGAATGGCAAAATATTAGACAAAGAGGCTATTAGAGTTATCTATACGCTGCCAAAGATGAGTCCTGGGATTCAAGATGGCAAAGCAGTGAGAGTTCAATACACTATCCCAATAAAATTTAACCTCACAGGAGGAAAGAAAAAGAAGAAATCTAGAAAATAAGAAATTTAGCCTGTTTCGACCCTACTCAACAAGGCCTACATTGGTATGAATGGACGGTTTAAATTCCTTATTAGAAATATGCTTTTTGGAGCTGTTTTGGGCATCACGCATGGGATATTAGAAGCATTATTTGGGGAAAGTGAATTCAATTTGCTTTTTGTAGCATTTATAGTACTCATATATCTTACCGTTAAGAAGTATCATAAGAGGTAAAGTTGTTTATTTTTCCTAAAGGTCTCATTTGTAGTGATCAGAGTTGAAACTCGCTCATCTCGCAATAATATTCGACTCAATTGGTTACTATTGAGAACAAATAAGAAAAGCTATGAAAAAAATGATGACTACTATTCTGATTAGTATTGGATTTGTTGCATGCCAACCAGAGGGTAGGGTATATGTAGAGCATCAAAAACTATCAGATGATGTTGAATGGTTAAGAGAGGATATTAGAGAGTTTAAAGTGCCAGTAGAAAACATAGACCAGGCCTATAAAATGAGTTTGTCTTTCCGTTATGCTACGGGATATCAATTTCAAATAGCAAGAGTTAAAGTAACAGAAATAAGCCCCAGCGGAAAAGAAACTAGCTACAATTATGAGTTAACGATAAGGGATGCAGAGGGCAATTATTTAGGAGATCCAGGTTATGATATTTGGGACAGTGAACACCTAGTTGAAGCCAATAAGAAATATGAAGAAGTTGGAGAGTATACTTACATTTTAGAACACAATATGCCTGATGATCCCTTGTACTTTGCCATGGAGGTGGGGGTAATCATAGATAAGCAATAATGAAGGTTTATCTAATCATTTAGTGAATTGCAGCAATGGGAGATAAAGAGCCTATTCTTATACACAACCTTGAACCAAGTAATGACTATATTTTATTAAAAAATATAGAGCATAAGAATCATTATGATTTTACTCAATTGCACCGACACAACTATTTTGAGATAATGTTTTTTCAGCAGGGTGGAGGAGAAAATTTAATAGACTTTATAAAGTATGATGTTAAGGCAAATGGCTGTTATATTATTTACCCTGGCCAAATACATTTGCTTAAAAGATCTCCTGGTTCCAGTGGTTGTCTAATACAGTTTCAACAAACATCTATCATTTCATCTCAATTGCAGCACCTATTGCAACAAAGAGTATGGTCAGGCAAGGGCGCTGTTTTGTTTGAAGAAGATGAAGCATTGATGAGCAAGGCAATGACCATCATAAATGCAATTGAAATTTATTCTAATTCAACCTCAGCATACCGCAAAGCAAGCAAGCAACATTTACTGCAAGCATTGATTTTTGACCTCTGCTCTATAGAGAATAAAGAAGGAGCAATGCAGTCAATGGAATTAGAATTTTATCAATTTCAACAGCTAATTGAGAAGCATTTCAAAGAAGAGCAGACTGTTGCTTTTTACCTAGAACAATTAGCAACAACTGAAAAGAAATTAGCTGCTTTATCTAAGAAGCATTTTGGCGCATCACCCCTTCAAGTGATACATAGGAGAGTGTTGTTAGAGGCCAAGAGATTATTGTCTTTTAAAGACAGATCTCACAAAGAAATTGCATATGATTTGGGCTTTGATAGTCCAGCTAGTTTTAGTGCTTTTATTAAGAGAAAAACTGGGCTAACAGCTTCAGAGATCCAGTCTGAAATGTCGGAAATTCATAATTGATTGTCGGAAATTTATAATGGAAAGCGTTTTAATCGGACGACTTTTGTATTGATTTAAGTGTTCTAACATTTAAATCTTCTCATTAATTAAACTTTTATTTATGAAGAAGACAATACAAACCATTTTCCTTTTAGCTGTTTTCGGAATCAGTGCTCAATTAATTCTTGTTTCAAGCTCCAATGGAAGAGCCTTTGCAGCAAGTACTGGAAACACTGGAGCTCCTGGAGAAAATACCACCTGTAGAACTTGTCATGGAACTGCTTTTGGCACAACAGTAAGTCTTGTTTTTAAAGATACTAGTGGAGCAGCAGTTACTTCTTATATCCCTGGAGATGTATATACGATTGACTATACCGTGAATACAACTACAGGAAGTCCACAACGATATGGATTCCAATTGGTAGGATTAGATACTTTAAATGCGGCAGTAAATGGATTTGAATCTCCTTCATCTAATAGCCGAATAGTTACTTTAGGAAATGGTAGGCAATATGCAGAACATGCAGGAAAAAGTTCAAGCAATACTTTCTCAGTAAAATGGGCAGCTCCTACAGTTGGAGTTGGCAGTGTTATTTTTTACGGAGGAGGAGCAGCTGTAAATAACAATCGAGGAACAGGAGGAGATGGTGGAAATACAACTTCTTTAAAGATTTTAGAAAATACATCGGTAGGAATTGAAGAAAACCAGTTTAAAAATGAGCTGTCGATTTATCCTAACCCTGCAACAGATGTATTGTTTATAAAAGCAAAAACCAATCGTTTTACAACTACTAAAGTTTCAATAATAAACCAGCAAGGTCAATTGGTCTTAGAGAAATCAATAAACTTGAATACTGCTAATAAGGAAATGATACCAGTATATGATTTGAATAGAGGACTTTATATCCTAAGAATAGAAGAAGGAAATAACAGCATATCTAGTAAGGTATTGTTGAATTAAATCTCACTATCTAAGTTCTTTATTTCCACAGGACTTGTAATCCTCAGTCCCGAAGGATTTGTAATCCTGTGGTGGTTTAATAAATCAACTTCACCCCAACAGTAGAACCGAAATTAAGGTCTCACAACCTTTTTCTAGTTGTATAGTAGTAAGGGGCTGTCCTAAAGATTTTTTAATATATCAACCACTCGAGAGAGTATTAAGCCCCATTAGAAATTAAAAATATTTCTTCTCTATAAGTGAAGGAATAGAATCATAAAGTAAACCAAATAAATAGGTTTTATTCTTATCTCCCTATGCCAATTACACTTATATATTATTGTTAATAGTTCTTAAAAGAAAAATGTTAAAATAATTTGGTTCTTCACAATTTAGGATTATACTTGTATGAGTTAATTGGGAAACTAACTATTTTTTACTTTATGAAACTACTACAGAAATGCAGCTTTGGCTGCGCATTGGGAATACTCACTCTTTTTTCAAATCAATCAAACGCACAACTTCAACTTTTACTTGATCCAGTAAATTCAGTACAAACATCTTCATTGTTTAATCTGTCTTTGGTGAATAGTTCATCCTCCTCATCTCAAGTAGTGTTAACTGCTAGCTTGAGAAGTAAAAGAGGAAAAGAGTTAATGCGTCAGACCTTAACAATAGATTCTGAAGCAAATGGAATGAAGAGCGTGAGAGGAGTGCAAGCAACTCAAACTACATTTTTCGACAATCAGTTTCAATCGCTTTATCAATCTAATGGAACATTGCCTCCTTTAAATTATGTGTTGTGTGTAACGGCAAATAGCCGAAGCGATCAAAATTTAAAAACTGAGGAATGTACCAATTATGAAGCTACAGACTTCATCAATCTCACTGCATTATACCCTAGTGATGATTTAGAAATCTACGAGCAACGCCCTCAATTCAATTGGATGGATCTAGTTCCAAATGCTGCTTATACCTATAATTTCAGATTGGTAGAAGTAGCAGCAGGGCAAAATCCAAATGCAGCCATGCGAAGGAACTCACCGATAGTAAGCAAAGAGAACCTCAGAGAAAAGCAATTGTTGTTTCCCTCCGATGCTCCTCCTTTGGAAAACAAGAAAACCTATGCCTGGCAGCTTGATATCAATTATCAAGGAGAGAAAGTAGCTACTTCTGATGCCTGGCAATTTACTTATGAAGAGAATATAGAATACATCGATTTTCCAAAAGATCTTTCCTATGTTGATATAACAGAATTGGAAAGAGGAGCAAGCTTGTATGCTGTGGGAGAGTTTAAATTTAAATATCCTTCAGATATAAGTAATGAATTGGAAGTAGAACTTTTTGAACTGAAAAAAGACCAAAAGAAAAAAATAGAATTAACGGACTATCAATTTACGGTAAAACTTGGAATAAACAAATACGAACTAGACCTAAAAGAACAGGTGTACCTGAAACACTTGAAAGATTACTCCTTAGTCCTCAAGGATAGGCAGACGAACCAGTCCTATCAATTCTCTATAAAATACATCAACCCCGATTACATAAAATAAATTCTATAATACTAATTATAGCTAATTACATCAACTATGAGACGCAATTTACAACTCAAAGCATGGCTTCTTCTTCTCTTATTTTTAAGTGAAATTTTTTCGCCCATGCATTTAATGGCCTTAGGTAGTGGGCCATCACAACCGGAAATGGCTGGATTTACACCTGCAGGAACCACAGAAATGGTAGATCCATTTACGGGAGATTTTACCTACAATATTCCTTTGATGGATGTAGAAGGTTACCCTATAAATATAGCCTACAACTCTGGAGTTAGCATGGAGCAAGAAGCCAGTTGGGTTGGGTTGGGTTGGAACCTCAATGTAGGTACCATTAATCGCTCGGTAAGAGGATTGCCTGATGATTATAAAGGGGATGCTGTCACAACTGAGACTTCTATGAAACCCATGAGCATTATTAAAGTTGGCGGTTCAGTAGCTGTTGAAGTTTTTGGTCTAGGAGGATCAACAGGTATAACTTTTATACACAATAATTACAAAGGTTTTGGCTTGGCTCTTGATAATTCAATTGGAGCATCATTAGGACCAGTCTCTGCTAATGTAGGGGCTAGCATTAATAGTTTAGATGGAACTTCTGTTAATTCAAGTTTAAGAGTTTCTTTAGAGTCTAAACAATCAAAATACGGAACAATGAGTTTTGGGGGGAGTTTAGGAACAGGCTTTAATACAAGAACTGGTCAAACTACACTTACCCTGGGAACAACTGCTGGTTATAGTTCACCTTCGAAATCTGCAATGGTAGGTGGAGGTGCAGTTAGTGGAAATATTTCTGCAAATGCTTCTTCTTCAACTTCATTATTACCTATAGGGATGGATACCTACACTCCTTACCCTTCTTTAAAATTAAAAACAAGCACATATGATTTTTCTGGATCTATTGGTCCAGCAGTAATGGGTGCTAATCCACAAATTAGAGTGAATGGTTCGATTACAAAGCAAGAAATTGAAGATAAAAATGTTAGCACCCCGGCTTATGGTTATCTCTATGCTGAAAGTGCTAATGGTTCATCCCTAAAAGACTTTAATCGTGAAAAGCAAGCACCTTTAAATAAAACAACAACCAATTTGTCTCCGGTTAATTTTACCTATGATGTATATAGTGTAAGCGGGCAAGGAGTATCAGGTATGTTTCGCCCTTTTAGAAATGATGTGGGGCTTTTAAGCGATCAGGCTTATTCTATTAAGAGTTCAGATGCCCAATCTTTTGGAGGAGAATATGGGGGAGGATTATATTTTAAAGGAGGAGTTTCTTATAACAGGGTTGAAGTAGATATGACTTATGGTCCATGGTATCACAATAATGAAGCCAGCTACTTTCGTTTTGGTGGAAAAAGGTTTGGCAGTTCATACGAGAATGTATATTTCAAAGCTGCAGGAGATAAGGCTGAGGCAGACCTTGAGCACTTTAATCAAATTGGAAATTTTGATGCTTATGCTTTTGAGTTACAAGGTGAAAAATTAAAACGTTCTATAAAAAATAGGAACAATGGTATTAAAAGTAGCTTGGTTACACAACGAAACAGTAGCAGAGCAGCTCGTTCTAAAGTGTTCTCCTATTTGACAGCTGACTTAGCCCAAGAGTTTGCTTTAGATGAGATTCGCAGTATGAAGGGGGAGTTTCACAATGCTTCTTACACCGAAGAGACGCCATCCATACCTAGAGTAGATGGAACAATTAGAAAGGCACATCATATCTCTGAAATTACGCAAACCAATCCTGATGGGGAACGCTATGTTTTTGGTATTCCAGCATACAATAACGTTAAAAAAGAAGTTACTTACAATACAAAGCGGACCACTGCTACTATCGGAAATAACAAAATAACACCTTATCATGTAGATGAACCCACAGCAAATAATGAGGCTGGAATAGATTGGTATTTTTCTAAAAGTACTACACCTTCGTATGCTCATAGCTATTTGTTGACGGCAAAATTATCAGAAGATTATCAGGACGTTACAGGAAATGGAGTGTCGCCTGACGATATTGGAAATGGCTATAAGTTTGACTACACCAGAACATCATCCAACTATAAATGGAGAATCCCTTATGGAGAAAACCATTCAACTTTTATGGAGGGCTATCGTTCGAATGATTTGGACCAAAAAGGGAGCTATACCTATGGAGAGAAAGAGATGTGGTATTTGAATACGATTCAAAGTAAAAATCAGGTAGCGGAGTTTCACATCAGTACTCGCAAAGATGCCCTAGGAGTTAAAGATGAAAATGGTGGAAAACCCACATCTTTAGACGGCAGTAATCAGTCTTATAAGTTAGATGAGATTGTGCTGTACAACAAGTTGGATCGTCTAGAGAATGGAACCAATGCAACTCCAATTAAAAGGGTGAAATTCTTTTACGATTATTCATTGTGCAAGAATGTTGAAAATAATTCAGATGCAGGTTTAGGAAAGTTGACCTTAACAAAGGTAGAAGTGTCCTATGGCAAAAATGATAAGGGCAAGGATAGTCCTTATACATTTACCTATGGAGATAGTCCTGCAGATAACCCAAACTACCAATCAGACCTTATGGATAGATGGGGGAATTACAAGCTAGATAGTGGGAATCCTGGCAGTATGTATAATAGTGATTTTCCTTATGTGCCTCAAAATAATGCTAGTATAGATACTTGGGCAGCTGCTTGGAGTTTATCTGAAGTAAAGCTACCTTCAGGTGGAAGCATTGAAATAGAATACGAAGCCGATGATTATGGCTATGTGCAGCAAAAAGATGCTATGCAGATGTTTTCTGTGCTAGGAGCAGGGAACAGTAGTGCTTACAACCCGACTAATACTTTATACGATAATCCTTATCTGTACATAACTCTTCCTCCCGGTGTTTCTACAGATGGTGATCCAGTAGAAGTGCATGAACGACTTAAAGAATTGTTTTTTGGGGCTGAAAAGAAGATGGCGCATATGTATTTTAAATTCTTAACCTCAATAGGTTCTGGGAAAAACGAGTATGCAACGGGTTATGTTACAGCAGAAGACATAGGTCTTTGTGATGGAAGTACAAATAAACTTTATATTAAGTTAAAAGAAGTTGGACCTAATCCAATTACACAAACTGCATGGGGATACTTTCGGCAGAGTTTATTTGAAGTTTTATACAAGCAGCCAAACGTAAACAACACTGGAGTAGAGTCAGTGGTGAGAGGAATATTGGCCAATGTAGCAGATATACGTCAAATGTTTACTGGTGTTGAAAAACACCTAAGAGGTAGGAATATTGCCAACTCTTTTGATGCTGGTAAATCTTTTATACGTCTCAATAGTCCTACCAAAATTAAAAAAGGAGGAGGGTCTCGAGTTAAGAGAATTGTTAGTAATGACAATTGGCAAGACATCAGTGGAGAAGGGGAAAACTCAACCTATGGACAAGAGTATTTTTATACCACAACTGATAAGTTTGGGAGAACAATAAGTAGTGGAGTTGCTTCTTACGAGCCAATGATTGGAAACGATGAAAATCCTTTCAGAGAACCAGTTTATTACACTGCCACTGAATCGGCTGGTCATATTCCTGCAATTGAGGCTTTTCAAGAGCGACCATTTGGAGAGAGTTTCTTTCCTTCAGCTTCAGTGGGGTATTCTCATGTAACGGTTAAAAATATTCACCATCAGAATGGAAAGACAGCTAAAGCGATAACTGAACACAAATTTTATACAGCTAAAGATTTTCCTGTAATAAGAGATGAAGTAGTTATTCAGAAGGTCAACAATCCTGCTTCTAAAACTAAGTTTTCATTTCCTTTTAAAAATGATCGTAGTCGCTCATTTTTTGGAGCATCTCAGGGTTATAGTATAGTGTTGAATGACATGCATGGAAAACCTTTGTCAACCAAAAATTATATGCTTGAAGAGGTTGACAATGGTGGAGAGCTAACCACTTTGAAAAAGTTATTGGGTGGAGAAAAGTTCAACTACCGCTATAATGAAACTGCCAACGGCAAAAGGTTAAGCAATAAAGTTCAGGTACTTACAAAGGGTAATTTGATAGAAGAAAAGCTTCTTGGTGTTGAGTATGATTTAGCTGTTGAAAATAGAAGTGTTTCAGAAAAAAATACAACTGTTGCAAGGCATTTGAATGTAGACATTTTTCCAATTCCTTTTCCCTTAGCACCAATTCCTCTGGTAGTGCCTAATGCCAATAGCAGAAAAGTAATTGAAAGAAAAGAGTCTCGACAACAAGTATTGACAAAGGTGATACAACAATATGGTTTAATTGAATCTGTAGAAACGTTTACTGATCAGTACAGTACCACCACATACAATACCCTATATGATGGAACAACTGGAGATGTTTTATTAACGGAGACCAAAGATGAGCACAAGCAAAATGAGTTTCAATTTAATATTCCTGCATACAGTGTGCAAGGGAATACACGTATGGGACCAGCTTATCAGCGAATAGGAATAGGGGTAAGTATTGCTCCAACTGGTTGTACATTGAATAACCCTAATAATTCTGCTTTTATTATTCGTGGTTCAGATTACCTGACCCATGGAGATGAGGTGATGGTTAAAAGAGACAATGGTTCTTATGACAGGGCATGGGTATTAATTGATAGTAATAGGCATGAAATTCCTGTTTTCTTGTGCGATACTTCATCTCCCTCTAATCCACCACCACCAGATATCGTTTACCCATATATTCCAACCTATAGAAGGTTGATGACTACTTTTCAGCACA
>Ga0316204_10012394_pt1 | contig 10409 bp, 9 predicted proteins | sample 6monrhotite_MG_2_FD_205661 | JGI IMG/M metagenome (GOLD analysis project Ga0316204, IMG submission 205661) | Microbial mat bacterial communities from mineral coupon in-situ incubated in ocean water Damariscotta River, Maine, United States -... | ecosystem: Environmental > Aquatic > Marine >... | reverse complement strand
CCTGCATTGATGCGCCTCGAATTGAAAGCCCTGTCAACGCTCTGAAATATGTATTTTCAGATGGTTTGGGTGTAGATAACCTGCCTGCCATTACGCATAACCGCAATGGTGGTACTAATACATATTAGTGCTTTACCCGTCTCCCTTGAAGCTGCAGCGTTGTTGGCTGCTCTCACTCACCCCAATCACCTAGTACGCCTAGGCTCATGGGGCTGAGTTCCTTTGCCGCCTAGCTGCAACTCCAATGACTTTGGGTATAAGAGTAGATCTGATACCGTTGTTAACAGAGTAGCAATGAAATTTCATGTGAAAAAATGTCTAACGCTTTGTAGTCATCTCAGAATGATGTAAAAGTGTATCCCCTGATTTGGTTCACTGGATACGCTTATTTCCCCTCCCAGTTTATTGGTCACCAGATTATAGATAATACTCATGCCCAAACCACTGCCCCCCTTATTTCTTCTAGTGGTAAAAAACGGATCAAAAATTTGTCTGAGGTTTTTCTTTGACATACCGTTACCGTTATCGCTGTAATGCAACTGAACTCGACCTTGAGCACGCTCTATTTCAATTTTAACCAGCCCCTCCTCGATACCCTCAAAACCGTGCGTCATGGTATTGCTGATAAGGTTAGTGATGATCTGGGCAATGGCCCCCGGCTGGCTCATAATGTCAATATCATCCGCGCAGCTAAGTTCGAAAAGATGCTTGGTGTGACGAAAGTATGGGCGCAGGCTAATCATTAATTCGTCTATATAACGTTTCATATTGATATGACGCGGCTCATCACTTGTCTGATCTACTGCCAGTTGTTTAAAGCTACCCACAAGGTCTGCAGCTCGTGTCAGATTGGAATTAATTATGCTGGATGATTCGGATACGATATCAAGAAATGACTCAAAACCCTTACGGGTGAGTGCATCATTCTGATAGAGTTGCAGGTGTCGGCGGGCCTGTTCATCCAGATATGTCGAAGATGTAATACACACACCGATCGGAGTATTGATTTCATGTGCAATCCCGGCGACCATACTACCCAGTGAGGCTAAGCGTTCCGTGCGAACGAGATGATCCTGTGCATTTTTTAATTCATCCAGTGAACGACTTATTTCATTATTGGCCTGTAGTAGCTCCATCGTACGCTCATTAACTCGCTGTTCCAGATCCAGATTCTGGCTGCGAATTTTCTGCTCCGTATTACGTCGTTTAATATTCTCACGCTTGAGTTGTTCAATCTTTTCATTGAGGGTGACAAACACTGCACTGGATAGCTGCTTGTTGTTACAATTCATCATGATGAGGGCGGGTTCCCCATTCAGCGCGGGACGCAGAACACTTCCCTTACACAAGTAAATAACGGGGGCTCCTTCCTCACCTTGGAACCTGATACTGGCGGGCAATGGTGATTTACTGCGCGACCACATCTGCATCAATTGCTTCAGTCTGTCTGGTTCATCAACCATCAGCATATTTAGATTCAATGACTCGAGATCATTGTACATTGGGACGAATTTTTTTATTGCGGCCTTATTAGCACAGAGAATGCTTCCATCTTGGGCGAGTAGGAAGTGCGGTTCTGCCAAAGCGCTGGTAATTTCAGCAAAGTGCTTTGCTAACATGCTGTCACTCTCCGGTCTGGTAATATTCCCTTCCATCGGCATGTTCGGCCTCCTCTGTGGCATTAAAATACACGGTGACATGACAGCTCGCATCACCCTGGGCAATAGTTTTGTCCAGTATAACTTTGGCATAACCATTGTTATCAGCAACAATAGTACCGAAAACATTCGAGGTCATCATACACAGGGATGGCCGACCTTTAACCTTATCACCGAACGGGCAGGCTTTATTTCCCAAAACAACTTTGTTTTCATCGGCCTCAATTAGATAAAACTCTCCCTGTATACGGGTTTTGAGATCCACTAATACATCTCCAATTTGCTGTTGATTGAGCCTGGGAACCTGCAATGCCTGTTTGTAAAACCCGTCTATTTCAGAGCCTATGCGCTGACCAACCACACTGATAAAACCCGAGGCCTCATCGATTCCGATCATCTCTTCTAGCAGTCCCGACAACTCGCGGATTAACGAACGGGAGAACCCATCTCGCTCAAGAGGAATATCCAGATTTTTTACCGGAATATCCTGTAATTTAGTCTTTTGTGGACTAATCTTATTCATAGATGTGCCCTCCTATCGGACGTAATTATTGTTCGTAGTGACTCAAAAATACTTTCCAGCTGTCATAAAACCCCTATTCCATCTGAGTAAATGCGGCAGATTACAGGGGCGAACTGTAGAGGTACCCCTGAATAGTGTCACAACCCAGTTTATCTTGAAAACGCAGTTGCTCCAAGGTTTCAAGGCATTCAGCGTACAAGAATAATAATGTCCCCCCTTGCTCAAACGTCAAAGTTAATTTGAATCGCTTGCTTCATTTCACCATGCTCCGTCTATGGTTAACCTAACAGATATCGGAGAGTTCGCTATTCAACTTTAGTAGGGTACAGATAAGGTTTATTCAGAGCATACAGCAACCAATTCAGGGCATGGACGCATTGAAACGAGGACATGTCAGCAACTGCTTGTTCAAACAAGATGAAACAACAGTGGCAAGCATGAAGAGCTGAGGATTTGTTCACGACATTTTTCGTTTTGGGCATTTTTAGTCACTCGTATCTTAAAGACTATCTTGCCTAACCACTCGGGTAATTTAGGATTACCTGTAGAGGGTGAATACAGGCCATCCCGCTGCTTGGTGACTGTTGTTTCGCTAAAGCGTATCCAATGCTTCAGCTCTTCGAGAAAGGCTGGATCTTGCATTTGTGCACTGTTGCCCGCTATAACAAATCGCATAATATTATTTAGATCATCATGAGTGGTGAACAGCTGAATGTTTATGCCATCCTGCTTAGAGATCTCTTGCAAACGGCTTAACTGTATATCTGATACGGAATTACCATCATAAATACTGCGGGTGCATTGACGCTCTGGTATGGCTTTAAATAGTGCTGTTTGTTGCTTTTCAGTTGACTCGAAATTAATATTGATAATGTTGTCCCGTGCCGGATTTATGGGTACTATGGCTTGCAAACCATAAGCCAGTGCGGCTTGTACTATATTTTCAGTGGCACAGCCAAGGCTAACATAAAGATGATGCTCATCAGGATCAACAGCCGGACAACGTCGGCGAAAATCCGGCATCAGGCTGATGCGATTTTCTTCAACCGCAAATAACCAAGGCTGGGTATTGTGGCTGTTAGCGGCCAAGGTGCCGTAACGAACAAGTTCTTTGAGTAACTTTTGTCCCTTAAGATTAAAAACCTCTGCTGGTCGCCAAGTGCTGGCAACCAAATCTGCATAACTTTGATGACTAGTAGGTGCGTATTCGCTTGGTAGCGCACTCGCTGGCAAAACAGTAGCCGAACCTTGATTAGATGCTCGACCTGTTGAGGTGCGTTGTGTATCCATGATGGGTCCATGGCAGATTGGATTGGATTGGATTGGATTAGTAGTATATTTAGGCCAAACAGTTGCGTATTGATCTAAGTCAAGATGACAACAGCAAATCCATTCAATATTTGGCTGGCCGTGACGTTTACCCTAGGAGAGATAACCAACCGTGACCGACAAGAAAATCATGTTAATTTTAAAAGTCTGTATTGCTATCGGTATCTTTTTGATTTTATTAGGGATCTACTTCCATAACTTCAGTCCAATGATAGAAGAAATGGGTGTAAACGGGATTATTATCAGCGCGGTGTGTATTGCAGTGGGCATGATTTTATCGCTGCCCACAAAAATGTATCTGACATTTATATTGGTCAAACGTGAATCTGAAAATAAACACAAAGATTCATCCCCCAAATGCAGATTAAAAAACCATTAAAAACAATTTTATCCTAAGCAACTTAAGACCAGTTCAACACTAAGTATCGTTGTACGTTATTTTTGAGCAGCAGTAATAAAACAGATTTATCTTTACTGCTTTTATCAAGGGCACGGGTAAATCCCTGGGCACTATTAATGGCCTCCCTATCCACTTGTAATATCACCGTTCCTGCGTCTATGCCTGCCATGGCAGCGACCGAGTCGGGTTTTATTGATGTCACCAGCACTCCTCTACCCTGCTTAACATTGTATTGCTGGGCCAAATTTGAAGTAATAGTTTGTACTGTTAGCCCAAGCTCTTCACTGGGTTGTTCGGGGGTTTGAGCAAGCTGTGAATCTTTATCGAGTTTACCTATAGTGACTGTAAGATTTAAGCGTTTTCCGTCACGCAGAACAGTCAGCTTTTGTTGGCTGTTTGGTGGACTTAATGCCACTAAATTACGAAAACCGCCAACTGTTGTAACAGGCTTTTGCTGATAACTAATGATGACATCCCCTTGGTGCAACTCGGCTTTTGCAGCGGGAGAGTTTTCCATGACCTGGGAAATCAAAATGCCTTCATTTTGTTGCAAATCAAAAGAGTCAGCCAAGTCAGCAGATAATTCCTGAACCACTACTCCTAAGTGACCGCGCCTGACCTCGCCGTTATTCATCAGTTGATCACCAATGCTTTTGGCTAGGTTTATGGGAATGGCAAAGCCAATGCCCATATAACCACCACTTCTTGAAAAAATGGCGGTATTCATGCCCACAACCTGACCATCAAGGTTCACCAAAGGACCACCGGAATTTCCTGGATTAATGGCCGCATCTGTCTGAATAAAATCTTCGTAGTCATTAATACCAAGGCTAGTACGTCCCGTTGCGCTAACCACACCAACGGTAAGGGTATGGCTTAATCCAAAGGGGTTGCCAATTGCGATGACCCATTCACCCACTTCTAAGGCAGATGAATCGCCCAAATTTAAAGCAGGTAATTTACTATCGTTTATTTCCAATACCGCCACATCAGACTGGGGATCAGTTCCCACCACTTTTGCTGTAAATTCCCGTTTGTCTTGCAGGATCACCTTAATGCTCTCGGCATTTTGTACCACATGATTATTGGTGAGAATGTAACTTTTATCAGACAAAAGACCATCTTTGAGCAAGAACACAAAACCTGAGCCCTGCCCCACTACTTTTCTTTGCTTTTGTGGTGCATTAGGCGCAGAAAACCCCCTAAAGCGTTCCCCAAAAAAACGTTCAAACAGATCATTACCAAAAAAATCATTATCATCAAAAGGAAACTGAAACCGGCGGGTAGTCGAACCATTGCTTTCCACTTGAATAAACACCACAGAGGGCGAAACTGAGCGGGCAACTGAGGCAAATGCCTTGCTGGTTTGGCGTAAGTTTTCGATCCCATTATCTTGGGTTTTCGCCTGGATAGGCGGGAGCCATAGGGCTGATAGAAAAACCAATAACACGCTGTTAAAAGTATATTGAGATTTTTTCATAAGTTCCTCACACCACCTAAAATTTGGCACTTGTCCATTGGGTTAAGTGCAGTAAAAAGCTACTAATTGCTGGCGTATTAATCACCACAGCGGTTTACATCATCTCGCCAGCACCGGGCATGCCTGCACTGCTTTGTTTTTCTGGATCAATGGCAATCATCGCTTCAGTGGTAATCATCAAAGCCGCAATAGATGCAGCATTTTGTAACGCAGCTCGCACCACTTTGGTGGGGTCAATAATGCCCATTTCCAGCATATCGCCATACAGTTCTGTTTGTGCGTTGTAACCAAAATTCCCTTCACCTTCTTTGACTTTATTTAGCACCACTGAGGCGTCTTCCCCTGCATTGGCGACAATTTCACGCAATGGCCGTTGCATCGCATGCATGGCGATATCCACCCCAACATCTTGATCGTGGTTTTCGCCCTTGAGTTGTTCGCTATTAAGAGTTTGCATCGCTCTGATCAGCGCCACGCCACCACCGGCAACTATACCTTCTTCCACAGCTGCCCGTGTCGCGTGCAAGGCGTCATCGATGCGGTCTTTTTTCTCTTTCATTTCCAGTTCAGTGGTGGCTCCCACTTTGATCACTGCCACGCCCCCCGACAATTTCGCCAGACGTTGTTGCAATTTGTCTTTGTCATAATCGGACTTAGCCTGGCCAATTTCCGTGCGCAATTGCACTACCCTCTCCTGAATATCAACTTCCTTTCCAGCACCGGAAATAATAGTAGTGCTATCTTTATCGACTATGACTTTTTTGGCAGTGCCTAGGTTTTCTATTGTGGTTTTTTCAAGGGTTAAGCCTAGCTCTTCAGCAATCACTGTACTCCCCGTTGACAGCGCAATGTCTTGCAATACGGCCTTGCGGCTATCACCAAAACCAGGTGCTTTAACCGCCACAACTTTAATAATGCCTCTTAGGCTATTGACCACTAATGTGGCGAGCGCCTCACCCTCAACATCCTCGGCAATGATCAGCAGTGATCGCCCTTCCTTGCTTACGGTTTCCAGTAAAGCCAACAAGTCGCGCACAGTGGATATTTTTTTGTCGTATAACAAAATGTATGGGCTCTCAAGCTCAGCTGTTGAGCTGTCTTTGTCATTGATAAAATAGGGTGACAAAAATCCTCTATCAAACTGCATCCCTTTTACCACGTCCAACTCATTGTCTAGGCTTGAGCCCTCTTCAACTGTGATAACGCCTTCTTTACCCACCGCAGACATCGCCTCAGCAATAATACGCCCTATATCCTCATCGCCATTAGCCGAAATGGTACCAACTTGTGCTATGGTGCCGTTATCTTCGCAAGCAACCGACAGTTCACGTAATTGCGCAACCGCTGCTTTAACGGTTTTATCGATACCCCGCTTAATATCCATAGGGTTCATGCCTGCAACCACCGATTTCAAACCTTCCTGTAACATGGCTTGAGCCAGTACTGTGGCTGTAGTGGTACCATCACCCGCCGCGTCGGAGGTGTGGGAGGCGACTTCCCTGACCATTTGTGCGCCCATATTTTCGAATTTATCTTCAAGTACAATCTCCATAGCCACCGACACGCCGTCTTTGGTCATGACAGGTGCACCGTAAGCTTTTTCAATAATCACGTTACGCCCACGAGGGCCTAAGGTCGCTTTCACCGCATTGGCCAAAATGTCCGCGCCGCTTGCCAACGATTGCCGAGCATCATCACTAAACTTTATTTGTTTTGCCGCCATGTTTATCAACGCCTAGCTAATTTTACTTGGCATAATTTTCAGGTTTTAGAAGTGGGCAGTATTGACCAGCGTCAATAAATGGATTGAAGATCCACTTTCATTGATTCCTTATTGGTGATGAGAACTTTTTACCCATTTTTAGGCACACCAGTGGATGTCGGTATTTCTCATGGTTTAACTGCGGACAGGTTAAATGGGCAAGGACGCTACTTGATTGTCAGCTCATCTTTGTAGCAAGGCTGCGATTTATCTTTCCTTCGACGCTGCTAATTCCAGTTCGTTGGCTGATTCGCGGATGTAGCGACAAAACAATTCGATATCCGGCATGAGTTTGGCACAGCTTGTTGGGCTGATGGTAAGTGTGCCGTTATAACTAAGCACTGGGATTATTAAGCCCACACCGTCGTAAATAGGCCCCATGCCCATATTAAACAAAAGTTTATGACCTGCCAGGTATAAGGGTGTTTGTGGCCCAGGCACATTAGTTATGATCACGTTAAAAGGGGGATTTATTCGTTTAGCCAGCAGCACTTGAGAATAAAAGCGGGTAGCCATTGCGGCCAATCCAAAGGGAACAAGTTCGGCATAGGACATTAAACTATTCGCTGCCACCACTTCTTGATAAAGTTTACCAACCAAAGTATTGATCTGAATTTTCTGCAAGCGTTGAAGCGGGTCTTCCACGTCAGTAGCAAGTTGAATAAACATCGCAGATATTTGATTACCCATGCTGCCGTGACTGTCAGTGGCGCGTGTCGATACAGGCACCATGGCCACTAGGGGGTCTTCAGGTAATTGCTGTTTTTCCAACAAGTAACGCCGCAACGCCCCTGCACAAATAGTTAATACCACGTCATTTAGGGTGGCCCCATCAACAACACTGCGCAGCGCTTTTACCCTAGCTAGGTCAAGTATTGTGCAATCCCACTTGCGTTCAATAGCCACCGCACCGCTTAGGAAAGTATCAGGTGCAGTAAAAGGCAAGGTCGGCAGTCTTATGTCCTGAATTTGATTGAGGTAACCCGCCTTTAGTGCCGATTGTACGCTACTCAATATCAAGCGAGGTAGTTTGCTGGGCCGTGAGATAAGATGCACTAGACTCTTACTCAGCAATTCAAGCCCGCTTGGAGCCGCTTCAATCGATTTATCGGCTGGTGCTGGTACGTCGCTGATGTTAGTGGATAGGCTATATAACATGGTCAGTAACTCGACCCCAGCTTTACCATCAAACCCTGCATGATGCACCTTGCTTAGCAGGGCAACTGAACCTTTAGGTGCCTGTGGGATATTGTCCAGGCCTTCAACAAAAATGAATTCCCACAAAGGCCTTTCGCGGCTCAATTGAATGGAAAACTCCTGTGAAGCAAGGTACCTGAGCTCCTGCCATCCTCCCGGTTTTGGCAGTGCAGTGCTGAACAAATGCCTATTTAAGTCAAAATCAGGATCTTGCACCCAATAAGGGCGATCTAAACCTAAAGGCACAAAAATCAGCTTTTGCTGCAATCGTTCTACCTTATGTATTCGTTGCCCAATATAAGCCTTAAAATCATCAAAGGTAATAGTGCCTTCAATAATGGCAATACTGCCAATATGCATAGGCATTTTGGCGGTCTCTAAATATAAAAATGAGGCATCTAAGCCTGACAACGCTTCCATCAAAAAACTCGCCTACTTTTAGTCTGGGCATGTTGCATGACACACATATGTCACCTTTTAAGTTTAATAGCATATTATGTCAGCCCAAATTATTTAGCCTGATCTACCATCTGGATGATACTACTCTCAACTTCTTCAGCAATTTGTATAAGGGAAGGATGATCAGATAACGCTGAGAGCATTTGTGCTGGCTTGATAATGCCTATTTTGGTTTTACCTTGGTCGGTATATACCGATATACGACAGGGTAGCACCATGTTCAAACGCATGTCATTAGCCAATACATTCGCTGCGTGGCGTGGATTACATACTTCGAAAATTTTGCATTGCTGCGCAAATGTTATGCCCTTAGCCCGCAGGGTTTTACCCAAGTCATGAACATGTAGCACACTAAAGTCATTACGCGTAACCGAAGACTCCAGATCCATACATGCCTGTTCAAATGACTTGTCTGTATCTGCTATGTAATACATTAGCGACCTCTAACTTTTTACCTTCCAGCTTCCGTCAGCCTGACGACATGCTGTACCATAAATCTGTTCGGTTTTACCGCCTATCATGGCATCTACTGTATATTCTCTGCATGGTGCGTTATCCACATCATAAGTACGAGTAGGCACCACGCTGTAGTGATAACCAGTATCAGGGTTGCGCCAGCTTGTACTTACGCCGGTGCGCACCGTTTCCAACGAACGAGCCACGTTAAGGCGATCCGTTTTATCCATACTACGACCCACGTTACCGCCAATACTTGTGCCTATCATAGTGCCAATGATGGTAGCCGCGGCTCTACCATGGCCACCGCCTATCTCATGGCCCAACACACCACCTAAAATACCACCAATGATCATGCCGCCAGCTTCGTTGTCCCCCCGAGGCGTAGCGCATGACGTCAACAGTAAGACTAATCCACAGAAAAACACCCCGGACAATTTTGTTGAGTTTGTAAACATAATAATGACCTCTTTAGTTGTTTAGCTCTATGAGCTATGTAATTAGATAAGGTTAAATCTATATGTAATCACATGGATAAAATTGACCACGATCAATATTAATTAACATTGAGAATATTCGGTGTTTGCATCCATTCCAGCGGCAGGGCTGTAGGAACGAATTTATTCGTGAAGCTGTTACACACCAACAGTTCGGAGCTAAAGCACCTCCTACAAGGTGAACATGTTACCGCCCTGTAGGAACGAATTTATTCGTGAAGCTGTTACACACCAACAGTTCGGAGCTAAAGCACCTCCTACAAGGTGAACATGTTACGGCCATGTAGGAACGAATTCATTCGTGAACCTGTTATACCTTCACAGTTCGGCGCTAAAGCACCTCCTACAACTCTATAAATAAATGCAATCCCAGTGCGGATAGTTAGACACTGAATGAACGATTCCTGCTCTTAATGGGTTGGCAATGATGTAGCGCATGGTAAAAATCAAGTCCTCATCCCTTCGTAAACAATGATCATGAAAACCTGATTGCCAAACTTTACCCGATGAATGCTTGTACTTGTTGATTTTGTAGGCACTTGCACCTTTAACATATTGAACGGTTTGACTAAGGTCATTACTGCCAGTTAGTGTGAATAACCAGTGCAAATGATCTGGCATCACGACAAAACCAATGGTTGCTGATTG
>Ga0316204_10012393_pt1 | contig 10409 bp, 8 predicted proteins | sample 6monrhotite_MG_2_FD_205661 | JGI IMG/M metagenome (GOLD analysis project Ga0316204, IMG submission 205661) | Microbial mat bacterial communities from mineral coupon in-situ incubated in ocean water Damariscotta River, Maine, United States -... | ecosystem: Environmental > Aquatic > Marine >... | reverse complement strand
GGATACGAGTCGATGGTCCTCTTCACCTCTCAGGGCCTCGATTCAGCACGCCGCATCTACGAAGCGGAGGGCTTTCAGCTGGTCGAGGAGAAGCCGGCCGAGGAATGGGGCAAGAGCCACGTCGAACAATGGTGGGAGCTGACACTGTGAGTATCGAACGAGGGTCGGACTCGAGCACGCCGGAGGGGGTCCACTATCTGCTGGGCCACTCGGAGCACGAGCTCCGCAGGCTGGACGTGCAGGGACACCTGTTCCGCGGCGTGAGCGAACGAGGCTTCCGGGCCGCCGGGCTGGCACCGGGGATGCGGGTTCTGGACCTTGGCTGCGGGACGGGCGACGTCTCGATGCTGGTCGCCGAGCTCGTGGGCCCGACCGGCCACGTGGTGGGCATCGACCGGGGCGAGACCGCCGTGAACGCCGCGACGTCCCGGGCGGCCGCTCGCGGAGTCGCGAACGTCGAATTCAGGGTCTGCGAGATCGACGCCTTTCACGAACCCGATGGTTTCGACGCGCTCGTCGGCCGGTTCATCCTGATGCACCAGAGCGACCCGGCTTCCGTGCTCAGGAGCGCCGCTCGCAGCGTCCGCTCCGGCGGCATCGTCTGCATTCTCGAGTCGTACATGGACGTGCTCATGAGCGGCCCTCACTCCTTCCCGAACTCCGAACTGTACGCCGAGGTCGTGCGATGGAAGGGCGAAGTCGTCGGGGGCGCGGGCGCCGACGTCGAGTCGGGCGGACGACTCCACCCGACCTTCATCGAGGCCGGACTCGCGGCACCCACGACCCGCATGGAGGCCGCGTTGGAGGGTGGGCCGGACAGCGCCTACTACGAGTACCTGGCGCTCAGCCTGGAGAGCATGCTCCCGGAAGCGGAACGGCAGGGCGTCGGCGGCTACACCCTCGACGACGCCCTGACCATCGGGGATCGACTCCGGGACGACATGATCGAGTCCAACGGAACGCTCATGGTCTGGCCCGTCGTGGCGGCCTGGTCACGAATCGCATGACGCGCCCGTCGTCCCGAGTCAGTCGCTGTCGGGACGATCTCCGATCGGCGGCTTGAGCCAGCGGTCGAACCAGCCCTCCATGCGCTGATACATATCCACCCGGTTGAGCGGGTTTCGAAATCCGTGCGGCTCACCCGGGTAGGAGTGGCTCTCGAACGTCTTCCCTTCCCGGCGGAGAATGTCGACGGCCAGTTCGAACTGCCGATAGGGTGCCCGCACGTCGGCCTCGCCATGCATGGTCAGAACCGGCGTCCGGATGTTCCCGACTCGAGCCAGGGTGTTGCTGACCGCGTACACATCCGGGCGCTCCTCCGGCGATCCCCCGTGCCCGGTCTTGATGAAGATCTTTCCGAGTCGGTCCGCGTTCGTGTAGGCATCTCCAAAGTCGTAGATCCCGGCCATCGGAACCGCGGCGTCGAAGGCATCGGGCACGCGGGCGATGGCAGCCATGCTGGTGATGCCCCCATAGCTGTATCCATAGATCCCGACCTTGCCGGTGGACCACGGCTGGGCCCGAACGAAATCGGCCGCGGCCGCCGCGTCACGCGCCTGCCCGTTCGCCCAGTCCTGGACGCCCAGGTCCTGGAACTCCCGCCCGAATCCAGACCCACCCCGATAGTTGACGGCGAGAACCACGTAGCCCTGCTGCGCCATGTACTGCTCGGTGAGGGCCAGGGTCTTGAGATGCGCGTTCGTCCCACCTCCGTGGACCATGACGAGCGCAGGATACTCGCCGTTCTCAGGGTCGAACCCAGGAGGACGAAAGAGGAATCCCTGAATGTAGAGCCCGTCCCAGCTCCGATAACTCAGCTCCTCGGCATCGACGAGGCCCTCCCACTGCGTCGAATACTCCGTCAGGCGGCGGACAGACCCACCCATGGCGTCGAGATAGTCGACCTCGGTTCCCCGCGTCGAGGTGGAGCGCAGGAAGACGAATGCGGATCCATCCGGCGTGGCGTGATACGAGCGGAACGCGCCGCCCATATTCGTCACACGCGTCGCGACACCCCCGGCCGACGGCACGCGCCACAATTCCATCTCAGCCCGTTCATGGTAGGGGAAGAAGATCTCCTGCCCATCTCCGGACCAGACCAGGGTGTGGTTGTGAAGCCAGTCCGTTGCGTGGATCTGCATGTCGAGGATTCGCTCCGCTCCTCCCTCCGGATCGAGCAGGTAGATGTATGCGAGATCCTCGTACCAGTACTCGTCCTTGGCCGTGGCCAGCAGTGCGATCCGTGTACCGTCGGGTGACCACACGGGAGTCGAGGAAGCCATGAGACCCGTCGATATCTGACGAGACGACCCGGACGCCACGTCGGACACCCAGATGTCGTCTTCCCAGTAGTCGGCCTGGTTCGAGAAATAGGCGATGCGAGTGCCGTCCGGCGACCAGGCAGGAGCGAAACGAAAGTCGTCCTCGGCCATGGCACCGTTCGTCAGCGCGCGGGCTTCTCCCGAGCCATCGGTCGGTGCGAGCCAGATGTCCTGACTCCCCGAGCGACCGCTGTAGAACGCAACGGTCCGGCCGTCCGGTGACGGACGGGCCGCACGCTCGTCCTCTTCGGGCGTTCTCGTGATTCGCCAGCTCTCACCGTTCAGTCGGACGCCCCACAGATCGCCACCACTCGAGTAGACGATGCCCGAGCCGTCGGCGAACCACACCGGGGAAGACCCGCGCACCCAGAAGCGAGGCGCCGCACCTTCCACCGCAACTCGGTAAATGCCCGAACCCTCCGCGCCTGCTGCGGAGACAGCGACCATGCTGCCGTCAGGAGAAATCGCCGCCTGCCGGGCTCCCCGATTCTGGGTGAAGATGTTCTCCCAGGTCAGCGACAGTTCATCCTGCGCGTGAACGGGCGACGCCTGGGCGCCCACTCCACCGAGAATGGCGAGGGCAGCGAAGACCGCTGACCGGCGCGGCGAGAATCGGTGAGTCGCGCCGCGAAGGGGCGTCAGGGATCGGCTGGGGCAGTACATGGGGTCCTCCCGTGGGTCGGTCCCGGACATTCCCGGACGACCGACCCACGGGCAACCCCTTCCGGGTCAGCGCACCTGGAACGTGATCGGGAAGGCGATCCAGACCGCTACGGGTTCGTCACCATTCAGCGCGGGCGTGAACTCGAACCGTTTCGCGACCTCGAGCGCGCCGTCGTCCAGCTTGGCGTTCCCGGAGCTTTCGTCGATCCGCACGTCGGACACGACGCCCTCTTCTGTCACGAAGAGATAGACCCGGATCGTCCCACCGATTCCCATGTCTCGAAGATCCGCGGGGTAGAACTCGTTCATGGCGGTCACGACTTCCGACCGGTTCGTGATCGAGGGCGCTACAGTGAACGGCGTGAAGCCCGGCTGCTCCGGGATCTCACTTCGTTCGGCCATCCCGTCGAGGTTCTCCTCGGTCATCGGGTTGACCGTCTCGGTCTCAGGCGCGGGAATCTCGACTTCCTGCGCATCGCGCATGAACTCGGATGGGAGGGGCACCTCGCAGGCGCCGGCGAGAGCGAGGATGCCGAGCAGGACGAGGGCTCCGACGCCGAGGCGCCCGAGCGAGCGGGTGGGTTGAGTCATGGCAATGAGTCTCCGTTTGAGGAACGAGTTCGATTCGGTGAATGCGGGCAGAGGGGTTGGACCGGAAGGCCGCACATTCGCGGCGACCGCCAGTACCGTCTCTCCGTAACGCGCCACATCGGTGCGTCGTCGGGTCACTCGGCGGTCACAGTCGATTTCCAGCGCCTGGCGAAGCCCCGAAGTCAGGAACCAGACAGCCGGATGCCAGGGAAGGAGGACGCGAAGACCAACCCCGATCGCGAGTGCCCATGGGTCCCGTGAGCGGATGTGCTCCCGCTCGTGCAGCATGATCAACTCCAGTTGATCGGCGGACATGCCCAGCATCCAGGCGGGCAGGACTACGCGCGGCCGGGTCAGCCCCAGCACCGCGGGTCCGAGATCCTCGGTGACCAGTACGGCTTCTCCTGCGACATGCTGCTCCGTCCATTCCCGACTCAGGCGAGCCAGGTGGAGCGCCCCTCGCGCGATCCTGAGCGCGAGCACCAGGGACAGCACCACCCAGAGGACCGTGAGCGGCCCTCCGAGCGACTGAAGGATGCTCGTCTCCGGGACGTGGATGAACTCCGGGAGTCGGAAGAACGCGACGGGAGCCTCGGCGGTGGATACCGGATCGACCCGAGACCGGGCCACGCTCCACAACGCGAGGACCAGAGGCGCCCCGACGGTGACCGTCAGACCGCCAAGCCACACGCCTCGCTCCGGAAGCCCACGCCGCCGAAGCAGCGCGGCGACGCCGACCGTCACGGCCGCGATCGGCAGGCTGACCAGAACGGCATACAGCATCCAGGCGGCGATCATGACGGCTCCTCCGTCCCGAGACGTTCGTTCAGGAGGTCACGCATCTTTCGCAGTTCCTCATCGTCGAGCCCGCGACGGCCCACGAGTTCGAGAAGGACCGCCGTCGACGAACCGGCGAAGAGCCGGTCGGTCACCCGTTCGAGCGCGCTGCGGCTGGCCTGGTCGCGCTCCACGGTCGGCCGGTACCGGTGAGCCCGGCCTTCGAGTTCCCTGGTGACGTGGCCCTTTTCTTCGAGGACCCTCAGCATCGTGAGTACGGTGTTGTACGCCAGGTCGTCATCGAGGGCGGCTCTCACCTGAGCAACGGTCGAGGGACCGTGCTCCCAGAGGACTTCGATGATATCGAGCTCTCTGTCCGTGAACCGAATGTCCATCGCCGGGCTCCTTTCTCTCCCTGCCGCGTGAGCAGGCTGACATGACAACTAAAGTCTTAGGTGATAATGCAACGCCCTGCCCCGGAGCGCAACTAAGGCTTTAGGAGTTCATCCTTCGGAGCCCCCGGGACGATTCAGAACGCTGGATTCCGGCAGGTCGGGCTGCCTATACTGCGTAGCATGACTGCCCACCGAACCATCCTGGCGTTCGCGGCGGCCTGCCTGTTCTCGGCCTGCGCGAGTAGTGGTCCCCTACCCGATCCCGATCCCGCGAACATCCCTGCGCTGGAGTCTCAGCTGGCAGCGGATCCCGGAGATATCGACTCGGCCCTTCGTCTGGCTGGCTCGTATCGGGCGGCCAGCCGCATAGAAGACGCCCGAGCACTTCTCGAGGGGCCGGCTCTGGACGGGTCGGACGACCCGGGCGTGATCGTCCTCCTGGGCCTGCTCGATGAAGACGCAGGCGACTTCGGGAGCGCCCAGCGCCGCTACGCAGGCCTGGTCCAGACCCTCCCGGGCGGAGACCTCCGGGACGAAGTCGAACGACGGCTCGAACGAGTGCGGATCCAGGCCCTGCGGGACGAGGCCCGAGCGACTCTGGATCGGGAGTCGGAACTGGCGCAGACAGCCCCGGACCCGACGACGATCAGTGTCTTCCCCTTCTCGTACGACGGATCCGATCCGCAGTGGGCACCTCTGGGTGTGGCACTCGCGGAACTGCTCACCACGGATCTGGCGATCACTGGGCGACTGACCGTCCTCGAGCGGGTTCAGGTGCAGGCACTCCTCGATGAGATGGCCCTTGGCGCAAGCGGAAGGGTCACCGAGGAGACGGCGGCGCGCAGCGGACGAATGCTCGGGTCCGGGCACGTCGTACAAGGCCAGTACCGAGTCGAGTCGAACGCCCGCGTTGGAGTGGACGCGGCCGTAGTCGAGGTCGGCCTTCCCGGGACCGAGCGGGTCGACCCGCTCTCCTCCGAAGACGCGATCGATCGGATCTTCGATCTGGAGAAGCAGCTTGCTCTGGACATCCACGACGAACTGGGGATTTCGCTGACGTCCGGTGAGCGAGCCCGGATCGACGAACGCCAGACGGCGAACGTCCAGGCTCTTCTCGCGTTCGGTCGCGGCCTGTCCGCTACCGACGCAGGCGAGTTTGCACAGGCCGAGGCGTTCTTCGCGGAAGCCACGTCCCTCGACCCCGGCTTCGTTCTGGCCCAGGGGCGCCGCCAGTCCGCTGCGCGGGCCGCCGGGGCCGGTGTGGGTCAGGCAACCCAGCGCCTGTCCGCACAGGCCTCACGATTGGCTCGCCAGCGGGCAGCCGTCGCTGCCATCCGAAACGCACCTGCCTCCGTTCGCCAGCGCATGCTCCAGAATCTGGGTCAACGGAAGCGAGCGGTGCTGGCGGAGGTGCTGGGGCAGGACCGCCTGGGGACGGCCATCCTCCTGGAACTCGTCTTCCGCCGTCCCGGAGGTCAGCCATGACCCGCCGGGTTCGTTCAGTTGGCCTGGCCGCGCTGATGGCGGCCTCCCTGCTTCCCCTGGCGACCGGCGCGCACGCCCAGACGGCCGCGGGAGGAGCACTTCTGCAGAGCTACACGTTCGATGACCCGGCCACCGTCGGGCTGGCAGAAATGCAGCTCACGGTCCTCCCGTTTGCCGTGGCGGTTCCCTTCGGGGACCGAATCTCGATCCTCGCGTCTGGAGCCTGGGCGCGCGGCATGGCTACGGGTGACGAGGGCGCGGAGATCGAGTTGGCCGGCCCCACGGACACCGAAGTCGGGATCGCCATCGCGCTCGGTCCGGACCGGATGGTTCTCACGGCCGGCGCGTCACTGCCGACCGGACAGAGCACCCACTCCACCACCGAGGCGGTCGTGGCCAGTATCGTGGCGGCCGAGCTCCTTCCCTTCGGGATCTCCAGCTGGGGTTCCGGCGGGGGAGCCGGCGGAGACATCGCACTCGCCTTTGCGTCCGGCGCATGGGGAATCGGCCTGTCCGGCGGGTATCGAGCGGCACGCGAATTCGAACCTCTCTCCGACGAGACCTTCGCCTATCGTCCGGGCGATCAGATCGGTGTGCGGCTCGCGCTCGATCGAGACCTGTCGTCCGGCGGCACATTCTCGGTCCTGCTCGGGGCCCAGCGCTTCACCGAGGACCAGCTCTCCGGAGCCAACCTGTTCCGGTCGGGCAATCGCCTGGAGGGAGTTCTGACCTACGCATTCCCCGTCGGACTCGCCGGGAGCGCTCTGATCTACGGTGGCGCCTACCACCGGGCCAACGGAACGCTGCTCCTGGACGATCCAGACCTCATCGGCGCTGCCGATTCACCGGCCCAGCAGCTCTTTTCAGGCGGCGTCGACTTGCGATTGCCGCTTGGACGCACGGCCGCCTTCCTGCCGGGGGTAGACGGCCGCGTGTTTCGCAGCGAAGACGGAGTGGGCCAGGGTTGGGTCGGCACGGTGGGCGGCTCTCTGGAGGTCATCCTCTCCGGACGCCGTGGCCGGGAATCCATCGTCCTGTCCCCAAGCGCCCGATACCGAATGGGTCACGTCATCGTCGAACAGGATTCGGAAACCGATCTCACGGGTTGGGAAGCCGGCCTCGTCCTGAGCGTGGGAGCCGGCCGATGACCCGCTCTTTCCAGTTCCGGCTCCTGACGTTCGCGACTCTCGTGCTCGGTGCCACAGCGTGCGACCTGCTCATCACGGAGCCCGCACCCGCCTCACACGGCCTGGACGTCTCGTTCGCGATCGAGGCCGCGTCGAACGACGGCATCACCGACGCCTTCGATCGTGTCGACCGGGTGTACCTGCGCTTTACGCGAGCGGACAGCGCTCAACGCGACACCATCCTGGCGGTAGCGAACCGGGACGGAGAGGCTCGTGCCAGGCTCGTTCTCGATCCGAACGAGCGCATCGCGGCCCTTGGGGTCTATGCGGAACTCCGCGCCGGCCAGGTCGGGTTGTTCCAGGGTGCCCGGGTGATCCGGGTGGAAAACGGGACGGCGACATCCGCTGAAATCAGCCTCACCCCGATCCCCGCCGCGATTCAGGCGAGTCCGTCTCAGGTCACGTTCCAGACCGTCGGTGACACGGTTCACCTGACCTCGGCGATTCTCTTCGCATCCGGCGACACGATTCCCGGAGTCACCGGGTCGTGGGCCTCCGAGGACGCCTCGGTCGTGGCCGTGAGTGCCGGGGGTATCGCACTCGCCCGCGGCGTCGGCCAGACTCGACTTCAGGTTCGGTACGGAACGCTGACCAGCCTCGTGAACGTCCAGGTGCTGCACCGCTGAGCGCCGCTTTCCCGTTGTGCGAAACCTGCCTGACCCCTCCCGCGTAAGACTCCGAGTGGCTACCCTCACCATGTGAGGTCACTAAGTGAGGCCAAGGAATCGACGCGGGAGTGGGACCGAATGACCCAACAGAACCGAGGGCTGCTGCCCGGAACCGTAGATCTCGTGATTCTACAGACCCTGACGCAGGGGCCACTGCACGGTTTTGGCGTCTCCCGGTCCATTCGGTCACGCTCGGACGGCGAACTCCAGGTACAGGATGCCGCGCTGTATCAGGCTCTCCACCGCATCGAAAAGGCGGGGTGGATCGAGGCCGAGTGGGGCGTCTCCGAAAAGGGGCGCCGGGCCAAGTTCTACACCCTGACCCGGGCGGGTGTGAAGCACCTGGAACACGAGGTGGGCTTCTGGCACCGCTATGCGGCTGCCGTCTTCAAGGTGCTGGAGCCGGTCGCTCCGACCGGCTGACGGCATGGCAGGAGACTTCAAGCGGGCCTTCCGGCTCGGCGGTTCGTCCCGCTCGGACATCCGGTCGTCGATAGACGACGAACTGGCGCATCACGTCGACCTGTGCGTCGACGAATTGATGGATCAAGGGTGGGGCGAGGACGAGGCACGCCGCGAGGCAGCTCGACAATTCGGCGACATGGAGCAGACACGTGCGTACTGCTCGGAGATGCAGATGAGGAGGGGTGTGGTGGAACGGAGAAGCGCGTCATTCGAGGAGTTCTGGCAGGATATTCGCTACGCGGCGCGGACGCTGACGAAGGCGCCCGGATACGCCGGGCTGGTCATCGTGACGCTCGCGTTCGGGATCGCAGCGAACACGACGATTTTCAGCATCATGAACCCGTACTTCTTTCGGGACCTGCCCTTCGAGCAGCCCGATGAACTGGTTCACATCACCCAGGTCGATCCGATCTCGGGTTGGCATATGGACCGGATGAGCCTCCCCATTTACGAGGACTGGCAGGCTCGCAGCAGAGCGTTCGAACAACTGGGGGCGTACACCTACGGGGGCACGAACATCACCGGACCCGAAGGACCGGAAGGGGTCAACTACAGCACGGTGACCGCCAACATGTTCGAGATCCTCGGCACCCAGGCGTTTCTCGGCCGGACCTTCACGTCCGGAGAGGGTGGACCCGGAGCGGAGCCTGTCACCGTCATCAGTCACGGACTCTGGCAACGACGCTACACGGGTGACCCTTCGATTCTCGGGCGACCGATCATGCTCGACGGTGTCGCGCACACCGTCATCGGCGTGATGCCCCCGGACTTCCAGTTCCCCTTTGGTGGAGTGCGGCTCTGGGTTCCAACACGCGAAAACGTCGCGGCAGCGAACCGCGCCGGATCGCCGTACCTGCTGGTTGGTCGATTGAACGACGGATGGACGTCCGCCGCCACCGATGAGGAACTCACGGGCATCCAGCGGCAGCTCTCCGAGCAATACCCGGATGCCGACGGCCAGTGGGCCGGGGTCACGGTCCTCCCGATCAGGCAGGCACTGAACTTCGCGTGGGATATCCTGAAAGTCGGCTTCTCCGTGCTTCTGGGCGCCGTCGCGTTCGTTCTGGCCATCGCGTGCGTCAACGTCGCCAGCCTCACGCTGGCCCGAGGAAGCGGTCGTGCCCGCGAGGTCGCGGTGCGCGCTGCGATGGGCGCACGGCGGGGACGACTGGTGCGGCAGCTGCTCACCGAGAGCCTGATTCTCGCCGTGGCGGGTGGCGTGGTCGGCGTCGGGCTGGCGTACCTCGTCGTCGGGCTGGTCGGCCCGGTCATCCCCGAGGATCTCTTCAAGAGCGGCGACATCAACGTCGACCGGACGGTGCTCCTGTTCTCGAGCCTGGTCACGCTGGCGACCCCCCTCCTCTTTGGTCTCTTCCCTGCTCTGGCAGCGACAAGGCGTGACCTGACAGGCGTTCTCAAGGAAGGCTCCAAAGGATCAGGCGGCATCGCGGCAGCCCGCGGACGGCGTGTCCTCGTGGTCGCACAGATCGCAATGGCAGTGCTCCTTATCACCGGGGCCGGGTTGATGCTGCGGAGCTTCTCGTCCGTCCAGCAACTCGACCTGGGCTTTGATCCCGATCGAGTCCTCACCGTAAACGTCAGTCCGCCCGCGTCGGACTACCCAAGTGAGGAACTGGACCAGTACGTCGAGCGGGCGATCGCCGAACTCGGTGCGATCCCCGGGGTGACGCAGGCCTCGGCAACCCTCTTCCTGCCCTTGAACAACGAGTCGTCCCTCTGGCAGTTCGCTCCTCCCGAGGCCGCCGGCACACCTGCCGCGGAATGGCCGACGGCCATCGCGAACCGACCGTACCCCGGCTACTTCGCCACAATGGGGATCGATCTCGTGGAGGGGCG
>Ga0316204_10012392_pt1 | contig 10410 bp, 7 predicted proteins | sample 6monrhotite_MG_2_FD_205661 | JGI IMG/M metagenome (GOLD analysis project Ga0316204, IMG submission 205661) | Microbial mat bacterial communities from mineral coupon in-situ incubated in ocean water Damariscotta River, Maine, United States -... | ecosystem: Environmental > Aquatic > Marine >... | reverse complement strand
ATGGCAAAAATAACAGAGCATTTTGAGCAGAAGCAAAATTCGCCTTGGCAACTATCAAATTTAAACACAATGCAAATCAAAAATATGCTCAAGGCTATTCGTGTTTTCACTCTTGATATTGAACAAATGGTAGGCACATTTAAATTAAGTCAGCACAAATACAATGATTTAAAAACCGAATCCAAAGGTACCTAGATTGTATGATTAGTATGTATACCCACACTAGTGACTATTTTTATGAATAGATAAAATATCTTCTATAACGGCATAACCTGTTTCTAATCGGCCTGCACCTGGGCCAATTAACGTGATATCGCCTAATATCTCTGTACTATAGGTAATGGCATTGGTTGCACCAGAAATAGAGGCTAGCGGATGATCTTTACTCACCATTTGAGGTTTAACCGAAGCGATAAAACCCGTTTCTGTTTTAGCAACCGTGCCAATAAGCTTCCAATGCTTATTTTGTAACGAAGCTTTATTAACATCTTCTGCAGAGATAAGACTAATGCCTGTACAGTCGACATCAGATAAGGTTAATGCTAAATCCATAAACAAATTACCTAATATAACGACTTTAGCCGCGGCATCATGACCATCAACATCACCCGTAGGATCAGCCTCAGCATAACCTAACGCTTGCGCTTGCGTTAATGCTACTTGGTAATCTAAGCCCGCTTCCATTTCACCTAATATATAGTTAGTTGTACCATTTAATATACCTTGAATTTTAGTGATCCCGGCCGCGAGTAGCATTTCATTACCCAAACTTAATGACGGTGTACCACTCATTACCGTGCCTTCGATACCTATTTGAACATTATTCTGCTTAGCGATAGCTCTCAGTTCAGGAAAAGCTAAGGCAACAGGTCCCTTATTCGTCATAGAAACATGCATGCCATTATTAAGCGCTTGCTTTACATGACTCAGTGCTGGCTCTCCAGTTTTTAAATCGGTATAAGCCAATTCAACTACAATATCTGCACCACTTTTGGCAATGGTTTCTTTTGCATCCCAACCGGTGCACTTTGCATCCAAACTCTTTAAGTCGCCTTCTAACTCAATACTGCTTAATAGCATCTCTGGATCTAAACCGTCTGGATCAGCGACACTACCTTTATATAAATCGCAAACAGCAACAATACGAATATCAACACCAAAACGTTCTTTCAATAATTCAGTCTTATCGCTAAGAATCTTTGCCAACCCTTGGCCTACATTGCCAAAACCAATGATGGCGAGTTTATATAGTTTACTCATAATACTTATCCTTTTTCTTTTGATGGTTTTAAACGAGCGACTATTTACGCAAGTTAAAACAATAAGTTTTTGTTTCTGTCATTTCATGAATAGTGCTCATCACACCTTCACGGCCAATCCCTGAGCCTTTAACACCACCAAATGGCATGGCGTCGATACGGTAATCACTACTTTCGTTAATCATCACCCCACCACACTCTAATGAGTCGGCAACCTTAAAGGCTAAATCTAAATCACGAGTAAACACACTGGCTTGTAAGCCATAATCAACATTATTCGCCATAACAACCCCTTCTTCAATATCATCAAAAGGATAAAGTAAAGTAACAGGGCCAAACACTTCTTCTTTCGCAATCAAGCTGTTTTCATTAACATCAGCGAGTACGGTTGGTTGATAGAAAGCTCCTTCGCGATCACCGCCACACAATAATGTTGCCCCTTTACTTAAAGCATCGTTAACAAGAGATTCAACTTTGAGTGCCGCTTTCTCATTTATCATTGGCCCCATCTCGGTATCTTCTTTAAGTTTGTCGCCCATACGGATTACTTTGGCACGGTTAACAAATTCTTCTGAAAATTTAAGGTATAAATCACGTTGAATATATATTCGCTGAACATGTAAGCAGTTTTGCCCTGCAGCCCAAAATGCGCCACTAACCGTTGAATCAAGTGCATGATCAATATCGGCATCAGCTAAAATTACGGCTGGACAATTACTGCCGAGCTCCATAGCGACTTTTTTTAAGCCTGTTTGCGCTAATATTTTGTCACCTACGCTTCTACCACCGGTAAATGAAACCATATTAATCCGAGGATCTGACACGAGTACATCGCCAATAATCTCACCACGACCAGTAACTAACTGCAAAATCCCGTCAGGTAATTCTGTTTTTGCGAATAAATCAACCAGCATTTTTGCGACTAATGGTGTTTCACTGTGGGGCATTAATATCACAGCATTCCCTGAGGCTAATGCTGGACCTATTTTATGTGCAACTAGGTTAAGTGGGTCGTTGAAAGGCGTTATCGCGACCACAACACCTAGTGGTAATCGCTTGTAGTAACCAAATTTATTTTCTGAGCCTGGAGCTTGATCAAAGGCAATGGTTTCACCTGTTAAGCGCCGAGCTTCTTCTGCACTAATGCGCAAAGTATCAACACAACGTGTTGCTTCTTTTCTTGCTTCATTAATGGTTTTAATGCCTTCTCGCGCGATCATTTGGGCAAACAATTCTTTTTGCTGAAATAAAGCATCAGCCACTTGATTAAGTACTGACATACGCACATGCACAGGTAAATTTTTAGCTACACCTGTCGCAGCTACAGCTATTTCTATAGCTTGTTGAGCATCTGTTATATTGGCGCTATGCACCTCTCCAACAAATGAACCATCTTGTGGGTTAAGCACAGGAATAGTTGACTCATTTTCTACAATACTAGCGACATCGGACATAATAAACCTCAATAGACCATAAACGACTGAATTGCTTAGCTAGCATTGTTAATGTGCTAACAGCAAATATTTAATAACAGTAATATATTAGCAAGTCAGTTTAAGATTGTTTTATCTGTTTTTTTAAAATTTTGATGATTTATTGTCAGATTTATTCTACATGTGATTTAATATAGTCACATATGGAGTTATTCGAGAGTTGTATGAAGTTAGATAGCCAAGATTTAAAAATACTATCAATATTACAGGTAGATGTTAAAGCAAGCACGGAAATGCTATCCGAACAAGTCGGCTTATCTTCAGCGAGTATTCAGCGTCGTCTTAAACGGTTAAGAGATAACAAAGTTATATCCGCTGAAGTAGCGATTGTTTCACCTAAAGCAATTGGTCAAACGATGACATTTTTAATTTCTGTCGAATTACGCAGAGATAATGTTAATTGCTTTAACGACTTTAAAAGTAAAGTGAAAAAATCACCGCGTGTTCAACAATGCTATTATGTCACCGGTGAGGCTGATTTTATTTTAATTGTAACGGCCAAAGACATGGAAGATTTTGATGAATTTACCCAACAAATGTTTTTTGCAGACAGTGATGTGCAGCATTTTAAAACCTCGGTTGTAATGGAAAGAACTAAAGTGAGTTTAGCGCTGTCTTTATAAGACTAATTCGATGTTAAATTAATGCTGAATAAAAAAGGGAAATAGTAAACTATTTCCCTTTACATGCTTAATAAAGCATTAACTGTTTAATTAAAGAGTATTCCACTTGAATTTAAGACCAAAAGTACGTGGTTTACCCCAAACACCATAACCCCAGTCGGATCCTAGAGAATTCTGATAAGTGAAGTACTGCTCATCCGCTAGGTTTTGAGCGAAGAAGGTTACACCCCAAGTACCATCTTCTGAGGTCCAATCGATACTAGCATTAGCGATACCATAAGCTGGCGACTCTGAATAAGGGTCATTTTCTATTTGTAAGAAGTGTTTATCTTGCCAAGCATAATCTAATTGCAGCGCTACATTGCCAATATAATAACGCCCGATCAGGCTATAAGATAATTTTGGTGCTGATGGTAAGGAAACACCATCAAGACTTACTGTTTCTCCAGCCACGATAGTATTTTTATTTGAGTTCATTTTAGTGTCGAGCAAACCAAGACCGGCAATAACTTCAAAATCTTCAGTAACAGCATAAGTTAAATCTAATTCAGCACCGATACCGTCAACATCACCCGCGTTAAGTATTACGCTACCTGTTGCCAGTGTTTCAAATACTTGGGCTTGAAAATCTTTCAGGTTATATTTAAACACAGCACCATTAAGTCGTGCTTTACCATCGAGAATGGTGGTTTTGAAGCCGACTTCAAGGCTGGTATTTTTTTCTTGTTTTACTGGCTCAAAAGCGGCTGGCTTTGAGTTATAACTTGCTGAAAAACCGCCTGCTCGTAACCCTGTAGAGATACTAGTATAAAGTAGCGTATCAGCGTCTAAATTGTAGTTAAGACCTATTTTACCAGAAAAACCACTCTCACCTAACGTATCATTAATAGGATCATTAAAATTACCATCGCCATTAGCATCGGTAGGATCTAATGGCCCATAGTAACTAACAGGTCGTTCATAGTGATAGGTACGATCATCCTTGGTATAACGTAAACCTGTAACTAAAGTAAGGTCATCAGTTAAATCATAATCAAACTGACCAAATACAGCCCACGATTTTGACTTAAGCAATACATCTTCTTGATGAGCCCAACCACCAGCAATTGGAAAATCAGCTCCTGCTGGGTTTTGTGTACGCATTTGTCTACTATCGTCATAATAATAGAAACCTGCTACCCATTTTGTCTTATCAGTTTGGCCATTTAAACGAAGTTCTTCTGTTATTTGCTTGGTGTCTGAACGATATTGCTCATCAAAGTAAACATTAAAGCCAACCCCAGAAAGCCCAACACCATCACCGTCATCTTGTAAAAATTTATTCATTTTTTCTTGAGCAGTAATAGACGTTAGAATAATATCATCGGTTAATGGGATAGTTAATTTAGCAGATATACCATCGGTATCTATTTGTGTAACTGTTCCGCCTCCAATACTCGAAGAGACATGCTCAGGCCCCCATTGACCACCTGATTCGGCTATACCTGTGGTACCAAAAGTATTACTGGTACACTCCCCATTATGAATACGCTTAATAGAACATCTATCGCCGCTAACGGGATCTAAATAACCCATATGAGCAAAACCTACAGACGTTTGATCGGCTTTACTACCATGAAAATCTAGTAGTAATTCTGACTCTTTACCAATATCAAAAGCAAATTTAAGGCGGTAAGCAAGACTATCAGTACTATTTAAGTTTTTGGTATCAACATCATTTCCATAATCATTAACAGGTGAGGCATGGTTGGTTTGCCAGCCATCGGCTTTATTCATTTTCACCGCTAGCCTTGAGCGAATACCGTCAGTTAAAGGTATATTTAAAACACCTTCAATGATTTTTTGGTTATAAGATCCAAATTGAACAGATGCCTTAGCTTCAAAATCATCCTGTGGATTATTCGTAATATAATTTACTAATCCCCCAGTGGTGTTACGACCAAAAAGCGTACCTTGCGGCCCTTTTAAAACTTCTACACGAGTAATATCAAACAGCTGCATCGCTGATCCAGCTGGATTTCCGTGGTAGACATCATCTACATAAATAGACACTGGTGCTTCCCATGAATCTGAATAATTCACAAGACTGATGCCTCTAATACTCATAGAAGGGCTAGACGCTTCTCCGAAAATGGCAAAAAAGTTCATATTAGGTATGTGTTGGGTTATATTAAGTCCTTCTTGCACGCCTAGCTTTTCAAGTGTTTCTCCTGAAAAGGCAGATACAGCCATAGGAACTTTTTGAACGCTTTCTGAGCGCTTACTTGCCGTTACTTGGATAACTTCTACCACAGATTGTTTTTTCACTGCTTTCTTTACTTTATCTTTCTGTTCTTCAGCGGCCTTAACAATAGGTGCAGTTGATATCGATAGTGCTATTATTGTTGTGATCAGCGGAAAGAACAGCTTATTGCTTTTTGGGGGTAATATATTCATGTTCCCTTATCTCCAGTAGTAATTCATTGTAATAATTCATGCATGGGACGAAATTTTTGTAATGTTTATTGAGCTTTCCTCTCCACCTTTAAAAATATAACGAATTCACAGCGTAAATTTTTCTGTTTTGCCCCGCTTATTTTGTGTTTTTCTCTAAAGAATAAGCTAAATTCCAATAAAAATTTGGCACACTCCAGATATAGAGCTAGCTATTTGTTCTTAAATGACACTTGAATAGTAATAAGGTTGCGAATATCGTTCATATTTTGATAATAAAGATACGGCTGAATCTTTATTATTATTGATCAGCATTGAGCTACGTTAGAGGACTTAAAAGACTTTTTAGCTCCCTGAAATATTAAACTCAAGGAGCTATCTACTTGCAATATTTAGAGTAAATCTAGTGGGAACAATGCTATTTGTGGAAATAAAATCACCAGTAATACAACCAATAACAATAGTAAAAGAAAAGGAAGTAAACCTTTAACTACGTCCATATAAGGACGCCTAAATACAGCAACTGCAGTAAATATATTACAGCCAAACGGTGGCGTTACTGCACCAATGGCAACTTGTAATGTTATCAATATACCGACTAATACCTTATCTAGTTCAAGGCGGTCAATTTCAGGCAAGAAAATGGGCACTAAAATCAAAATAACCACAATAGAATCAACAAACATACAACCGATGAAAAAGGCTATTGAGATAACAGTAAGCAGTTCAATTTTACTAGCGTCTGCCAAACCAAGACTCGACATCGCCGCTTGAGGTATTTGAGCATAAGAAATAATCCAAGAGAAAGCTGCACCTGCGGCGACTAATATAAACACCACAGCTGTTATTAAACCACTTGATTTAGCGCTATCAATAATGTCACTCATCGACAGTGATTTAAATACCCATACCTCAAGAATTAATGCATATAAAACACAGGTTGATGCCGCTTCTGTAGGACTAAAGATACCGCCATATATACCAATAATGATAATAAGAGGAAAACCCATAGGCCAAATAGCTTGCTTAGTCATTCCCCATTTTTGTTGGCGAGATGCTTTATCAATAGTGGGGATATTATGTTTTTTAGCGTAATAAACCGAGTACAGTGAAAAGAGCACTAACAGCAATAATCCCGGCATAATTCCCGCAATAAAAAGATCTGAAATAGAAGTATGAGAAATACCGCCATAGATAATCATGCCAATACTTGGAGGGATCAATAATGCAATACCACTGGCATTAATAATTAAAGACAATACAAAAGAGTCGTTGTAGCCATTTTCTAATAGCTTTGGTCGCAAAGGTGAACCAATCGCAACAACGGTTGCTTGAGTAGACCCAGAAACCGCACCAAACAATGTGCAAGCCGTTGCCGTACTCACCGCTAAACCCCCTTTATAATGCCCAATATAAGCCATTACCATATCAATTAAACGATTAGCTGAGTGTCCTCGGGTCATAATGTCGGCAGCGAGAATAAACATAGGTATCGCGATCAAAGAAGCCGGCTTTACTCCAGCAAGCATTTGTTGAATCATAAAAGGGGCATACTCAAAACTGCCGAACATGAGAAAAAACCCGATCAGTGACCCAACAAGTAGTGGTATTTTCATTGGAAAACCAAGCAATAATAGCACTATCATAACCACAAACATTAACGACATCATTTCCATGATTTTTTCTCCTGAACATGCAGGCTAGTTATAAAGTAGACATTTATGCATGCATTACTTAATTGCAAAAATCTTAGTGGAGCAAAGTTAACTGGGATATTAGTCATAAATATCTCCTTTAATACTTGAAGACAAATACAAGTCTTGATGAGTGATATTTTTTATACTTGTCAAAAAGTACTCTAAACCAGTTAAAAATAAGCTTGTCGGTACCCATATATATGTTAGGTAAACTGGAATTTGCATTGCCGGTAGTACCTTGCCTTTGGGGGCAATCCAACCAATATATTCAATAGAAAAATAACACATCATCCACATAACCACGGCGGTTAACAAAGAGATAACAATAATGGTAATCTTCTTATAAAACGGTGACATTAGATCAAAAAGTGCCGTCATTTTTATATGTCTGGCATGGCGGCTAGCATAGCTTGAACCAGCAAAAGTGATTAAAATAATTAATATGCTATTGAGCTCCTCTGTAAAAAATAAACTTTCTTGAAAAACAACCCGCCCAATCACATTGGCAATATTATTTGTCGCCATCAACAGTACGCTCGCTACCAGCAAAAATGCTTCAAGTTTGTTGATAAAATGGTAGGTCGCTTGATAAAACTTACTCATGCTGCGTTTTTTATTACTCATACAAACCTCTTATTGAAAACAAAAAACATAACGATAAAATAAATTTAATGGTTTTTGGCATCATTTAAATCCTCTTGTAACTGCCTGAGTACTTCTTTACCTGATGCGCCAGTCATATCAATAAACTTAGCTTGAGCTTTTTTAGCCGCTTGACGAAAGGGCTCCCTTTCAGCATCGGTTAGCGTAATATATTGGATGTTAGGTTTGGCTTTTTTAATGATTAATTTAGCGCTAACTTCTAATTTCTTTTGGTATTCAATAATAAAGTCGGTCGCTTCGTTTGTTGCTCTTTTTATTAATTGTTGATCTGCTAAAGAGCTATTATCGTAGAACTTTTTATTCGCCATCACGGCAGTGGTGTAAATGTTATGGCCAATTTCTGTAATGACATTGCTTACTTCATAAAGTTTGGCTGACTCAAGATAAAACCACGGATTTTCTTGCCCCTGTATCATATTCGTTTGTAAAGCACTAAAAATTTCACCTGTGGGTAAAGGGGTAGGAACAGCGCCAAAAGCTTTATACGTTTCAACTAATAAAGGAGAGCTCATTACCCGAATTTTCATACCGGCTAAATCTTCTTTTGAACGAAAAACCTCCCGGGTAGTTATGGCAACATTACCTTCAGGAAACATCGTTAGTAGTGCTAAGTTTTGTTCACCATAAAGTTTATAAAATGTTTTATGTATGGTTTGTGAATTTTTAAAAAAATAGGCAATTTCTCGGTACTTTTCAGGAAGTACATAAGGTAATAGAAACACTTGTGCTTCTGGAATTAAAGTACCGGTGAAGCCAGGTGATTGATCTATAAATTGCAACAGACCTGCTTGAGCCTGTTCAAGTAAGTCTGTTGACTCACCTAACGTGCCAAAAGGATAAATCAACACTTTATGATCTGAGTTTTCTTCTATCACTTTTTTGAAGCGACTAGCATACACTCCTTGTATTTCGGTTAAAGACTCTTCCATGGCATACCGCCATGTATCTGCCTTTGATGGTAGAGCAATAAAAATTTGCATACATACTAAAAAGCAACTAAATGGCACTACGAGTTCAGGAAAAGATAAACACTTGAATTTTTTCATATAAAGTCTTCTAAGCTAATTTTTCGCTGTTATTCTTTTCACATTATCCTAGAAAAACTGACAATTCAACTTGGCTAATGGGGAATACTAGGCTTAATTTATAGCTTTAAAATTTATCGTCTTTGTTTGCTAGACAAATGTGAATAAATTAGTAGTTTCAACAGGAGAAAACATATTGAATTGCTATGCATTTGTCGTTTTTTTCTAAATTTACCTTAAACCAAAATGTAGACTTTAAATAAATTGTCAACCTTGATTCTCTGATGGATAATCGAATAATCATGATGCTTCTGGAGACCATACCCATGATTGAAAATCGTCGCCGCTTTAATAAGCAAGAATATAACGAAAGAGTTATTAAAACCCGTAAGGCTATGTCTGATAAAGGTATAGAATTACTTATAGTTACAGATCCTTCCAATATCAATTGGCTAACCGGCTATGATGCTTGGTCGTTTTATGTTCACCAATGTGTCGTTATCGGCAGCGATAATACGTTGTTTTGGTTTGGTCGAATTATTGACACGGCTGGTGCCGCGATGACCACTGATTTAAGTGCTGAAAATATCATTGAATACCCTGACAATTATGTACAGTCAGAGCAAGAACACCCAATGGAATACTTGGCAGAAATCTTAATCAAAAAAGGCTTTAACACGTGCACAATTGGCCTTGAAAAAGATAACTATTACTTTTCAGCGCGTGCGGCAGAGTCTCTATATCACGGCTTACCTAATGCCACATTTGTTGATGCAAACAGTTTAGTTAATTGGCAAAGAGCAGTAAAATCTAATCAAGAGCTCATTTATATGCAACGAGCTGGTGAAGTTGTTGAAAAAATGTATGAACGAGTAATGGCAGTAGCTCATCCCGGCATGCGTAAAAATGAATTGGTCGCTGAAATATTACACGCAGGCACCTTAGGTACTGCTGAACATTTTGGTGATTATCCGGCTATCGTTCCTTTGATGGGAGTTGGCGAGGAGAGTACCGCTTGTCACCTTACTTGGGATGGCAGCACTATACCGGCAAATTCAGGTGTTTGTATGGAACTAGCCGGTGTGCATGCACGTTACCATAGCCCTTGTTCACGTACCTTATATTTTGGTCAACCTATACAAAAATATTTAGACATGGAGAAGATGGTTCTTGAATCTATCAACATAACATTAGAGATGTTTCGTCCCGGCAATACT
>Ga0316204_10012391_pt1 | contig 10410 bp, 7 predicted proteins | sample 6monrhotite_MG_2_FD_205661 | JGI IMG/M metagenome (GOLD analysis project Ga0316204, IMG submission 205661) | Microbial mat bacterial communities from mineral coupon in-situ incubated in ocean water Damariscotta River, Maine, United States -... | ecosystem: Environmental > Aquatic > Marine >... | reverse complement strand
GGGCGCGGATCAAACCCTGCAGTTTGACGACCTCAGTCACCTCAGCAGCCTCGACCCGGAAGACTTCCTGACCCTGCGGCTCTATACCAATAATGATATGGGCAATGTGTTGTGGGAGTGGGCGTTTGGCTATATGGATGGTGTGCCACAAAGTGCATTCGTTAGTGCGGATAATCCTCGCCATGACCTGGTGGCTTACATCAAAGACCATGAGGACGCTTCGGATGTGCAAGTTATCTGGCATGTTGAAGGCTCCGGTGGGGGTGTTACACAAAACATCAGCAGCTCAAGTATCGGTGTCTTTAGCACAACGCTCTTAACTTCCAATAAAGTCGACGATGAATTTACCGTTACTGCCGAGGTTATTCATTCAGATAACCCCACCGCACCTGTTGGTACTCAGGTCAAATTGGGTCCCTTCATTGTGGTGCCAGGCGAGCCGCAGAGCATCGAAATTGGCGCTGCTACCAATATACTTCCCGCCGATACCTTGAGTGAATCTACATTGACCGCCACCGTCAAGGATGGACATGGAAACCTGGTTGCTGATGGCACACCGGTAACCTGGCGGCTGGATTATGATGGTGAACTCCAAGAACAAGTGTACGAAACGACTGATGGACAGGTGACGGCTAACTATGTGGTGGGTGATAGAACCGGTATCAGTACCGTCAGTGTGCAGTCTGGGCTTGCTGAACTTGACTATGTGTTTAGCAAGCAACGTATCACCACATCGTTGACTGCCGCCGCGTCTGAAGTCACAGCAGGTACTGCCTCCACGACTACCATCACAGTTAATACCAGTGCTAAAAATGATACGCCAGTCAGTTGGAACAGCACCCTGGGTACGATCATAGCGAAAGAAGAGGTTGTGACACAAGGTCAAGCGACGGCCACCGTGGCGGCGTCTGCCACACCGGGCGAAGATATGATCAGTGTCAGTGTGGGTAACAGTAGCGAGACCGTGCTGATTACGCACCGTGCGGCAGGCGCTTTAACTGCACGCTATGAACACGCCGCGATTGTTGATGCAGCAGTGGAAGGTAGTGTGACAATTGACGGGCTTAATGGCCCCAGTACCCACGCCTATATCAACGCAACCACCGCAATTCTGGAAGGTGCTCCGGGTACTCAGCTTACCTTATCGCCGGGTGGATTCTATACGCCGAACGCCGCGCCGAACGCACATTTTGCGATGAACGGCATTGAAACCGATAGCATTAGCAGCAGTAAAAGGATTTATGATCACGCCTCAGGACTGAGTGGCGGTATTTTCGGCGATGTCAGCCAGGATTTTGCACAGGCCTTTACCCAGCCAGGGAGCAGCCTCAGCTTCAACGGAGGGCATGTGCTAATCAGCGCCGACGCCACGTTGGATATTGCGGATGAGCTATTTCTCAACCTTCGTTTCAGAACCACCAGCGGAGATGATAACCAAGTACTGGTCAAAAAAGGCAACGCCACCAGCGGCTATGAACTCAAATTGATCAATGGTGGTGGTCTATTAGGCAGTGAACTCTACCTGCAGGCTACCCTTATTACCGACAGCGGCAGCTATACGGTCACCTCCGCCACCGCAATAGAACAAGGGCGCTGGTATATTGGTGGTATCCGACTGCGTAATGGGCAGCTGGAACTGGGACTCAATGGTGAGCGTGTCAATGTGCCAACCAGCGGTGTTCTGGCTGCTGCCACTAGCCTCGCCATCGGCTCCCCCAGCTTCCGAGGCAATATTGATGACTTCAAGTTAGGTCAGGAAACCAGCAGCAACGCCTTAATGGTGTTCGGCGATGGCAGCACCCAACAAACCGTTACCCTGGGGGCGGATGGTACCGCCCGTGTGCCCATTCGCGCTACCGGCATGGGCGGAGCCAGAGGCCAAACTGTTGGCCTGAATTTCCGCACCGTCACCACCACCGCCAAAGTCGAAAGCGGCGACGTCACCATTGGTCAACTGGTCGTTGATGTAATGACCACCCTGTTGGGTGTAAAAGTCGCCTATGCGGATGAGGTTGCCGGTGCCCAGGAAGCGGGTTTGGCATTGACCAAAGAAGCCGAATGGGGCTGGGTGGCCGAGTGGGTGGGTGAAAAACTCTTTGGAGAGTACTTCGACGAAATCAAAACCGTCGCCAACTTTGTCTATCAGCTTACCGCTGTGAGCGATGTTGTGACCCTGCTGGAAGCGGTATGGAGTATGGCGAAGGGAGATACAGATAATATCGATGGCTTTGAAGTAACCTTTGCGGCGATTGGGATTGCGGCGACCGTTGTAGCTGTTGTCACCAGTGGCGGCACGGGACTGCCCGCCATCAAAGGTGGTTTGATTGCCATTAAGCCGCTTATGCGGGAGCTTTTCGCCACCGGTGCAAGAGATGTAATTCAAGTTGGGGTGGTGACCGCCAAATACATGTTCAAACAGATCAAAGTATTTATCAATGATCCACGCCAAGCCATGGATGAATTGGTGAACCTTGGGGCTGGTTTAACCGATGTGGTTGCCGATCTCAGTGGCAATAGCCTGAAGTACTTTTTCAAGACCGTTCGTAGCCAGGATGACCTGGTGCAATGGGTCAAAGCCAGGCAACTTAGCAACATCTGTTTGTTAGCCGGTATCCAGCTCGATCGTTACGATACTTATGCGGGTACTACTCTCATAGATGGTTTCCAGACGGTATTGGCAGATGCGTTGCTAGGCAAAGAGGCACATGCGGCTGATTGTGGTTTGACAGCTACTGATAAACTCGCCAATGTTATTATCAACGCAGCACAGCACGGCGGAGATAGAGCGGCTGCCGCGATTGTAAGAAGCACACGCGATGCCCTGAATACCCTTCGGGCGGCGAATATTACTCTGACCAGCGCAAAGTCTATCGACACACTAATTGATATTGCTCGTAGAGATCCGGCATTGGTGGAGGCATTCGCTAAGAATGCCTCGAACAGCTTTAACAATGGTCGGTATTTCCTCAATGTGACGGGAGGTGCGCTAGACAGTTTGTTTGATAATATTGCCAGAATAGCACCGGACACAAGGAATTATGGCGCATGGATTAATAATCTAAAATCCAACAATCCATTCATCATCAAGGCTATTCAGGCAGAGAGTGACGCGTTGATCTCCGCCCGCAGTCGCCACGCATTTGCAGAAGGCAAAACGACACTGGCACCGACGGGTAAGGAACGCTACTATCGCCAGGATGGTACTGAGGCCATTCCAAGACAGGAATATCTAACTGTTGATGTCGTTGATGAATTGGCTGATGGCCGTCTTTATCTGTTGGAGTCTAAGGCTAGGTCAATCAATACAAGCGTCAGTGAAAGTGAAATATTTACTCAGATCGAGGAGCAGCTTGTTAAGAATGTGCAGATGTTGATGAGTAAGAGAGTAGAGGAGACAGAGCAAGGGCTTCGTTTTCTAGATGGAAAAACCCCGGTTTTTGACTACGATCTTGCTGGGGGTTGGTTTAAGGAGTTTTACTTAGGCCGAGAGGCGGTGATTGCGGAGCGGTTTAATAATTTACTGAGGAAGAATCCAAACACCGAACAGGTGATGGAAGCCGGATTTCAATTTACACCACAAAACATCATTATTTCTGGCACGAAAGAACCCATTATCAGATAAGGCATTTTTCTATGTTTGATATTAATCAATGGCCCATGAGTACCTGGGGAAGCAGTTTGACACGATGGGCGGGCAATCAGGGGGGCATTCCTGGTGCCACGCCAGTATGGGAAATTGGTTTGGGAGAAGGGCCGAGTGGTTTGTTTACAGGATTGAGCATGACGTCGGACGTTGTGTATGCCAATGCATTGGCGGAGGGCTGTTTTGCCTACAATGCTGAAACAGGGAAACAGCTATGGTTATCTCATCCTTTTATTCCACAAGGGGCGCATGAGCTATCCATTAACGGTGATTGGTTGGCCGCCGGTTTTCTGATTTTAGATCGCAATACTGGTGAAGTGAAAGAGGATTTTAGAACGCTGTTGGAAAAGGAAGGTATTGCTCACTCTAGACCACTCAATAAGTACGTTAGAAATCTTCCCTACCAAGCAGGCTTCATTCGCTTTGCGGGTACTTTGGATAACTACAATGCATGCTATTTCGATGCGGAAGGAGAGGTTGACTGTTTTGCCCCAGGTGTGTGGCCTTCGGTTATTGAACACGGAACATCATTTATATTTGGCCATATTGGCAAGGATAGAGTGGGTTGTTATGATTTAAAAAAAAGAAACATGGTTTGGGCGAGAACTTTACCGAAATTGCAACAACATGAATGGGCGATGGAGGCAGTTGCTCTGTATCAGGAGAAGCTGTATATCCCTGTAATGTATGCGAGTCTCCAATGCTTAGATGCGCGGACAGGGGATTTATGTTGGGAATACAGCGAGCCTGAAAAGTTCTTGATTCAAGGTGATGCCTACTACGGTGGCCGACCTACTCGATTTGGGCTATGTGGCGATAGAATTTATCTTGGTCGTTCTAGAGCCAGTACAGGTTGGTTACAAGCTCATGATATTCATACCGGCGAACCTTTGTGGAAAATCGAAGTGGAAGAGGGTATGGAATTCTGTATCTGTGGGGATTTGATTTTTGGTGTGGAGGATAGTTGGCCGGTTGCCTGGGATCGTTATGATGGCCGGAAAGTATGGCAGGCAGATGAAGCGTTAGTTTCAGCCTACTTCGTAATGTCAGGCGGTAATCGAGTAGTCTACTCCAGCACTTTGGGAGAGATACGCTGTTTTCAGTGGGAGGAAAACTACATTTCTCCTGCTAGGCCATCGCAGGTTTAGGTCCAACAACTAGTTCACTATCAAGGCAGAAGTAATACGTGGATCACAGTCCGCAGCCACTACGCATTGATACGGCGTGGGTACGGAATATCCTAAAGCTTGGCTACTCAACTGGCGGTGTGGCCCTCAATAACAATGCGAATGCTGTTCGCTTTACCTTAAGATACCTGGAGAACAATAACTTCCGCAGTCAAATGACCGCCTTCGAGGCGGGCCATGATGTGTTGTTGGACGGGGTGCGCATCCGGGGCCGTAGTGTGGATGCGACCCTGGATAACCTTGATGTGGAGATCAAGGCCTGGAAGTCAGGGAATATCACCTGGAAGAAAATGAAAAAGGACATCCGTACCCAGGAGGATCTGGCCGACTACCTGGCATCAGGAGGGAAAGCCGCTGGGGAGGAGATTGAATGGATCTCCGATGTGATAAAATACGCCCCGGACTTCAGCCGCCTCAAGTGGGTGATTCACTCCAATGCCGCAGGTAAGGCAGATAAGCTAAAACAGCATATGCTGAATGCGTTGGATAATGAGTTGGTGGCGAAGCATATTAAGGTTTTGGTGGATAATGGTGACTTACCAATTGGATATACAGTGAAAAACTTAAAGGATGATTTTTCAGCTACTTACTTTAATCAGATTGTTGAATTTGTTGATGAAACACCGGTGATTATTCCATGATTGAGACAGAGTGTTATACCTTTCAGCGTATCCAGCCCAGTGGTGAGGTCTTGTGTTCGCCGCTACAACTCGTATGTGAGATGTTATTTGCTAGACCAACAAGGCTGGCAGGCAGGCCCGTTACCTTTAACGAAAAGCTTTATATTGCTCCTCCAGATAACCCAGGTATTGTTACTAGCGCTTGTTATATAGAAAAGGATTACTCAAAGCTGTGGGAGAGTCGAGATCGAATAAGAAATTATCCGATTCTGATGGGAAATATGATGTTGTATCATGATGGTTCCGAGGATGAGGGAGATGGAGAAAACGATTTTTTTGTGCTGCTTGATCCCGAGTCTGGTGAAGTGGTCAAGGAACTACGTGACATTCCGTTGTGTTGGCGGCCGGCAATTAATTCAATGCAATTTTTTGGGATTAAGGAAAGATCTGCTGAAACAGACAACGAGAGTTACTTTTATCGAAATATTTTATGCTACAAAAAGGATTTTAGCCAACTATTATGGCAAACGGAAGAACAGGAAGACATAAAATTTGATCAGTTGTCAGCAAACGACAGTGTGTTGATTGCCACTGATAAAAGAAGTATCCGGGCGGGCTTCGACGTCAATACTGGCGAGTGCTTATGGCGAGTAGATCCATACACCCTGGGCATATTTAAGAATCAGGATGAATTTTGGGATAAAGGTGCCGGCGGTGATCTTCTCGAACATGGCGTGACAAAACGGCTACGGTTTGCATTGGGCTATCCCATCATCTACGGCGATACGGTGGTGATGTCGATGCATGGCAACCACATGGTGGGGGTGGATGCCAAAACCGGTGAAGCCCGTTGGATCAACTACCTGGAATACTCAAACAACCTCTACTACCAAGCCTATGGTGACCACCTTTATACCCAAGGGGGGAACTACATCGAGATTCATCATCTGGGTACCGGTGAACTGATCGAGCGTATCGATATTGATGTAGACAGCTATAAAGCGCAAACCGGTGGTTCCGTTGCCATTATGAATAACTTTACCGTTTCAGACACCCATGTTTTTGGCAGCCAATGCAGCGGACAGCTTTTCTTTAGCGTGGAAAAAGCGAGCGGGAAAGTTGACTGGGCCTACAAATCCCCCCGTGAAGTCCGTGCCGATGACCGCCCCTATATCCATAATGGCCGTATCTACTATCGCAGCCGGGGGGGGATGTATATCTTTGAAGGCCCGGAAGGGTACTTGGGAACCTGACCAGGATGCGTTTAGAGATAACATAAATGGCGAGTTGATCCATTCGGGCCGGTATGGGGGGATTATTGGCTATTTCATGGCACTCTTAGATCCAGCGGCAACCTGAGTCCACGGAGTCACATCTGTTTTCCATTCAGTGGGTAACCGTTTTTAACACGCTCACTTGGCAGGCAAAAGGGGAGGGCGCTGAGGTGGCCGCCCTCGACCTTGAAAGCGTGCAAGTGGCGTGGCCTTCGTTGGTCGAAGGCGAGGGTGGTGATATTGCGGATTAAAGAGGTTAAGTAAAATGCATTCAGAACACCTTGACGGAGAGGGTTCGTCTCAACCGCCGTTGGCGAAGCTGCGTTTATTTAGTCCATTGCAAATACTTTTCCTCAGCCTGTTCGGCACGGTGTTGGCCGGTTTTGTGGCCTTTGCCTGCAATTATCAACGATTGCAGCAGCGGCGTGCTTTTTATGTCACGCTTGCCAGCGGCAGCATCCTACTCCCCATCCTGACCTGGGTAGCCATCACCCTGCCGGGGATTGATCGTGCCTGGCCGATAATCTTGGCCGTATTGATGTTTGCAATGACTGAATTATGCCAAAGAACACCGATAAAAACGGCATTTCTTACAGGCCAAGCACGTCCCTATGGGGTGTGGTCAGTCGTGGGTTTTGCCGTCATGATCTTGATAGTAGTTGTGATCATTGGATCGGTAATATTACTCCTGTTGTGATGCCTAGCGATACCGAGCCACAACTCCCCAAAAGATTAACGTTCACGCTCTCAACGACCCCAGCAGCGGCGAGCCACGCTTTATCGCCGGCACCGTCGACATCCCTGAAGCGCAGCAACGGCAAGCCATCTACCTTAGCAGTCGTGGCACCACCCCCGGCGAAGATCCCCCCGACTTCACCCGCCTGATTGACCGCGCCAGCTTCGACGAGCTACGTCCCCAAGGCCTGCTTAGCCAAATCAGCGCCGACGACCTGCGCAACACCGACCTCTACGTGGTGCGCGTCGCCGACGGCAAACTGATCGCCGAACGCCTTGGCCTCAACGAACTGGAAGCCGAACGCATCAACGGCTTCGGCGTCGACGCCAGCAGCAGCGAATTCTTCTACAACCTGCAAATGCGCAACAGCTTCGGCGACCTCTTTCGCTACACCGGCGGCGGCTTCCGCGCCAACGGCCGCGACTTCGACCAATGGCAAAGCGCAAGCGGCATCAACCCCGACCTCAGCTTCCACATCAACCCTATACGAATGGGCCTGTTCTGGTTGAAAAATAATCCTCAGTTCCTTTTTTCAAAGAGGGCTACGGTAGCTCACGTGGTGGTTTGCCTTGGTAATCGATATCGCTGCATTTTATTGGCAGGAAGGTTCCGGCTGGTTTTTTTATTGTGTCGGTATAGCAAGCGGTCACACCACTCGACACGAGGATTGAAAAAATTCGACACACTTCATTAGCGGTGTAGTGTTGATCTGCGAGAAAGGCTGATATATATCCGCCGATATTGATACTTTCAGAAAAGTTTCTTTGCAGGATAGCGTCTATTTCATTGGCGAGGGCTTGGTGTTGGCCTATGGGAAAGCCTAACTCCTTTTGAACTCGTTGCATGGCTACAACACGCTCATCACCCTTGGCAATAGGGCGGGCAAACCCCATTATATTTGGCTTGCCACGGTGCTTAGCGCATTCATTCTTGATGATCTCTCCTGTTGAAAGGCCGCGTTGTTTTTCCGATAAAGCCCACTGTATAAAGTTGAGACTATCAATTCCTGTTCCGGCGCCATACATTTTTGAATCATTGGCTAATATACCTGCGGCAGTAGCTGCTACTGGTGAGGTGCGTGCGGTACCGCCCAATGCTCCGATTGTATTGCACCAAATTCGTGGGTCTGGCCAGCTTAGGCAGATGTGAATAGCTTCTAACCAATCGGCCAGCTTGCGTTGAGGCAATCGCCCTGTGGCATTAAGCACCATGACTTGTATATAACTGGTTTTTCCTACCAAGTCATCCATCATGGAGTAGCCATGGTTAAAGACGCCTTTACCGACTACCCAGCCTCCTTTGGTACTGTGTATGGTGTTGCGTTGCTCATCCCAAGGTGCGGTATTTTTACTCATTTTCATACTCGATGAGATAGTTTTCATCTTTGACATATGGCATGGCTGTTCGTGGCTTATTTGCCAGCTCTACCCCGTGGGCGAATAGGCCCGGTGATGCAAACATTTGGAATAGTCCTCCACATACCCTCGGCTGGAATCCTAAGTCTGACAGTACTGCGGCGGCGACACCACTGTGATACCAGCCTAGTTGGTATTGGCTTAAATTTTCGGCAAATTTCATGCCCCATGTGAGGCTAGGGCCGCAGCCATCCAAGGTGGACAATTGCGCGGCAAGTTTACTGGCCATAATATCTATGCCGCCATAGCTACTGCCAAAGCCAGGCGCAACTTGCCAATCTCCTTCAATATCCATTGGTCGGTTGGAGGCAAGTTCATTTGCCAGTTGAGTCGGATCTGAGTTGCGGTGCTTTCTGAAAAAACGCATGGTTGCTTCAATGGAGCCTGCGGCGTTAGCATTTCCACCATATATAGTCAGTGCAATGGGCAGAATATGTAATGGGTCAGTTTTCCCCACCCCGGCATTCATTGCCGCTCTGGTGGCCGGGTGGCGAGGCCCAGGGTTGATTAGGCCTATCATGAGTTGTTCGAGGATTTTTGACTCTTCTATCGAGGGTAATTCGCTACGAAATAGAAGGTAGAGAACATCAATAAAACTACGCTTTTCCATAAGCTCGTGCAGATCGTAGCCATGGCAACGAGCGCTTTCAGCAATATAGGGGTTCTCTTGTGATGGGCGTTCTTGCCAGATTTTGGTTACAGTACGTTCAGTAAATGATTCGTTTCGGCTGGTTACGGGTAGTGGTATTTTTTTTGTCATAAATAACTTGTTCGATTGTCGCTATTGGTTGAAATTATAGCTCAGCTCTATGTAAACGCTACGTCCTTCTTGTGGGTAGTCATGTGGCGTCGCAATGGAGGAGGGTTCGCGTATACCCTCATTTAAGGCATTTTTAACGCTGGCGGCAATCTCTAATGGTTTTCCAAAAATGTTATGGCAGCGTGTGATTAGGTCTAGTGTGGTGTGGTCATCGACTTGAGAGCGTGTATCTTCCAAAGTTCGTTGACGATCAGCAACCCAGTTGATTTGGGTATTGAAAAAACAACGATCCGTTGTTCGTAAACGCAGCGCTAGTGATACTTGATGACCAGGTGCATCGGAAATAGGTTCTGATGTATCTCGATCTTTGGAACGCTGCCAAGCCATGTTGCCAAGTAGAGTAAGTTTATTAGTGGCTTTAAATTCGACGTCTAACTCTATGCCGTAGCCGTGTTGATTGTGCAGGTTTTGTGCGGTGAAATTATCGTCCAGCCCGATTAGATCGCGCGCTTGGTATCTAAAGAGGTTGAGTATCGTTTCTAAATCGAAGGTAGGGCGATAATCAAATACCAGCTCTACCATGTCAATCGTTTCTGGATTGAGGTCAGGATTGCCAAGAGCCGTGGGATTATTGATGTAATAGAGTTCGCCATAGGACGGAGCTCGAAAGGCTCTCCCATAGAGCAGTTTGCTGGTGAGGTTATACTTTGTTGCCCATACTAGCGCCAATCTTGGGTTAATGGTGTTGCCAAAATCAGAATAGTGATCATAGCGT
>Ga0316204_10012390_pt1 | contig 10410 bp, 12 predicted proteins | sample 6monrhotite_MG_2_FD_205661 | JGI IMG/M metagenome (GOLD analysis project Ga0316204, IMG submission 205661) | Microbial mat bacterial communities from mineral coupon in-situ incubated in ocean water Damariscotta River, Maine, United States -... | ecosystem: Environmental > Aquatic > Marine >... | reverse complement strand
CTTCATCTTGGTTTTATAGGGGTAGGCACCAGTTTCGAATGCCTTGCGCACGGCCTCTGGATCATGGCGCATTTCGGCCAGCTTGTGACGTCCGTCTTCCGGCTTGTCCGTGCCCGCTGCGTCGCTACCGTCACCGGTTTTTTTGTCCACCATATTAATGCCCTGCCCTCGACCCTGATCCTCTTGTCTGGATGCCAATTACCTTAACTTTACTGAGGATAATCAATCCCATTCGTGCTGCAAGCCGCTTGGGTGCGACGCATGGTCCGACCTAGCCGGGACGCCGCGCTTCAAATGCCGCTTTCTGCTCGGGGGAGGCTGGCGTCTGGTATTTCGCTTTCCAGTCTTCATACGCCATGCCGTAAACGCGCGTCCGCGCTTCGGCATCAGAAATCGCGAGCCCGAGATCGTCCCCCGCAGCGCGATACCATTTCGACAGGCAGTTTCGGCAAAAGTCGGCGAGGATCATCAGATCTATATTCTGCACGTCCTTGCGATCATCCAGATGCGCGATCAGCCGCCGGAAGGCCGCAGCATCCAGCGCATCCTGATCGGTCTGTGAAAGGTCGGTGTGTTTCATCTAGAGCTCCATCCAAGCGAGTCGGGATTCTGTTGGCGTTGGCAAGAAGCTTAGCCTACGGTTCGGGACGGGGAATAGGGGCAGATCATCATGAAAGATACGCCGACGAAACTGGAAGATGCGCGCGCGCTGTCTCCGGAGTTTTATCTGGGACAAGCCGCGCACGATTTTGATCAGAGCAAAATTCTGGCGTCCGGCTGGCAGATCGTCGGCCCATCGGATCTTGTTGCAGAATCTGGCGACCACATTGTCCGGGATATCGGGGGCAAGCCTATCCTTGTCGTCCGTAACGCCGAAGGCCGTCTCAATGGCTTCTACAATGTCTGCCGCCACCGCGCCGGACCGGTTGCCCTGTGCGATGGCAAGGGCGCAAAACGCCTGCGCTGCGCCTATCACGGCTGGATCTACGATCTCGATGGGCAGCTAAAAGTCACCCCGCAAATGGATCGCGCGGAGAATTTCGATCCCGCCGCCCTGTCCCTGCCCCCGATTGATGTTGCCGAATGGTCCGGCATGGTGTTTGCGCGCGCAGGCTCGGGACCGGATTTCCGCGAGATCAGGGCCGATCTGGACCGCGTCGCCCCGCCCGCCTGTCTGGACGGCATGGTCTATCACCATACGCGGACCTATGAGGTCGACGCCAACTGGAAAGTCTATGTCGACAACTACCTTGAGGGCTATCATGTGCCGGTTGTCCACGCCGGGCTGAACGCGCTCATCGAATATGATGTCTATGACATCGACCTAACGCCCTGGGCCTCGGTGCAAAGCTCACCGATGACCGACCCGGACCTCTACGGCACGGGCGAGGCGCGCTATGTCTTTCTCTACCCCAATTCCATGCTCAACATCCTGCCCGGACGGGTGCAGACCAATCGCGTGGTGGCGATATCGGATCGCAAATGTGTGGTCGAATTTTCTTATTATTACCGTCCCGGCGAAGAGGCCAAGGCCGATCGCGATGATGCCTTTTCCGAAGAGGTTCAGGGTGAGGACCGGATGATTTGCGAGCGCGTCCAGAAAGGCCTCGAATCCGGCGCCTATACGCCCGGACGCCTTTCGCCGTCACAGGAATCAGCCGTCTGGCATTTCCAGAACCTCTTGCGCCGCGCCTATGCCGCGGCAGAAAGCCAGGACTGAATGAGCGATATTTCAACGCCCGATGACAATTCCATGGAGGCGAAAAAGCCACTCGGTTTCTGGGGCTGCTGGTCGCTGACCGTTGGCGTGATGATCGGCTCGGGGATTTTCCTCCTGCCGACAGTGCTCGCCCCGTATGGATTGATGAGTTTTGGTGGATGGCTCCTGACCGGCGGCTCGTCCATTCTTCTGGCCCTGGTGCTGGCGCGTCTGGCCGGGCGCACTACCCGGTCGGGCGGCCCGTATGCCTATGCCCATGATGCCTTTGGCGATCTGCCGGGCTTTCTCATCGCCTGGGGGTATTGGGCCTCGATCTGGATCGCGACGCCCACCGTCGCGCTGGCCTTTGTCGGTTATCTCGGCGTCTTCTTCCCGCAGCTCAATGACAATCCGGTAGGCCAAGCCGCCATCGCGCTCGGCCTGATGTGGACGCTGACCTTGATCTCGATTCGCGGCGTGCGCGAGGCCGGCCTCCTCCAGCTCGTGACGACCTTCCTCAAACTTATCCCGCTGATCCTGATCATCATTGCCGGGCTGGCTTACGGTTCGGTCGATAATCTGCCCGAGCTCAATCCGACCGATGGTCACCCCCTCGCCATCCTTGCAACCACGGCCTTGCTGACGATGTGGGCCTTTGCCGGCATGGAGGCCGGCGTCATCCCGGCAGGCGAAGTCGCCAATCCACAAAAAACCATGCCGCGCGCCATTTTCACCGGCGTCATCACCGTGGCACTGGTCTATATCGGCTCCACCGCCGCCGTCATGATGCTGATCCCTGTGGAAGAACTTGCCACCTCGACCTCACCCTTCTCCGATGCTGCGCGCGTGCTCGGCACATGGGGTCCGCCGCTGGTGGCGCTGGGAGCGCTGGTCTCGACGGCAGGGTCCCTCAACGGCAACATCTTTTCCTCGGGGCAGATGCCGCTGGCCGTCGCGCTGGACCGGCTCGCGCCGAAATTCCTTGCCATCCGCAATAAGGGCCATGCGCCCTATTGGTCGCTGATACTGGCCACGTCGGTCTCGTCTGTCCTGTTGATGCTGAACTTCTCGCGCGGCCTCGTCGGGGCCTTCACCTTCCTGTTAATGATGAGCACGCTCACCACCCTCATTCCCATGCTGATCAGCGCTCTCGCCGAGTTCAAACACTCCTGGCGCTCGGCCAGAGGCTGGGCCGCCGTGGCCGTCGGCGGCGCGCTCTATTCGGTCTTCGCCATACTGGGCTCTGGCCTAGAAGTCCTAGTCTGGGGCGCGGTGCTATTGGCCGTCGGCGTACCGGTGTTTTATCTAGGGCGGCAGCGCTCGACATGATCTAATGCATAGCGGTCAGTGAAAAATTTTTCGATCAGAATGAACTTTTCCATACATGACGGCGACTTAACCTTCAGAAGCGCAAGGAAGTCGTCTTGAGATACGCAGATTCAGACAGGGTATTTGACGAATTGCTCGTCATTTCAGTGCGGACCGGAGATCGGCGAGCCGCTGAAAGGCTGGCCGCACGCTGGCATCCCCGTCTGATGAGAACGGCGATCCGAATTCTGGGAGATAGAGATCAGGGTCAGGACGCCACACAAGAAACCTGGGCGGCCATATCGGCGGGTTGGGTTCGGCTGGATGATCCGAGAAAATTTGCCGGCTGGGCATTTGCCATCCTGCATCGAAAATGCACCGATATTCAGCGCCGATTGATAAAGGATCGCGACGGCCTGAACGAGATGGCTCTGGCATCCGGTGACGCCCGTGTCGAGGCCTCGGACAGCCGAATTGCCATCAATAACGCCTTTACCGGCCTGAAACCAGAACATCGGGCCACAGCGATTTTATTCTTTGCCGAAGGCCTGTCCCTGATCGAGGTTTCACACATCACAGGCGTGCCCGTTGGCACGGTCAAGTCACGTCTGTTTAACGCCCGTCAACAGCTCAAAACCACTTTGGAAAGGCAAACCCCATGACCACTACCAACGACACTCTCCGCAACGCGCTCGATGAGGACGATGCGGCCTTCCTCAAATCGCTCGACAACGAGCCCGGCCTGATGTCGCAGTTCTCCGACAGTTTTCACGGCAGTATGAAATTCTGGACCATCTTTGCATTGGTCATGAGCGTCGTCATTTTCGGATTGGCGATCTTTTGCGCCGTCCAGCTCTGGCAGGCAGACACGGCTCGCGAGTACGCGATGTGGGGGCTGGGCACATGGTTTTGCCTGAACGGCGTCAGCATGCTTAAAATCTGGATGTGGATGCGCATAAACCATCTCGCAACCCTGCGCGAAATCAAACGGCTGGAACTACAAATCGTCCGACAGAGCGCGGACTGACAAAACATCTCTGGCCGGAATGCCTGTTTTCGTCGCCTCTGTCGGTGTGAAACGCTGAAATGATCCTCCGCGCGAAGAATGGGCAATCGATGCAAACCCCACGGCGACATCAGCAGGCGTCAGCCAGAGATCCGGCCGCCCCTATCGTCCCAGACGCACTATATGTCATGTGCGCCAAACCAGGCCTGGGCCCGAAGCCGTCGGCGTGCCGGTGTCTTATTGGGGGCGGCAGAGCGGAGAAAGCAATTCCGTCTAATAGACATCCCAATATGGAGTGTCCTTGAAGCGCTCGACCAGGAAATCCACGAAAGCCCTGACCCTGCTGGAGAGATGCCGAGTGGGGGGGTAAACCGCATAGGCAGCCAAATCTCCCCATGCATAGTCAGGAAGCAGTTCGACAAGCCTGCCCTCGCGCAACTCTCTGTGGATGATGAAACAGGGAACAATCTGGACCCCCTTCCCTCGCACCGCAGCATCTTTCAAAAACTCACCATTTGTCGCCGAAAGCCGCGATGTCATCCGCAATCGACCGCGCTGACCGTCCGGCGCTGTGTAGTCCCAGCCATTCTGAGTTCTGTTCGCGTAGCGAAGTTCGGGATAGGCCTCCAAATCGTCCGGATGTTCAGGTAAACCATTCGCCTTGATGAAGGCCGGGCTGGCACAGGCAACGGTTTTGACCGAAGCGAGTTTGCGAGCGATCAGACCGGAATCCTGAAGGTTGCCAATGCGAATGGCAAGATCCCGCCCCTCAGCGATGAGATCAATCCTGCGGTCATTAAAATCGACATCGAACTCCACGCCCGGGTACAACTCCATAAAGTCCAGAATGGCAGGACCGAGATGAGACACACCAAAGGAAAGCGGTGCCGCCACTTTGATAAGCCCGGACACTTCCGCCGTCGCAGAGCTGATCGTCCCTTCCGTTTCATTCCAGTCGGCCAGCAAGCTCAAGGCCCGTTCATAGAGCGCCCTGCCCGATTCTGTCAGCGTGATTTGCCGCGTGGTTCGGGTCATCAACTGAACGCCCAGCCGGGTTTCCAGCTCTTTGAGCCGCCGGCTGACCGCCGATTTGGCGATCTTTAATTGCCCGGCTGCCGCCGTCAGTGAACCCGCCTCCACGACGCGAACAAAGGTTTCGAACTCTTCAAAGCGATTCATTTGTTCTGATTACAAGAACAATGTTTTGAAATAAAGCACTCTAATTCTCCAAAGAGAAATTCACTATGTCGTCATTAACGCACATTGGAGAGCCTCATGAACGACCTCAACACCATTCTTCGCATTGAAGCCAGTCCTCGTAAAACCAACTCCGTCACCCGCGAGCTGACATCGAAGGTCATCGATCATCTCGGCAGCCAGACGGCTATTCTTGTCACAGATCGAAATGTCTCTGACGGGCTGCCCGTATTGGATGCAGACTGGATCAACGCCAACTTCACACCGATCGAGACCCGAACCGATAGCCAGAAGGCAAAGCTCGCCTTGTCCGACGCGCTGGTCGAAGAAGTCAGACGCGCCGATACGCTGGTCATCGGCATGCCGATCTACAATTTCGGCATACCTGCCACGCTGAAGGCCTGGGTAGATCACGTCGCTCGCGCGGGCGTGACTTTTCGCTATACCGAGAATGGCCCCGTCGGATTGCTGGAAGGAAAACGCGTCATTGTCGTGATCGCTTCCGGCGGAACTTCCGTTGGCAGCGATATCGACTTTGCGTCTCCATATATCCGACATGCATTGAAGTTCATCGGCATCACGGATGTCACCATCATTGCCGCCGACGCCCTGGCGCAGAATGCGATCGAGAAAATCGCAGACGCCACCACTGAAATCGCCTCGCTGGAAGCCGCCTGATCTCAATGTCAGAGGAGCCAACATGACCCACACAGCCCCAACCACCACGCCCGACCGGGCGTCAAGCGCCGCCAAAACACCATTGGCTGGCGGATTGAAAATCCGTTTTGCTGAAGATCGCGGCATGGCCCATCATGGCTGGCTCAATTCCGCGCACAGCTTCAGCTTTGCGAACTATTTCGACCGCGAGCACATGCAGTTTGAAACCCTGCGCGTCATCAATGACGACCAGGTGAAGGCCGGAGCCGGCTTTCCCGAGCACCCGCACAAGGACGCGGAGATATTCTCCTATGTTCTGGAAGGCGCACTGCAACACCGCGACAGCATGGGCAATGGATCCGTCGTCTCGGCTGGCGGCGTTCAATATATGAGCGCGGGGTCCGGCGTCCGCCATTCAGAATTCAACCCTTCATCCAGCGCCCACGTCCGTTTCCTGCAGATCTGGCTCTTGCCGAACAAAAAGGGTGGGACGCCGCGCTATGACACGCTGGATATTTCCGACGAGGAAAAGGACGGCCAACTCAAACTCTTCCTGTCAAAAGACGGGCGCGATGGGTCGATGCAGATCAACGCCGATGCCGACATCTATGCAGCAACACTCGATGGCGCGCAGACACTTTCAACTCGTCTAATACAAGGCCACAAAGCCTGGGTGCAGGTCGCCAAGGGCGCCGTCACCATTAACGGTCAGGCGCTTCGCAAAGGCGATGGTCTGTCCATCAGCCTGCCTGGCCGGATCGAGTTTTCCGAAGGCGTAGATGCCGAATTTATCTATTTCGACCTCGCCGCCCATCGCAGTTGACAGTTGTGCGTGCCGCTATTGATACCAAATTGAAATTTTTAGGCCTCACAATCATAGGGGGGACAGAACCCAACTTGAGATGCTGTCGAAGAGCTTCTCGTCCCCGCTCCGGTTTTCATTCGCTGCCTGTCAGAGCTCAGGTCTAAAAAGCCTCGCTTTGACGGCTGTGCTGCTGGCGCGGGGCAGCCCGGTATTCTATCCGGGACGCCAGCGCGCGGTCTGATTCATTGCATGGCGGCTTTGCCCAAACGCACCATCGCCAACCGGAATGCCCTGTGATATGCGCGGGCTGGTAATTTGAAAAACACTACGGAACATCGACATGATTGATCTTGCTCTTCTGACCGCCAGCTTTGTCACCTTCTTTGTGGTCATCGACCCCATCGGAGTGGCGCCAATATTTGGCGCTTTGACGAATGGCTCGAGCAATGCGCACCGGCGTGTAATGGCCATCAAGTCGGTGGCGATTGCCACGGCTGTTCTGGTCGGTTTTGCCTATGGTGGCGAATGGTTGCTGGGCGCTTTGCATATCAGCCTCGATGCGTTTCGTGCTGCCGGCGGCGTGCTGCTCTTTCTCATCGCGCTGGAAATGATTTTTGAGAAACGCACCGAGCGTCGCGAAGAGCGCGCGGAAAAAATGTCCGATGAAGACGATAGCATTCCAGGCACCAATGAAGACATTTCCGTGTTTCCAATGGCAATCCCGATGTTGGCAGGACCGGGAGCGATCGCTTCCATCATGCTGTTCATGTCCGGGAGTGGCGATACGCTTATGGGACAGGCAGCGATCTTTGCCGGACTGGGCGCCAATCTGCTGGCTTGCCTGTTGATCTTCCTGGCCGTCGGGCCATTGATGCGTTTGATAGGCGACACCCTCGCCGCCATGATCACTCGTATTCTGGGCGTCATTCTCGCCGCCCTCGCGGCACAGTTCATCTTCGATGGTATCGCCGGAGCATTGCTGGCAGGCTAGTTGATCCCGCCAGCGCCCCAATCCTGCCGCAAGCGTTTTTTAAAGACTCTGATGTAGATTGGTGGCGCAGAGAAAGGGTGTGGCCATGCTAAGACAGGCAGTATTCCTGACAGTTTTGATGCTGGTCCTCACCGGCATGACCGCCAGCGCGGTCGCCTTCACGCGCGGCAATGTCGATGCCGGGATCGCTTTTTTATGGCCCGCATTGGCCATTGCGTTGGTTCTTGGTATCACGATTCCAGGTCGGAAACCCGCCTAGCGCTTGTTCCAGACTACCCGATAGAGATCGAAACGCCGGTCGTGCCGACGTGTTGCACATGCCCTCAACGGCATGCATCAAGCGCCCTACCTATATAGTTCGGGACGCCTATCACGGAAAAAACCCCACGCGGCGCGATGACGGTTCAAGAATTCCAGATCAAATTCGGTTGTGATGAAACCAGAATCAAACGGGTCCATTTCAGCAACAATGGCACCCGCATGGTCCGCGATGAAGGACGTGCCATAGAAGACCTGCCCCCCTTCATCACCAACACGGTTCGCCGCAATAACGGGCATCACATTCGAAACCGCATGCCCTTGCATGGCTCGACGCCATCGCTCACGGGTGTCCAAGCTTTCATCATGTGGCTCAGACCCGATTGCGGTCGGATACAGCAGAATGTCAGCGCCCATCAGAGCCATCGCGCGCGCTGCTTCCGGAAACCATTGATCCCAGCAAATGCCGACACCGATTTTGCCGTGCTTTGTGTTCCAGACCTTGAAGCCGGTGTCGCCGGGCCTGAAATAATATTTCTCCTGATAGCCGGGGCCATCCGGGATGTGGCTTTTGCGGTAAACGCCCATCGCTGAGCCATCGGCGTCCAGCATCACAACAGAATTATAGTGACAAGGTCCGTCTTTCTCGAAGATCGAGACCGGAATAACGACACCCAGTTCTTTGGCCAGCGGCTGCAAGGCTGTCACGCAAGGATGCTCGAAAGCCGGATATGCCTGTTCGAACCAATGCTCTTCCTGGGTTTTGCAAAAATATGGGCCCTGAAAAAGTTCAGGCGGCAAAATGACTTTTGCACCCGCAGCCGCAGCCTGACGAACGAGGTCAGCTACCGTCTTGATATTGGCAATCATGTCGTCGCCGAAGGGCGCTTGCAGCGCCGCAACGACCAGTTTGTTTTTTGACATTCAAGGTCCGTTCTATTCGTCGAGCTGGTCGATCCAGTCGCCGGGTCCATCGCCAGTCCGCAAGTCCATCAGCGTTGGAAACAGCCACCAGGGCGCATCGCCATCCGCATTCCAGAGCCCGACAAACGCAAATCCCGTCGCCGGCTCCAGGTAGATTTGTGCGCCATATCCAGAGAGATAGCCCGAATGGGTCAAAAGCTGATGCCCATTCCAGTCATATGTCCGCCATCCAAGACCATATCCGGTCGAATCAATTCGGTCCGCCAATCGATAAAGCCGCCGTGTTTGTCCCGGCGTCTGGCCCTGACTGGTTTGAACCCGGTCGAGAACATTTTGCGGGAGGCGTTGGCTGGCGCCCAATTGAGCTTGCGCATAGGCCACCATATCGCGCAGGGATACGTTCACGCCCGCAGCTGAAACCGTGGTGTCGTAAGCAGATTGTGGATCACCCGCTACGGGTAGTCCGTCGACACGCTCTCGGCGACGATGCGGCCGCGCCCAGCTTTCGGCGGTGATCAGATCATCGACGCCGATAGTAGCATCATCCATACCGACACGCTCGAACAACCACGCCCTCATCGCCATTTCAAACGGCAAGCCTGCCGCCTGGGCGCCGAGTGTTTCAAGGCTGGTATAGGCCACATTTTGATAGCTGTAGCATTGGCCTGGACGACAGACGGTTCTCTGTGCCCGGAATCTGTTGCGCAAATCGTAAAGCGCGGTGCCGGCTTCCATCTGACGATCCAACGCATGCGGAATCAGTCCGGTTCTCTGTGCCAGCACTTGCTCAGCGGTGGCAACACGACCATTTGGCAGAGGCAGCAATTCGCGTGGCACATCATCAAACAGATTCAAACGCCCTTCGCTCTCGAGCAAAGCCATCAACGTCCCGGTCATACCTTTAGACACCGAAGCGGCGCGAAACAGCGTGCGGTCGGTTATGGGTCTGCCGGAACCGACCTCCTCCTCGCCCGATGTATAGAGAAATACCGTCTCCCCATTCTCGATAACCGCTATGGCCAGGCCAGCCATATAATCTCGCCCCGCGACGTCATCGACGCGGACGCGGAACGGATCCAGATAATCCAAGGCAGTCGGCCGCCGCGGCGGGTGCAACATCAAAGTGGGTTCAAGCACTGCAAAGATCGCCGGAGAGGATTGCACAATAAAAGCCGGGCTGGACGCAGCGACAGAGCCGGTCCAGGCGGTCAAGAACACAAATATGACACTCAGGGCCCGCATGCCCTTTTCCCCCACGTCTACAGCCGGGAGATAATTTTCAGGTCGTCTGCGGAAAATTGCAGGTTACGCAATGAAAGGCTCCGCCGCCTGAAAGTATCGCCCTAGCTGGACTCGTTAACACTTTCTTCTCTGGCAGAGCATCTTGCAAGGCCCGGGCCGCCGATTTACCGGCAATATCGTCATAAATTGGCATTACAATCCGGTCAAAAGCCGTCACCCAATTCATGTGAGAGGCCGGCATTGGCCTGCCATCAGGGGCTTCCACCTTGCCCGGGGAGGGGATTTCGATGACCTTGAAAGGTGTGCCATCCGGCATTTTCATC
>Ga0316204_10012389_pt1 | contig 10412 bp, 9 predicted proteins | sample 6monrhotite_MG_2_FD_205661 | JGI IMG/M metagenome (GOLD analysis project Ga0316204, IMG submission 205661) | Microbial mat bacterial communities from mineral coupon in-situ incubated in ocean water Damariscotta River, Maine, United States -... | ecosystem: Environmental > Aquatic > Marine >... | reverse complement strand
CCGTGCTCAATATGGCGAGACGTGAGCCATCAAAGATGTCGGTCAAAAGAAAACGCCTCAAAGCCGCCCTGAACAGAACATACCGCGAAAAATTACTCGCTTGTTAACGTTTTATGATTTTGCCCTGAGGCGGCGATGAAATGGTATAGGCATTAACGTTTCATTCGGGTAAAATGCGTAAGCTGTTGTTTTTGCGGGGTGTCAGGGACACTAGCGGCAAATGGTGCAGAAACCATCGATCATCAATAGGGGCCGGATCGTAAGCCTGTTCATGCGTTGGGCGGTTTTTTGCGCCGTCGTTTCGGGGCTGGCGTCTGTGTCAGTGGCGCGGGCGGCTGAAACGTTTCAGTTTCTTGGCGTTGCCGTGACGCCGCATGTTCAGGACTATATTGCCACCAACGATGTTAATATCCGGGCCAAACCGTTGCGCAAAAGTAAAAAGCTTGGGCAACTGAAAAAAAGCCAGCGGGTGACGTCTGTCGGGCGTACAGATGATAAGTGGATCGCCCTGCGGGCCGACGGCAAAGACATCGGTTTTGTTGTCGAAACTTATTTATTTGGCGTGCTTGATGGCACGTTGGAGAAACCGCTTGCCGGGGTCCTGCAAAAAGTGGGGCATCCCGATTGCCGCTACAGCATCGTCTTTCAGGGTAAAAGTGCGGCCGAAGGCCAACTTTTTGAAATTGCTGATTATGAAGTTGCATGGCGCTGCCAAAACGGCGATGCGAGTGCCGACTTCACGACGCCCATGTTCATGACCGAGGGGCCGTACAAACGGTCAAAAAAACCCAGTTATCAAATCACTGTCGATATCGTCGATGTTATCGGCGACCTTGATGAAGTGATCTCAACCACCGTGTTTTACGATCACATTGGTAAAAAAGTGACCTTTGACAGCGTCTCTGAAAAACGCTTTGAGGGCATCCCGGACATCACCGAAAGCGAGGCCTCGTCTTTGCCCGCCGCGCTCAAGGCCTGCGTCGAAATGACCTATCACGCCTGGACCAAACCGTTATGGGCAGTGTTGCTAAAAGCACCGTGACGGGCAGCCCATGGTGAACGGCATAAAATCCTGATGATGGGTCAAAAGTCCCTAGGGCGGGGTAAAAAAGGGTGGCCGAGCGCGGTCAAACAGTGCAATGGTGGTGGGGGGGGTGCACCCGTGTTTCAATCGACGCGGGCGGCGGGCAACAGGCGGCAAATATAGTTGCCGATATTTTTGTGGCGATGCGTACAGGAAGTCGGGTGAATGGACGTAATTAAGCTGGATGTCGCTTGGGTGCTGATATGTGCGACACTGGTATTGCTGATGCAAGCCGGGTTTTGTTGTCTGGAAAGCGGCATTGTCCGTTCAAAAAACAGCATTAACGTCGCCGCCAAAAATTTCGCTGACTTTTGTATTTCGTCGGCCATTTTCTGGTTGGTTGGCTATGGCCTCATGTTCGGTACCAGCTTTAAGGGCATTGTTGGCACCCATGGCTTTGGCTTCTCATCACTGTCCGATCCGCACGTTGTTTCTTTCTTCATCTTTCAAATGATGTTTTGTGGCACAGCAGCAACGATTATCTCCGGTGCGGTTGCCGAACGGACCAAATTCAATGGCTACTTGATGATCAGCATACTGGTCTCGCTTTTGATTTATCCGGTCTTTGGTCATTGGGCCTGGGGCGGTGTCCACGGCGGGCCAAAGGGCTGGCTTGCGGCATTGGGTTTTGTCGATTTTGCCGGTGCAACGGTGGTCCACTCTGTTGCGGGATGGATTGGTCTCGCTGCCGCCATTGTCATCGGTCCGCGCCTTGGACGGTTTGGCGACGCCCGCGAGAAGTTCCGCAGTCATAGCCTGCCGATTTCCACATTGGGTGTGTTCATCCTGTGGGTCGGCTGGATCGGCTTCAATGGTGGTAGCGTCTTGAAAATCGACGACAGTGTTCCGCCAATTATTTTGAATACCCTGCTGGCCGGGGTGTTTGGTGGTGTTGGGTCAATGGTTTTCACTCAGATGCGCCAAAGACGCCCGGATGTCTTAAGCTTCATGAATGGCACGCTGGCCGGACTGGTGGCGATTACAGCATCGGCCAACAGCGTTGTGCCCATGGCCGCAGCGGTTATCGGTGTTGTCGCCGGGTTGCTGTGTATTTTGGCATCAAACCTGTTGGACAGGATGCAGATTGACGACGTGGTTTATGCCTTTCCGGTTCATGGCATGGCTGGAATGTGGGGGACCTTGGCCGTTGCCATATTCGGCGACCTTGATTGCCTCGGCACCGGGCTGGATCGTTGGCACCAGTTCATCGCCCAGGGAACGGGCATCGTTGTTGCCGTGGGCTGGGCGTTTGGCATGGGCTATCTGTTGCTGCGCGGATTGAACCGCATGGTCGCCTTGCGTGTTTCACCAGAATCCGAGAAGGTCGGTCTGAACATCAGCGAACACGACGAAAGCACCGATCAAATCGACCTGTTACGGTCCATGGAATATCAAAAAAAAAGCGGTGATTTCTCGCGACCCGTTCGGGTCGATCCCAATTCCGAAATCGGCGATATTGCTGATCAGTATAATCAAGTCTTGGAAAAGCTGTCGTCGGCGAAAATTGATGCTGAAAAGGCAACGGAGGCTAAGTCTGATTTTCTCGCCCACATGAGCCATGAACTTCGCACCCCCCTGAACGCGATCATTGGGTTTGCGCAAATGATGGTCAACGGGGTTTTTGGCAAAATGGGCCATTCAAAATATCAGGAATATTGCGATGATATTCACACATCCGCGCAACACCTTTTGTCGGTGGTCAACGATCTTCTCGATTTATCGAAGATCGAGGCCGGTCAGATGGGGCGTGATGAAACCGTTTTCTCCATTCCTGAGGTCATCGACGAAGCCGCACGTTTGGTGTTTGCCTCCGCAAATCGTGCGCCGCTTGCAACGGCCTTTCAATTGGCTGAAGGGGCATCGATGTTTCGCGGCGACCGCCGCTTGATTTTTCAATGTGTCATCAATCTGATATCCAATGCCAAAAAATTTTCAGCGGCGGATAGCAAGATCGAGGTGTCAGCCACGGCAAGCCTTGCCGACGGGCTGGTGATTGTCGTTCGTGACCAGGGTATCGGCATCGCCAGCGAAGATTTAAGCAAGGTTCTGGCCCCCTTCGGGCAGGTCCGCGCAAGCATCGATACCAGCCATTCCGGTACCGGACTGGGGCTTCCCATCGCCAAAAAATTGTGCGAGTTGCATGGTGGAGCGATGCAAATTGACAGCGCCCAAAACATCGGCACGACCATCACCTTAACTTTCCCGGCCTCTCGTTTGCGGGCATAAAACAACACAAATACACCGCGCCTGAAAAGGCAGACGTTTTTTTCTTCCCATTGTCGATTCTGGCAGGTGCAATCGGCATCGCAATCAGAATACCGGCATGAACCATCACCAATGTACATGATCGTTTCAGTGCGGCAGCGCCGATTTCGCGTTCACCGGCGACTGTACATTACCCTTAATCGGGGAAATTGAAAACGCCCGACGGAGGGCAAAACAGGGTGATCGCCGTTCCATCGACATACCAATTCCGGGCGGGTAATTTGCCAACGATTGGCGGCGAAAACTCCGCCCGATACTTTCCAGTGCGCTTGCGAATGCCTTGGCACGATGATAGGTTCCGCGCCCTGTTCCGGCTGCGTCCGCCGGTTGTCATGAGGTTAATTTCAAGAGGCTCAGCGATGTCACTGGATACTGAAACCGTTCGCAAAATTGCGGTACTTGCGCGCATTAAAATTCCTGAACCGGAACTGGCACCGTTGGCGGGCGAGTTGAATAATATTCTCGGGTGGATAGAGCAGCTTTCCGAGGTCGATACCGATGGCGTCGAACCAATGACCAGTGTTGCCGACATGTCGCTTTACCAGCGCCCTGACGAGATCAACGATGGCGATTGCCGCGACAAGGTTTTGGCCAACGCGCCGAACGGCAAGGGTGCGTTTTATACGGTTCCGAAGGTGATTGAATAAGATGACACAACTAAATGACCTGACCATCACCGAGGCCTCCGAAAAACTGGCGGCCGGTGATATCTCCGCCGTCGAGCTGGCGCAATCTTGTCTTGATGCCATGGACGCCAACCGCGCCCTGAATGCCTTCATCACCGAAACGCCGGATCTGGCCCTGGCGCGGGCAGCGGCGTCCGACCAACGGCGGGCCAAAGGCGCACTTGCTGAGGTTGGGGCCGGGGCGCTTGACGGAATTCCGGTGGCGATCAAGGATTTGTATTGCACAGATGGGGTCTTGACCACGGCGGCGTCGCATATTCTCGACGGTTTTGTCCCGCCTTATGAATCCACCGTCACGGCCAACCTGTTGGAGGCCGGGACGGTGATGCTTGGCAAAACCAACCTTGATGAATTCGCCATGGGCTCAGCCAACGTCACGTCGCACTACGGCCCGGTTAAAAACCCGTGGACGCTGGACGACGGCAAAGACCGGGTGCCGGGCGGCTCGTCGGGCGGCTCGGCGTCGGCGGTTGCCGGCAACCTGGCCCTTGGCGCGATTGGCACCGATACCGGCGGATCGATCCGTCAACCGGCATCGTTCAGCGGGATCGTCGGCATGAAACCGACCTACGGGCGGTGCTCGCGCTGGGGCATTGTCGCCTTTGCCTCGTCGCTCGACCAACCGGGGCCCATGACCAAAACGGTCAGGGACGCGGCGATTATGTTGGCCGGCATGGCCGGGCATGACCCGCGGGATTCGACGTCCGCCCCTGTTGCAGTGCCCGACTTTGCCGCCGCCATGACCGGCGACGTGCGCGGCATGAAAATCGGCATTCCCAAGGAATATGTGATTGACGGCATGCCGGGCGAGATCGAGGCGTTGTGGCATAAGGGGGCTGATATGTTCCGTGACGCCGGTGCTGAGATCGTCGATATATCCCTGCCGCATACGAAATATGCCCTGCCGGCCTACTACATCATCGCCCCGGCTGAGGCGTCGTCAAATCTGGCCCGGTACGACGGGGTGCGCTACGGCCTCAGGGTCGATGGCGACAGTCTTGATGAGATGTATTCCAAGACCCGGGCCGAAGGTTTTGGTGAAGAGGTACGCAGGCGGATTATGATCGGTACCTATGTGTTGTCGGCGGGCTATTACGATGCCTATTACGTCAAGGCGCAAAAAGTCCGCAGCCGTATTGCCGAAGATTTCACCACAGCCTTTACCGAGGTTGACGCCATCCTGACACCGACCGCACCCAGTGCCGCCTTTGCCATTGGTGAAAAAATGGATGATCCGCTGGCGATGTATCTGAACGATGTGTTCACCGTGCCGTCGTCGATGGCCGGGTTGCCGGGCATTTCCGTTCCCGCCGGACTAAGTGATGAAGGCCTGCCGCTTGGCCTCCAATTGATTACCCGCCCGTTTGACGAAGAAACCCTGTTCCGCGCCGCCGGGGTGCTGGAACGTCAGGCCGGGTTCGAGGCCAAACCGACGGGCTTTGGAGGCGAAACTGCCGATTTACGCACCAACGGAGTGTTGTCATGAGCTACCTAATCGACGGGGATACGGGGCCGTGGGAGGTTGTTGTTGGCCTTGAAGTTCATGCTCAGGTCAGTTCCAAAGCCAAATTGTTTTCCGGCTCGGCAACGGACTTTGGTGCCGAACCGAACTCCCAAGTGTCACTGGTTGACGCGGCCATGCCGGGCATGTTGCCGGTGATCAACGGGTATTGTGTCGAGCAGGCGGTGAAAACCGGTCTTGGCCTGAATGCCCAGATCAATCTGCATTCGGTGTTCGAGCGCAAAAACTACTTTTATGCCGATCTGCCGCAGGGGTACCAGATTTCCCAGTTCCTTTATCCAATTGTCGGTGAGGGCACGGTGACCCTGGACATGGACGATGGCGACCAACGCCACATCGGTATTGAACGCCTGCATATGGAGCAGGATGCCGGTAAATCGATCCACGATCAGGACCCCAAACGAACCTTGATCGACCTTAACCGCTCAGGTGTTTGTTTGATGGAGATCGTCTCCAAACCCGATATACGCTCGCCTGAAGAAGCCGGGGCGTTTGTCCGTAAGCTGCGCTCGATTTTGCGTTACCTTGGGACCTGCGACGGCAATATGGAGCAGGGCTCAATGCGGGCCGATGTCAATGTTTCGGTGCGCAAGGCCGGTGAGGACTACCGCACTCGAACCGAAACCAAAAACGTCAACTCAATCCGCTTCATCATGCAGGTGATTGAGGTCGAGGCCCAGCGTCAGGTCGAGGTGTTTGAGCAGGGCGGTGAGATCATTCAGGAAACCCGTTTGTTTGACGTCGCGCGCAACGAAACCCGGGCCATGCGCAGCAAGGAATTTGCCCACGATTATCGCTATTTTCCAGACCCGGACTTGTTGCCGTTGAACCTCGATCAGGCCTTTGTTGATCAAATTAAACAGACCTTGCCGGAACTGCCCGATCAAAAGAAGGATCGCTTTATTTCTGAGTTCGGCCTTAATCCCTATGACGCCCAGGTGTTGGTACAGGATCAGGAAGCGGCCGTGTATTTCGAGCAGGTGGCGACCGGGCGGGATGGCAAGCAGGCGGCCAACTGGGTCACGTCTAACTTGTTTGGCGCGCTGAATAAACTGGAACGATCGATTGCCGACAGCCCGATTAGTGCGGCCCATCTTGGTAAATTGCTCGACCTGCAAAGCGACGGTACGATTTCCGGGCGAATCGCCAAGGACGTCTTCGAACTGATGCTCGTAGGCGGTGGCGACCCAGAACAGATTGTCGAGGAAAAAGGCCTGAAACAAATTACCGATACGGGCGCCATTGAGGCGGCCGTCGATGAGGTGATTGCCGCTAATCCACAGCAGGCCCAGGACGTCCGTGACGGCAATGGCAAGGCCATCGGCTGGTTTGTTGGACAAATCATGAAAGCGACGGGGGGTAAAGCCAACCCCGGTGCGGTCAATCAGATGCTGCGAGATAAATTGACTTCAGGTTGAATTCAGGCTTCTCTTTCATTGTGTATGGTGATGCGCAAAGTGCGTCCTGATTAGGCCGTTAACGCCAAAGTGGCGGTGACGCACCGTCTTGATGGCGTTAATGGAAGCTTAGGGGAGTTCATGGCTAAAGTTCTTATTGTTGATGACGAACCGCTGGCCCGTGATGCCGCATCAGAATTGATTAAACTGGACGGCCATAAGGTGTGGACCGCCGAGGACGGTGAAACCGCCTTGAAAATGGCGGTTGACCTTGAACCGGATATTATGATTCTTGACGTGCGCATGCCGGGCCTTGATGGTCATACGGTCTGTCAGGAAATCCGTGCTGATATCCGCACGTCGATGATATATGTGATCATGCTGTCGGGCAAAGATTCGATTTCGGAAAAAATCATGGGTCTTGATGTGGGGGCCGACGCCTATCTGACCAAACCCTGTGAAATCAGCGAACTGAAGGCCCATATCCGGGTTGGTGAACGGACCGCACTTGACCGTCATCTGTCCATGCATGATGCCCTGACCGGCCTGTATAACCGCCGCGCCTTTGATGAATTACTGGTCCGTGAATTGGCCTCCTGTCGACGCTACGGCGGGGCCCTGTCGCTGGTCACCATCGATCTCGATTTTTTCAAAAAAGTTAACGACAACTTCGGGCACGATGTCGGTGATGACGTTTTGCGTGAATTGGCTGGCATCATCCGCACCGTCAGCCGCCCGAGTGACCTTCCGTGCCGCTGGGGCGGCGAGGAGTTTTCCTGGTTGCTGCCGAAAACCGAGTTGGAAGGGGCGCGAATGGCAGCGGAACGGTTGCGCCATTCGATTGAAACGCACGACTTTGCCAAAGCGGGACAACAGACTGCCAGTCTAGGTGTCGCCGAATTTCTTGCCGATGAGGATGGTGAGGCCCTGTGTCGCCGGGCCGATCTGGCGTTGTACGAAGCCAAGGAAACCGGCCGCAATAAGGTTGTTGTCTTCCAATAGGGTTCCCTAAGAAATAAGCTTTCCTACTTACACTGCATCAAGCCACTTTTGCAGGTCCGCCGACACGCCTTGTCGCCCTTGGCGCAGGTTCGGTTGCAGGATTTGTAAACCGTCATGCAATCTCTCTGATCGTTCCCGTACCCTGCGGCCGGTTTACCAAATGCCGGTAAGGGCACGTCGGCACAACGCCGCTTGCAAATTTTCTTGATTGTCGCCGTTTTACCTTCCTGTTTGATGCAGTTGGCGACGCATTGCATCACCGAAGGATTACCCGCGACTTCCACACCCGCGACGCCCATACCCACTACGCCGACAAGCGCCGCCGCCGTGGCGTGCGACGGGGCCGAGACGAAAAGCAGCAGGACAATGACCGAGGTCAACACCATCATCGTTTTACGCATGGCAAAGCTTTCTCCAGCAAACGGGCAGGGACTATACCACAAAACGATGAATTTTGGCTTTACCAAAACACCCACGTGCAAATTCCACTCGCAACACACTCTTATAATCCCCTCACAATCCTCTCTGGCCTGACCCATATGAAAATGAGATACTGCTTAACATGCCGCTGACTACACCATAAACCACGTGGGAAATGTGATGATTGATTTATATACTTGGGGTACACCAAACGGGCGCAAGGTGTCGATTATGCTGGAGGAACTGGGCCTCGCCTACACCGTGCATGAGATTAACATCGGCAAGGACGCGCAGTTTGGCGCTGACTTCCTGGCGATTGCGCCGAACAATAAAATCCCGGCGATTGTTGACCAGGACGGTCCGGATGGAAAACCCTTATCGTTGTTTGAATCGGGCGCTATTTTGGTTTACTTGGCCGAAAAAACAGCCAGTGCTTTGTTGCCAACCGACGTGCGGGCGCGGGCTGCCTGTATGCAATGGTTGATGTTTCAAATGGGCGGCGTCGGGCCAATGTTGGGTCAGGCCCACCATTTTCTGCGCAACCCCAAAGAGGTCGTGCCCTATGGTCAGGCCCGCTATGGCAACGAAACCAAGCGCCTTTACGGGGTGATGGACCGGCAGTTGGCGAACAACACCTACCTTGCCGGTGATGACTACACGCTTGCCGACATCGCCACCTATCCCTGGGTGTCGCGGTTTGAATGGCATCAGATTGATCTGGCCGATTTCCCCAATGTTAAACGCTGGTTTGACTTGGTGTCGAAACGCGAGGCGGTTATTAAGGGGATGGCGGTGCCTTATCTGAATTAAGCGCGCAAGTGTGTATCGTCTTCAGCGCCTAAGTATGCGCTAAAAACAGCGCCAAATTGAGGTGAACGATGGGTCTTCTCGAAAAAGACACGGTCAGCCGGGTCAGGGCAGCACTGGTCGATGGCGGTTTTGCCGACACTATTGTTGCATTGACCGATACGGCACGCAGTGCCGAAGACGCGGCGGCGGCCCTGGGGTGTGACTTGGGGGCCATCGTCAAAACCCTGGTTTTCGCCATTGATCAACGTCTGGTGATGGCCCTGGTTGCCGGTGATTTTCGCTGTCTGGAACAAAACCTGGCGGCGGCGTTGAATCTGCAAGGTAGCGTGCGCCGCCCGCAGGCGGCGGAAGTTAAGGGTGCGACCGGGTTTTCGATTGGCGGCGTTGCGCCGATTGGGCTGCTGCACCCGCTGCCGGTGGTGATCGACCGCTCCCTTAAACGCTTCGATAAACTCTACGCTGCCGCCGGTCACCCCCATTGCGTTTTTGCCACCACCGTCGCCGATCTCAAGCGCCTAACCGGCGGAATTGTCTCGTGGAATATCGCCAAAGCGAACGCCGACGGCGTCGCCATGGCGCAATTCAAACGCTCAAAGACCTTCGCCCAACAGACCGCGGCAGAAAAGAACACCACTGACAACGCGGAACCCGCTTGATTGATCACCCCGGGGGCGGTATATCCTCCATCAGAACATCCAAACCCGGAGAGTTGGCCGAGTGGCTGAAGGCGCTCCCCTGCTAAGGGAGTATACGGGAAACTGTATCGAGGGTTCGAATCCCTCACTCTCCGCCATTTTCTCGTTTCACGAAATCTCAGATCGTCTCCTAAAGCCCGCTCTCACTGGGCTTTGTAAAAGCCTTTCATCTCGTCACGTCTCCAATTGCCCCCCATAATCTCAATATGGTGTGGGGGTAAATGTGTGGGTGAAAATTGATGAAAAGCAGTGGTGGACTTGCATCGATAAAGTGGAGAGTTCCCTCCTCATTTAACTTGCCATGCTTTCATACTTTATCGAGCTGATACTGCCCTGATATGAATGTCGGCGACGCGGATTATAGAAGCCGTTCATATAACTGAACAAGTCGTTTTGGGCCTGCGCCCAGGGCAAAATCATAAAACGTTAACAAGCGAGTAATTTTTCGCGGTATGTTCTGTTCAGGGCGGCTTTGAGGCGTTTTCTTTTGACCGACATCTTTGATGGCTCACGTCTCGCCATATTGAGCAC
>Ga0316204_10012387_pt1 | contig 10413 bp, 9 predicted proteins | sample 6monrhotite_MG_2_FD_205661 | JGI IMG/M metagenome (GOLD analysis project Ga0316204, IMG submission 205661) | Microbial mat bacterial communities from mineral coupon in-situ incubated in ocean water Damariscotta River, Maine, United States -... | ecosystem: Environmental > Aquatic > Marine >... | reverse complement strand
ACGCATGGTTGACTGAGGACTGAGAGTTTCTCGGAATTTTTCCATAATTTCTCAAAAACCGGAAGAGATGTAAGGGTTTTCCTTGACATTCGGCCTTAAAACGCACATCCTGCATGATGTGCTTATTCTCATTTCACAGAAAACCAACCGACTGGTCGGTTGCTACCCAGCAGTTCAGTGCGTATTCACGCTTTTCATTTTTTTCTTCCGTTCCGTCATATTGCATGAAGGAGTTTGCCCATGGCAACGCGACGTAGATCTGGTTTTACTCTGATTGAATTGTTGGTGGTCATTGCGATTATTGCGATTTTAATCGCCTTACTGTTGCCCGCCGTGCAGCAAGCGCGCGAAGCTGCTCGCCGAACGCAGTGTCGCAACAACCTGAAACAGATCGGTCTGGCATTTCACAACTATCACGATGTCTATTTGACCTTCCCGCAGACCTACCTTTCGAACGTCGATCTCTCAGCGGGGACGGTGACGCCTTTGCCGGGATCAATGACTTGGCCAGCCGCCCTGCTGCCTTACATCGACCAAGGCAATGTTTACAAAGCAGTGAAAGCCGCTGGTGGTGTCCTGGATGATGTCGGTGCTGCCGCTGGTGGTAGCCTTGTGGCTCAATCAACCGCTATACCGGGCTTCATCTGCCCGTCAGCGCCGCACTCCGCCAACGTGCTAACCGGCGGCGGCCCGAGCAACCCGCCCATTCCGGCTGTTGGCGTTCCCTCGACGAATACCCAGACGGGTGGAGTTTGTGACTACATTACGATCATTGACCTCGACGGAGACGTTGAGGCCAATCATCAGGCGCTTTACCCAAATTCCAATACCGCTGGTGCGATTCGAGGCGCTCTGTACATTTTCCTACCGGGTCCCACGATTGCCATCAACAACAATGACGGCAACCGTATTCGTGACATGATCGACGGGACGTCCAACACGTACTTCGTTCACGAACATGCAAATCGCGAACAAGGTTACACCGATGGAAAGGCCGATACGTTCGCCAATTCGAATGTTGGCAGTAACGGTGGGGTTTGGGTCAGCGCCTTTACTGGATCTGCCTTTGCCACCGGGACACCGTATAATTCGTTTGGTCTCATCGATAACGGTGTGCAGAACAGCGGGCCGTGTGTGATCAACTGCACCAACGCAGTCGATGCACAGTCAGATGTTGCCGGACCTTATTCGTTCCACACCGGAGCCACACTGACTTTGATGGGTGACGGTTCAGTCCAATCCACCAGTGAGAGCATCGATACCACAGTGTGGGCTGCTCAGAATACCCGTAACGGTGGCGAAGTCGTGAATCCATAAGGGTTCCCTAATTTGCTATTGAGAATAAGACCAACCGTGACTCGTTCACGGTTGGGCTTTTCATTTCTATCGAGAGGTTGGCTCGTCTGAATCGAGAACGTGCGTTGTTTTTCGCCTTTTTATTTGACGGGCAGGCGATTGAATTCACTGTGTCTGTCGACCACCACGGGAGATAAAGAAATCGTGAATAAAATGGAATCGGTGCCGTTTGGCCCACTGAGACTGTTTAGTACCATTATCGTCTTGTGCTTACTGACCACGGGTTGTTCCAGCCCGCGAACGCCAGAAGACGAGAAAGAGGTCGTACCTGTCACCGGCATCGTTCATGTGGACGGGACGCCAGTGGCCGGCATCGAGATCAGTTTCCACGCTGAGGAAAAAGCCACTAGTCACCGAATCTTTCCCAAAGCCACGACGGATGCGGAAGGGAAATTCCAGGCATGGAGCTACCGCAAAGACGACGGACTTGCCGCTGGCGACTACACGTTGACGTTCATCGACCATAGTGCTCCGTCCCAACCCTTCCAAAGGGCAAGTAACAAACCCGATCTCTTTAAAGGGAAATACTCGAATCCCAAAAAGTCGGATTTCCCGTTGGTCGTCCCTGAGGGCGGTGAACCGATTGACATGGGCATAATCGAACTAACACGTCCCTGAAGTGATAAGCTGAGTGGAAGTGATAACTCGAGTGCCGACTAGATCTGCGAACGTTTTTCCCCGACCGGGGACTGGTAAGCCAGCGGCTCAGATCCGACTTTGCGAAGCAACCAAGACTCCGGGGATTCCCTCCGGAGTCTTTTCTTTGCAGCGAAATCCCCAAAGAGACCGCGCGGCAAGCAGAACGCGCGACGGCTGTGGTGTATTGCACAAGGCTGTGGTCAGGGCATAATGAATTCATGCCCGGCGGGCCGAATGGTCAGGACGGGGCAATGCGCCTTGCGGACGACCCTCTCCGCTACGCTGCCGACCAACAAGTGTGAAATCGGCCCCCAGCCGTGCGATCCCATAATAATGAGATCGATTTCAGCCTCGTCGGCATAACGAATGATTTCGACAAACGGACGGCCCTCGCGCATTTCGCGGATAATCGTCCGCCCCTCGGCCCAGTCGTCGGTCGCGGTTTCACGTAACTTGCGTTTTGCGGCGGGCCGCATATCCAACATCAAATCGCCTGGCGGCAGGTAACTCAATCCTTGCTCCAGCGCCATCTGGTGCGAGACATGAATGATGTGCAATTCGGCATCAAACAGTTCTGTGAACTCGCGCGCATATTGCAGTGCGTGTTCGCTGTTTTCGCTAAAATCCGTCGGCAGTAATATCTTCTTCAGGTTGATCATCCTGACTCCCCAGCCTTTAACATAACGCAACTACGGTAATCATCAGCAGTCGATGGTTCGCTGACAAAAAATAGCGTCAAACTTTCGGTTCCCATTGCGGATCATATTCGCGAGACCAGAGTTCCATGGCTTTGTCGTCGCCGACGATGTGTCCGTCGTTATTGCGGCAGGTCATTGCCCGACCGGTCCGCTGTGCGATATTGCCGAGATGACACAGCAAGGTGCTCTTGTGTCCCTCTTCAATTTCCGCATTGAGGGCCAGCGGTGTGTCGTTGCGAATTGCCGTAAGGAAATTGAGGATATGCTCGTCATCCCCCCGGTTGCCACCAACCTCTTTGACCACCTTGTCTTTGTTATCGTATTGGATATACCCGCCGCCGCTCTTGATGGAGAGCGTGCCGTTCTCGCCGTAAAACGTCGCGAAGTCATTCGCGCCGTCATGGCGATTACAACTCAGGCCGTCCCAGGTGATCAGTTGCTTATTGCCGAATTCCAAAGCCACGGCGGAGGTGTCGGGTGTTTGTTGATCGTCATTGAACACGTACCGGCCACCGGTCGACGTCACGCGGATTGGATAGTCGACGCCCATTCCCCAACGGCAAAGGTCGAGGGCATGTACGCCGTTATTGCCCAATTCGCCGTTGCCCCAATGCCAGAACCAATGCCATTTGTAAGGGACGCGGTTTTCCGCATACGGAATTCGCGGAGCGGGGCCTTGCCAGAGGTCGTAATTCAATTCGGCGGGGATTTCGGCGGGGGTCGTTTTCCCGGTTTCTCCGCGAGCACTGGCGTACCAACTACGGGCACAATAGACCCGGCCGATGGCCCCTTCGTGTAACTTTGCAATCCCTTCGATGATTCCTTCGGAACTACGGCGCTGCGTACCCATCTGCACGGCGCGATTATGTTTCCGCGCCGCTTCGATCATCATTTCCCCTTCGCGGGGATTGTGACTGCATGGTTTTTCGACATAGACGTGCTTGCCGGCAGCGCAGGCCAAGATGGTTGCGGGGGCATGCCAGTGGTTCGGCGCGGCGCAGACCAGTGCATCGACCTCGTTGTCGTCAAGAATTTGTCGGAAATCGCCAATCGCCTGCGGAGTCGGCCCGCCTGCTTTTTCGACGGCCCCGATAGCGGCGTCTGCACGCGTCTTGTCGACGTCGCACACATATTTGACCTCGCAGCCGGACTGCTTAGTAAACGATTGTGCCAATGAACGGCCGCGACTCATGCCCATGACGCCGACGACGACCTTAGCAGAGGCGGCGTTTGCGGCGAAACTTGTTCCCGTCGATGCCGCGACGCCGATTGCCGCTCCGGCCAGAGCGGATTGATTGAGAAAAGAACGCCGGTTGAGAGCATCGGACATGACGAAATACTCCTGGGTCATAGGTGCGAAACGGCTGCAATTAACATTAATAATCGTATATATGAGCGTACCAAATTGCCTGTCGATCGTCGAGTCGAAGCCTGTCCGATTGGGAATCCGCTGCCAAATCAACAGGGACACAGAACAGCCCCAGCGAAACTATTTGAGTTGGACGGTGTTCATACATGGGTAAGCGATATGCTCAGCGGAGAGCGTACGCTCAGCGGTTGTCTCGGATGAAACACCCCGATAGAGTCATTCAAGGCGATGGTGAGGGCTTTCCCTGCAAACAGGGATCGAAAACCCACGAGTCTCTGACGATATTGTGTTTATCAATTTTTTCTTAACAGCGCCGGGAAAACGACAATGAAAATCTTAGTCCCATGCGTATTGATGCTCGCATGTTTGGCCACCAACTTGATTGCGGAAGAACGCGCGGAGCAACGAGAATTCAACTGGCCCGAATGGCGGGGGCCGTTGGCGACCGGAGTTGCGCCGCACGGCAATCCGCCAGTCAAGTGGAGCGAAGAGGAAAATGTTGCTTGGAAAATTGAAATTCCCGGATTGGGGTACGCGTCACCGATCGTGTGGGGCGATCAGGTGTTCATACTGACCGCAGTCGACACGGGAAAGAAGGGGCAACCAGCGGCGAAGCCCGACGCCGCAGAGGCAGAGGAGCAGCCTAAGCAAGCTGACCGTCCTGGACGCGGGGCACGTGGTCGTGGTCGGCGAAGACGAAGGCGTGCCGACCCCCCGTCGAACATTCACGATTTTGTCGTGATGAGCATCGATCGTACCAGTGGCGACGTGATCTGGAAAAAGACGGCGCGCTCGCAGGTTCCCCACGAAGGGTTCCGCCCCGGCGACAACAGTTTCGCCTCCGCCTCACCCGTCACCGACGGTAAGTACCTGTATGCATCGTTCGGATCGTTCGGCGTCTATTGTTACGACCTAAAGGGCAATCTGATTTGGGAAAAAGACCTGGGCGATTTTCACATGCGCAACGGATTCGGCGAAGGGGGTACGCCCGCGTTGTACGGTGACTGGCTGATTGTGAACTGCGACCAGGAAAGCAACTCGTTTATTGCCGCGCTCAATTCAAAAACCGGTAATATCCAATGGAAAGTCGACCGCGATGAGGCCTCCAGTTGGGGGACTCCATTGATCGTCGAATATGCCGGCAAAACACAAGTTGTCGTCAACGGCGCCAATCGCGTGCGGAGCTATGATATCACCAACGGTGAGGTGATCTGGGAGTGCGGCGGCCAAACGGGAAACGTCATTCCGGCGCCGGTACGTTTAGGCGACAACGTGGTCTGCATGTCCGGATGGAAGGGGACGGCGATATTTTCGATTCCCTTGTCCGCCCAGGGGGATATTTCCGGCACCGACACGATTAACTGGTACTACGACCGGAGTTCAGATTATCGCGCGGGAACGCCGTATGTCCCGTCGCCGCTGCTGTATGGTGACGCTTTATATTTTCTCAAGTCGTACAACGGAATTCTGACACGGATGTCGGCCGTGACCGGTGAAGTGGATTACGACAACAAACGACTGGGGAGCATTTCACGCGTGTACGCCTCACCGGTAGGAGCCGCCGACCGGGTTTACATCACCGGACGGGATGGTACGACGGTGGTGCTGAAACTAAGCCCCGAGTACGAAGTCTTGGCGACAAATCGGCTGGACTCCCCGGTCGACTCCACTCCCGCAATCGTTGGGGATCAGATGATCGTGCGGGGGCAAAAGTATTTGTATTGCTTTCGTAAGAAATAGTAGTCAAAGTGGGGGGATCGCACTCGGTGGGGAGGACGAGTAGCGTTTGCGCGCCTCAAATGCCAGTTGCCGGATGCGTCACCGGCGCGTAGATCTACTACGGTGGACGCGTTGTTCGGCCCCATCATAACGACCATTAAGGAGCACGGGATTCGTGAATCATTTCTGTCCGATGTCCTGCAATCGCTCGCGGCGACAACTGTTCGTGCTCCTGTTCCTGATCGCGGTCACTTGGTCCTCGGTGACGCTGGCGAATCCCGCCGAAGAAAAAACGAAACGCCGCCGTAAGAACCGCAAGGCGGACGCCACGGAAAAAGCAGCGGGCCCGCGCAACTACCGCTCCAAAAACTTCATCATGCATACTGATCTGCCTAAGAAGGAGGCGCAAGACCTTCTTAAGCGGATGGAGACCATGTTGCGGTTGATCTCCCGGTATTGGGGAGCGCCCTGCCGCAAGACAATTGAATGCTACGTCGTCAAGGACTTGCAAAAGTGGCCACCCGGTTCATTGCATCCCCGGGGCGTGCAGAGTATCGCCACTGGCGGCGGCGTGACTCTCAGCCAATCGCAAGCATTGGTGGCCAACCAACAAATTGTCGATGCTGACGCAGTCGTCTATGCCGTGGCGGAGCGCGGCGTGCCGCTGCATGAAGCGGTGCACGCCTATTGTGCATTGACATTCGGCCGGACCGGTCCGACTTGGTATTCCGAAGGCATGGCGGAAATGGGGAATTACTGGCGGCAGAACGACTCCAGTGTCAAGCTGGAACCGATTGTGCTCCACTACCTGCAGAATGCCGAGACCAAAAAACTGAGCGAGATCGTCTACGGCGCACAAATCAGCGGGGACTCCTGGCGGGAATATGCCTGGAGGTGGGCGCTGTGCCATCTCTTGGCCAACAATCCGAACTATGCCAACCGATTCCGACCACTGGGACTAGCGCTGCTCAACAAAAAGAACGTCGATTTCAAACAGGTTTACGGGGCGATGTTCCAGGAAATCGTGTTTGAATATGAGTTCTTCATCAGGCATCTTGACCAGGGACTCCGGTCCGACTTGATCAGTTTCGATTGGAAACGCAAATTTCGAAAAAGCCGTGGTAATTCTCGGGTCCGTGCCAGAACCTTGGCGGGGCGAGGCTGGCAACCGTCGGGGCTGATGGTGGACGCCGAAATCGAGTACCAATACAGCGTCGAAGGGCATTGGAAGCTCGCCAAAAAAGGTCCGGAACTTGATGCCGATGGAAACGTGATCCTCCCCCCGCCGACATCCGAACCTGCTGGGAATGATAACGTGGTTGCCTCAGCTAAGCCCGCAGCCGAAAAGCCGGATGATGCCAGCGGCGGCAATGAGGCTCCCTCCGCAGGACAGCTGGTCGGCATCGTCTTGATCTATGACGAAGATGCCGGGTATCGACTATCCAAGCCGTTCAACTTGGGCCGTTACGGAACGTTCACCGCCCCGGCAAGAGGCAACCTTTACCTGCGTTGCAATGACAAATGGAACGAAATCGCTGATAACTCCGGAACCATATCGGCGTCGATCAAGGAACAAGGAAAAGGTGTCCCGCTGAAAGAGCCGAATGCTGAAGTTCTGCGGACCAGTAAGCTGAAGTCCACCAACAAATAGCTGCCTGATTTGCTACGAGTTTGTTGCAGGGCATACCTCACCAAGATTGAATCGAGATGCTTTAAAGAAAATTCGATGATGATCACCACGACCACGGGACGGATAGCATTTAAGGAATGGGCGGCGATTTGCCAGGCGCTGCAAACCGGCCGGCAAATCGCCATTTTCCGCAAAGGGGGCATCCACGAAGGGCGCGAGGGGTTTCGCGTAGAGCATGATGCTTTTTGGATGTTTCCGACATACGAGCATCAATCCCTGGCAGGCCTCTCCAACGAGGCGACCGACTTGCTGGAACTGTCCCAGGCGAAAAAACCTGTTGCGGGAGGCTGGGCCATCTCCCTGTGGGCCGAAGTGCAAAGCGTTGTTGAACTCCGGGACAAATCTGTTTTACCACGTCTTTCGGGGCAGCATGTGTACGCGTCTCGCACGCTGGACGAACGGTTTCACTATCGCACTCCAGGGCTGTTTGTGCTGCCGGTCCGTGTTTTCCAGTTGCCAGAACCGATCGTGATTCCCGACTCACCACATTTCGCCGGCTGCCGCAGTTGGGTTAATTTGCCGGATAGCCTCGCCACAGACGGAGCCGAGCCGGTATTGAGTGACGACGAATTCGCCGTGCGGTTGCACGACTTGAATGCTGCATTGACCCCTTCTGCGACAGCTTAGCTGGTGGATCTACTGTCTGGCACGATGGCGGCATCGAATCAACAAGTCTTCCTCGATTGAACAAGAAACTTGAACTAGAAATACGACTTAAGAACCATGCTCGACACACCATTATCTACGGACGAGATTGCGGCGTTTCATCGCGATGGCTTCATCGTGATTCCGCACCTGTTTGATGTGGAGGAGATCGACCTGTTGGGTAAGATCGCTCGTGCGGATCAGCTTTTGGCGGCAAATGCCAGGGGGCGTCGGGATGGGGAAGGCGGGACCGTAAAGTTAGCAATCCGCAATGAATTGGAAGAGGACATCTATTCGGCGTTTGTCCGTTGTCCGCGCTTGGCCGGGACGATGGAGCAATTGCTGGGCGGCGAGGTTTACCATTACCACCACAAGATGATCCTCAAGGAACCGCTGGTAGGGGGTGCTTGGGAATGGCATCAGGATTATGGATATTGGTACAACAACGGCTGCCTTTTTCCGGACATGGCGAGTTGTATGGTGGCAGTCGATCGCTCGTCGCAAGCCAACGGTTGTCTGCAGGTGTTGCGGGGTTCGCATCTGATGGGGCGTGTGAATCATCTCACTGTTGGCGATCAAACCGGAGCCGACCCGGAACGTGTTGCGGTGGCACTTGAACGATTGGAACTGGTTTACGTGGAACTCGACCCCGGTTCCGCCGTATTTTTTCATAGCAACTTATTGCACCGCTCGGACCAGAACAAAAGTGTCGACCCGCGGTGGACCCTGATTACCTGTTACAACATGGCCCGCAACGATCCTTATAAGGACTCCCATCATCCACGGTATTCCCTCTTGGAGCGCTGGCCGGATGAGCGGATCAAAGAATTGGGGCGGACGCAATGGGAAAAGATGCGCTCAGAGGTCTGATCCGGTGGAATTGAGCAGCAGGAAAACTTCGCGAATCGCGGCGAAGTGGCCGGTATGAACTTGACGCCATGAGGCCTGCGGCGGCAAGATATGCGGAGTTAGTTTTGAGTTGCGCGAGGAATTGATGAGCGTCGTCGCTGATCGATCCACAAGTGATGAAAGATTCCGTTGGTTTTCGGTCATGGCGCTCCGTGATGGTCGCGGGCGATTAATGACATCAGCTGTTTCCGGGAGAGTCCTCATGAGTAAAGTCTTTGCGTTGTTGAGTACGACGATGGTCGTTGCCGGTTTGATCACCGTGGCCACTGCGGCCGACGATGATAAGCCGGTGGCAAAGCATTCCACCAAAGAGGTGATGAAGGATGCTCACAAATCGGGTCTCGTCAAAAAAGTCGTGGGCAAGACTGCCAGCGATGAAGAGCGTGACCAGTTGGTTGAATTGTACATCGCCATGGCCCAGAACGACGCGCCGAAAGGGAGTCAAAAGGACTGGAAGATTCGGACTTCCCGTTTGGTCGTGGCGGCGGCCGATGCGGCGGATGATCCGGACAATGTCGACGCCTTAAAAAAGGTGACGAATTGTGGCGCTTGCCACAAGGCCCATAAGCCTGCTTAAGCGAATTGCGTCTACGAAATTATCGTGACCATTCAACCAACCCGTTGCTTTCCGCGGCGGGTTGGTTTTTTTAATGCAGCAGCGTGCTATTCTACGTCGGCGTTGATGAATGATAGCGGGTGCGGCACCACCGCTGCTTGAGAGGATGCTTTCCAGGACGCCTCGTCGGGCAATCCTGCGTGCTCTGCCTCGACTTCAGCCTTCCCCATGAACCGCTGGGCCTTGAGTACCTCAGCGTGCAGGATCGGGAACTCCGGGATGTTGGCGTCCCATTCCAGCAGCGTCGAACTTCCGCCGGTCAGTTGGTGTGCTTCGCGGTACAGTTCCCACACGGAGTCAATCACATGGCCATCGTGCGTGTCGATAATGTGCGTGCCGCAATTCGTGTGGCCGGCCAGATGAAACTGGACGACGCGGTCGTGCGGAATAGCCTTCAGGTATTCCCGCGGATCCAAATCGTGGTTGTAGCAGGAAACATAGATGTTGTTCACATCCAGTAGCAGACCACAATCGGTCTCCTCCGCCATGCGAGTGAGGAATTCCCATTCGCTGATCGTCGAGGCGGCAAAGGTGATGTAGGTGCTGGGATTTTCTAACACGATCGGCCGCTCAAGCACATCCTGCACGATGCGAATCCGCTCGGTGACGTGCGCCAACGTCTCCTCGTTGAGCGGAATCGGCAATAGATCGTGGGCATTCTGTCCGGCGACACCGGTCCAGCATAGGTGATCGGAGATCCAGACTGCGTTAATTTCTGCAGCAAGCCGTTTGAGTTTGCCCAGATATTCAAAATCCAGCGAATCGGTACTGC
>Ga0316204_10012386_pt1 | contig 10413 bp, 8 predicted proteins | sample 6monrhotite_MG_2_FD_205661 | JGI IMG/M metagenome (GOLD analysis project Ga0316204, IMG submission 205661) | Microbial mat bacterial communities from mineral coupon in-situ incubated in ocean water Damariscotta River, Maine, United States -... | ecosystem: Environmental > Aquatic > Marine >... | reverse complement strand
GGGGTCGGACGCCCTTGGGGGCTGGTCCAGTGCGTGCGCGGGTCGATGTCCAGGTGTTTGAACACCGTCGCTGCCAGATCTTGCGGGCGGACGGGGGCGGATTTGATTTCACCGCCTGTGGAATCGGTGCTGCCGATCGTTTGGCCGTGTCGCAAGCCGCCGCCAGCTGCCACCATCGACATGGTTGGCGTCCAGTGATCACGCCCCAGGTCGGCGTTGATCCGTGGGGAACGGCCGAATTCGCCCAGCATGAGCACCAACGTTTCGTCCAGCAATCCTCGCTGTTCCAAATCGGTGACCAATGCATACAGCGCGCGGTCGACGCGGGGTAGCAGCGGCTTAAGGCCTTTTTCGATGCCCTTCCAACGTACGCTGTCGCCGTGATGGTCGAAGTAACCCCAGGCTCCGCTAACCAGCACGAATGTTACGCCCGACTCAACGAGCCGCCGCGCGAGCAGCGCCTTTTCGCCGATGCTCTCCCGGCCGTACATTTCGCGGGTCTCGGTTTTTTCCTGATCGACAGCGAAGGCTTGTTGCACTTTGCCGGACAGGACCATGTCGTAAGCTTGTTGTGTATAGCCGTCTTGCCGTTGGAGCGTTTGTTGCAAATCGATATCGCGTCGTAACCGGTCGAATTCGTTGCGCAACTTATTGCGATCCGCCAAGCGGTCGACTTTGACGCCATCGGGCATCGAGAATTTTCCAGCCAGTTCGTGGCCTTTGACCGGTTCGAAGTCAGGCCCCATGTGTCCGGCGCCCCAGACGTCGGACGCCCACGAATTCGCCAATCCAACAAACGCCGGCATGTCGGGATCGTTCGGACCGCGGTATTTGGCGGCGATGGATCCCATCGAGGGATACCCGGCGCCGTCTTTGCCGTCGTTGGTCCGCTGCGCGAGCGGATTGCCCGCTTGTAAAGTGATCGGTGTATGATTGCTGGCGCGGCAATCGACGCTGCGGATGAAGGACAGCTTATCGGCGATCGAAGCTTGCAGTGGAAAATGTTCGGTCAATTGCACGCCGGGGACTTTGGTGTCGATCGTGCCGAACGGGCTGCGGATTTCCTGTGGCGCGTAGGGTTTGGGGTCCCACATGTCTAGTTGACTTGGACCACCCGACAGCCAGAACAGAATCACCGACTTTTTTCCGGCGGCGTTCGCTTCGGCGACTGCGCGTTGCTGCAGCAGGCCCGGCAACGTCAACCCACCCAGCCCAGCCATACCGGTCTGCAGAAACCACCGCCGTGAACCAACGCGAATCAAATCGTTGGCCACCGGTTGAAACGGCGACCGCGCCGTCCCTTCAACATGGGCCTGTTGATGATCGCTCCCTCGTTGTCCATCGAACGTCGTCATACGGAAGTCTCGTCGTGAGTTAGGTTTCCAATTCTTCAGCCAGAACGCATCAGCGTACGTTTATCATAATTGATATCGGCAGCCATGGCAAAGCGTATTCGGTAAATTGTGCCATTCTCAAATTCCCCTGTGGCGAGGGTGCATGAGGCGCAACCCTTTACCTTGCCGCTCCCCCATGCAATTGTTACGTTTGACCCCACACCCCGCAGAAAGCGGGAATTGGCCAAAAACCAACAGACTTGAGACAGTGACGATGCCCCAAAACAAACCCAAATGGCGGTCGACGACGATCCTCAGCGTGCGTCGAGGCAACGACGTGGCTCTGGGCGGAGACGGCCAAGTGACGCTCGGCGATACGATAATGAAAGCGGATACCAAGAAAATCCGCTGGATGCTGGAGAATAAAGTACTTGTCGGATTCGCCGGTTCCACCGCCGATGCCTTCGCGCTGATGGAGCGTTTCGAGGCCAAAGCCAAGGATTTCCCCGGGAATATCCCCCGGGCAGCGACGGAGTTGGCGCGAGATTGGCGGACGGATCGCATTTTGCGTAAGTTGGAAGCCCTGATGGTCGTCGTCAGCGCCGAACACAGTCTGTTGGTCACCGGACAAGGCGATGTGATCCAGCCTAGCGATGGAATCATTGGTATCGGGTCCGGCGGATCGTACGCAACCGCCGCAGCACGAGCGCTGATGCGAAATACGGATTTAAAATCAGCCGAAATCGTTAAAAAATCGTTGGAAGTTGCTGCTGAGATCGACATTTATACAAACACCGAAATTGTGGTGGAGGAGTTCCCGTGCGCGAAATGACACCCCGCGAAGTGGTTGCGGAATTGGACGCGCATATCATTGGTCAGGATGCCGCCAAACGAGCGGTGGCCATCGCGATCCGCAATCGTTGGCGCTGGCGACAATTGGATGCCGAAATCCGCAAGGAAGTCACGCCCAAAAACATCATCATGATCGGCCCCACCGGCGTCGGAAAAACCGAAATCACGCGGCGTTTGGCAACGCTGACCGGTGCCCCGTTCATCAAGATCGAGGCGACAAAATACACCGAGGTTGGTTATTACGGCCGTGATGTCGAAAGCATGGTCCGCGACTTGGTGGAAGCATCGATCAAACTCGTGGAAACAAGCAAACGGATCGAGGTTGAGGTGGAAGCGGCGCGGCGCGTTGAAGACCGTCTCGTCGACCTGATGGCCCCGCTGACACCGGAGTGGGACAGCGCGAGCACCGATGAAGAGAACGCTGACGAGTCCGCCGACCGCCACGCGCGCACGCAGGAAAAGTTCCGCAAAAAACTGCGGGCGGGCGAACTCGAAGAGCGTGTGGTCGAATTGCAGATCGAATCACGCAATTCACCAGTGCAGATGTTTTCCAACATGGGTATGGAACAAATGGACGTCGATTTCCAGTCGATGTTCGAAAAAATCGTCCCCAAACAAAGCCAGGAACGGACGGTCAAAGTTTGCGACGCTCGCAAGATCCTCTTAGAGCAAGAGATTGAAAACTTACTTGATAAGGATGCGGTCAACGAAGAAGCGATTGCACTGGCCGAAGACACCGGGATTATCTTCGTCGACGAAATCGACAAAATCTGCAGCGGCGAAGGAGGAAGCACCCAAGCCGACGTTAGCCGGCAGGGGGTACAACGCGACCTGTTACCCATCGTCGAAGGGACGAACGTGCAGACCCGCTACGGAACAGTGAATACGTCGCACATATTGTTCATTGCCGCCGGCGCGTTTCATCGCAGCAAGCCCTCGGACCTGATGCCGGAACTACAAGGCCGGTTTCCGATTCGCGTGGAATTGACCGACCTCACGCGAGACGACTTTATTCGTATCCTCACCGAGCCGACCAGCTCGCTGACGAAACAGTACGAAGCGTTACTAGCGACCGACCGCATAACGTTGCAATTCACTAAAGACGGGCTGGAGTCGATGGCCGACATTGCCTATCAAGTGAACCAATCGACGCAAAACATTGGCGCACGTCGACTGCATACGATCATGGAACGGCTACTGGAAGAAATCAGCTTCGAGGCACCCGACATGAAAAAGACGACGATCAAAATCAACGCCGCCTATGTTCAGGACAAACTCAAGGAAGTCGTCGAAAACGAAGACCTCAGCCGGTTTATTTTGTAACGTGTGCCCCTCCGCCGGAGGCAGGGCATTCATCGAAAACCAATTAAAAGGCCTCGTTTAATGAACGATTGGTGGATGTGGGCGACCATCATCGTGTTGTTTGTGCTGGGAGTCCGCTTGTCCGCATTTTTCAGCGGTTCGGAAATCGGCTTTTATCGCATCAGTCCCTTGCGGCTGGGCATCGAGGCGGATTCAGGGGATCGCGTGGCACAGTGGCTGTTGCATTTCGTGCATCAGCCCGGTTATTTCGTCGCGACCACGCTCGTCGGCAACAACGTGGCCAACTACATCACGACGATTGCCGTTACGTTGGCGACGGCTGCGGTCTTAGGCGCCTCTTCGGGTTATTTGGAGATACTGGGGACGATCTTGGTTACGCCGTTGATCTTTGTGTTTGGGGAATTGATTCCCAAAAATCTCTTCTACGAAGCGCCCCACAGATTGCTCCGAAAAAACCGGCCGTGGTTCATGCTGTTTTATTGGCTATTTTTGCCATTCAGCATTCCACTGGTCTGGTTGTGCAAATTGTTCGAACGGTTTAACCGGCAGGAGCAAAATTCGGCGAAAACTACCCTTGGCAGAAAGCGACTGGTGCAGGTGCTTACCGAAGGGCATGAAGAGGGATTGCTGACACAGGTACAAAACGAATTCGTGCAAGGTCTGTTGCACAAAGCTCCCCAACCGGTGACCGATTCAATGACTAAAGCCGCGCGCGTCCTCGGCGTGCATGAAGACCTCTCTGCTGCGGGGACTCTCGATTTTGCCCGACAGCATGGCTGTCCTCTGGTCCCAGTTCGCCGCACCAAATCGGGTAGCGACTGGTACGGATACGTCCGCGTCGCCGATATTAGCTTGTACGACCGCCCGATTCGCGACATTACCATTCCGCTGCTCAAAGTCGATGCGACGGCTGGAAAACTAGAAGCGATCCTGGCAATGCGGTCCGCCGACCTGGAATACGCGGCGATTTGTAAAAATGGGACGGTACTCGGTTTGGCGACCGAAGCGGACCTTGTCGAAGAATTCTTCATTTCGCAGCAGACAGTCCGTCGCTAGAGGGTTACTATAGTGGTGCGGTCGATTCCGGCCGCGGTTCGCGACGGCACTTTTCCCCACATGGCCTATGCCTGATTCGCAACACAATCCGGATCGCCCACGGCGTCCTAAGAGCCTTTGGGAAGTCATGTCCCATGGCACGGGTCCCGATCCAGCCACCCCGGCGCCGAAACCTGCCGAGGAATCCCCGGTCGATCCGAGCACGCCGGCTACGCCACTTGCCTCTTTGTGGAATCTGATGGGAGTCAAACCAGCAGAAATTCACCCTGAGGCAGCCACGAAGGATACGACCGTCACGCCGCTGCGCGATCAGGATACCTCGAAATTCGACAATATCGTCGAAGACGCATTACGGACCGAAAGTGAAAACTCAACTGCACTCAATCCATCAACCGAGTCGGCACCACCTGCAAAGCCCAAACGTTGGCCTCCTCCTGCAAACGCCAATGATCCGTTTGCCATCGAGATCCGCAAACCGCAACAGACTACGGTCGATGTTCGCATGTCCCGCAAAGCCAAGACCAGCGTCTGGTTGGGCGGCTTGGCGATCGGCTTGTCCGCCTTGGCGATTTATCCGGGAATGTGGACGAAATTACCGGCATTGTCCGCCGGGTTTATCGCCCTGTTTAGCGGATTCTTAGCCGCTGACGAAGTCCGCACGTCGCGGGGCCGATTGCTGGGGATGAATCAGGCGATTCTCGGTATGGCGTTGAGCGTCACTGGAATGTTCCTCGGCCCGTTGATGGCTTGGGCCTTCGGCGATTTAGCCGCCTTCCAATCTCACCAACAAATCACCGAAACGCGACTGGAGACAATCGGCACCGCCATCGATAGTTTCTATGACCGGCAACGGCAATTCCCCGCCGGCGGAACGTTCTTGGAACAACCCGGCGCAAAAGACCAACCCATGCACGGTTGGATGACTGCGCTTTTGCCCTACATGGGTTATGAGCAGTTACATCACAAAATCAACCCGTCACTCCCCTTTGACGATGCCGTCAATGCGACCGCGCTGCGCACACAGGTCCCTGAATTTCTGGTCGCTGGAATTGAGCAAACCACGTCGATCAATCAATACGCCGCCGCACACTTCGCCGGCGTGGGCGGCAAAGAGAAAGATACCAATGGCAATACGGTGCACTTCGGTGTATTCGATAAGAACTCCACCGTGTTTCGCCAGGATGTGAGTGATGGCTTGTCGAATACGTTCATGGCCGGGCAAATCCCCGGCAATTATCCCGCCTGGGGCGAGCCGTCGAATTGGCGGCGAATTTCGCAGGGCCTCAATCGAGACCAACGCGGTTTCGGCAGTCCGGGCGGCGGTGCTGTGATGTTTCTCATGACCGATGGCAGCGTCCGCAGCCTCGCAGCAGACACTGATCCCCGCGTCCTGCACAGCATGAGCACTCGCGACGGGACGGACTGAGACGCTGATGCTTGTAGCGATCCACGGCGGATTTCCGGGCGAACATCCCGGGAAAATCGATAGGCCGGGGGTGTCAAATCGTTGTCTCGCAATTCGTCAAAAACTGGGGTTGGCGAGTTTTAGCGGGCGGCAGTATACTCCGCCATCGTTTTCGGCAGAAATTGCCGGTTGAGAAAATGGCTTTCGATGGCTGTCTCATAATCTCGCCAAATAACAGCACCGAATTAGCAACTGTAGTGACGACAGACACAAACTTTGGTTGGCGGATGAGACAGTGGTCGAGGGGCTTTTGAGAAAGCCGAGCCGGGATTTAGAGATACACGCAAACGCATGGAGGCACCGCGTGCACAAGCTTTTTGTAGCAGGGATTGACAACGTCTTGGGAGCGAATCTGGCGGCGGAACTGGCCGACCGATTTGATGTTTTCGGACTGTCATTAGGCGATCCTATCTCAATTTCCGGGTGCCGCACGGCCCTCTGTGAAATACAAGATGCCGAATCGATCCGGAAATGGATGTCAGTCGAACAGCCAGATTGGCTTGTCGTCTGCGGTCCCGCGGCGAACTCGTCATGGAACTCCGATCACGACGACGACCCCGGCAGTGACGCCATTCACGCCATGCGGCATTGGGCAACCGCTGCTCAGGCAGCTGGCTGTGAATTCACCGTAGTCTCGTCCGATGGAGTCTTCCGCGGACCATGGATGTTCCACGACGAACAGGCCGACCACTACTGCGATAGTTCCATCGCCCGCACAATTCGTGCGATCGAAACGGAAGCGACCGACAACTGCGACCGGACCTTAATCGTCCGTACGAATGCATACGGTTGGTCACCGACAAGCGAAACGCCCGGTTTTGTGGAATCGATTCTGCATGCCATCGAAGAGGGCGATGCCTGCAAACTCGACTGCATTCGCCATGCGACGCCGATCCTGGCCAACGATCTGGCTGAGATTCTCGAACAGGCCTTCGAAAAACGCTTGGACGGTTTGTTCCATATTCCCGGCGCCGAACGGACAAACCCGTTTGCCTTTGCCCGGCGATTGGCCGACCAATTCGGACACACCGACGTACACATTGCAGCCGACGACTGGCGAACACAAGGCGGACGGATGTTTGGCCAAGGCGAGACCTCGCTGCGGAGCACGAGTATCCGCGAAGCGTTGGGCGTCGCCCCGCCGATGTTGATCGAAGGCATCCGCCGCTTGCACGCACAATGGGAAAACGGATATTGCGAACGATTCGGCGCCGCCCAAACACTGGTGCACGAAAAAGTCGCCTGATTCCGCACCCCCTATTTCACACACAGCCCCCGGTTCCGCCGGGGGCTTTTTTTATGGCCCCACCTGCAAAGGGATGTCGCAACGTGGTTGGCTGAGTTATACTCGGCGAACAGGCGCCGCTGTGAAGCGGCGAACGACGATTTGACATTTCCGATCAAGAGCGAAGGCGGCTCAGTGAAGCGTTCACATGTCAGTCGACCAGCGCGATACGGGCTGGTATTGAGTTTGATCATGGCGGTGGGCGCGCCTGCCGACGCGGATGAACCATCCACCCCACTCACGCCCCCCACTTCAGCATCGCCACGCGACGTACTTTCGCCGGCCCAATGGCGCAATGTGGATCGCTCGATCCATCGCGGGCTGGATTACTTGGCGGCTCAACAACGCGAAGATGGTTCTTTTGAGGCACCACCCACCGGTCAGCCCGGCGTAACAGCGCTGTGCGTATTGGCGTTTCTATCCCGTGGTCATTTACCCGGCGAAGGACCGCATGGCGCGCGGATCAATCGCGCGGTCGATTTTGTGCTCACCTGCCAGCGCGAGGACGGTATGTTTTCGCTCATCGAGCCGGAACCGCATCATGTCCACGACGGCGCTTCGCATGCGGGGAACTACAATCATGCCATTGCCGGTTTGATGTTGGGTGAAGTGTACGGCATGACCAATCCGCAACTGCGCGAACGCATCAAAACGGCCATCCCCGCAGGATTACAATTTCTCCGCCGTATGCAGGAGAAGGCCAAAGCCAGTCCTCTCGATCTAGGTGGCTGGCGGTACATTCGTCCCCGGCAAGGCATTGATGCGGATCTTTCGGCCACCTCCTGGCAATTGATGTATATGCGCTCGGCACGGAACGCCGAATTCCAAGTCCCCAAAGAATGGATTGAAGAGGCAATGGCCTACATCCGCCGATGCTTCAATAATAATCGCAAGACATTCTCTTACACTCCGCATCGTTCCTTCAATCTGATCACACCGGGAATCGTTGGCGGCGGAATCGTCTCGCTCTCGTTGGGGGGAGAACACAATACTGAAATCGCCCAACTGGCGGGTAAGAACGTGCTCAGCTATTCCTTTGCGCGGTACAACACTGCCTCGTTTCCTTACCATTACGGAGCCTATTACTGCAGCCAGGCAATGTATCAACTGGGCGGTGATTATTGGACGAAGTTTTACCCGCAGCTCTCAAAACATCTGCTCGCAAATCAACGTGCTGACGGATCTTGGGAACGCGAAAACTTCAACAACGGCGACTATTTTGGCCGCAGTTATACGACGTCATTATCGGTGCTGGCGCTCACGCCGGCTTACCAGTTATTGCCAATTTATCAGCGCTGAGACGCAAGACGCCTTGAGGTTGTGGATCGTCACGAACGAAACATTGGGCCACGGACCTGCTAACCAATCCCCTCAACTCAAAATATGTCGCGTGAAGGTGCAATGCTCGCAAATGAAATACAATCGACACCCCATTGCAGATTTTGTGTCTTCGTGCTGATTTTGAAAACCGATGTCTAGGGATTTGGCGGTGATGTGCAAATCAGGACCACCAACATCTCGGTGCCGGTGTTTTCAATGCCGTGCAAACACCACGGCGGCAGGTAGACGAAATCGCCTTTTTTCACCGGACGCGTACCGCTGCCAAAGGTCATCGTCCCCGCACCTTCCATGATCACGTAAGTCTCTTCTGTTTCGTGCGACCCCGGTTCCAAAATTGCGTGTGGGGGAATGTAGAAGACCACCAACCCCATATTCTTTGCCGGGGCGTTCGGATTGACGGGATGCACCACCCGTACCGCGGGGGCGACGCAGTTGGGATACACGACCGGCACCCCTTCTTGAACAGTGACAATCATCGGCTCAGGCGGCGTCTCTGGCTTGGGGATCTTCGGAGGTTCAGTTCCTTGGTAGCCGACAAATTTTGTGAATTTGGCCATGGGCGGTATTCCTTTTTGGGGTTTATTGAGAAAAGGATAGGTGTTCAAGATGGGGCGTCACCGGCGAGCTAACACTCGCCGCTCGCCGGAGCGCGCATCAAAAGTCGCGGGTGTAACCGGCGGTCCAGCCGCCATCGACCGTGAGAATATGACCGCTGATATAACTGCTTTCCGGGGCAGCCAAAAACAGCGCCGCATGGGCGATTTCTTCCGTTGTCCCCGGCCGCGCCAGTGGGATGTGCGCCAGCAATTGTTGTACGGAATCACGAAATGTGCCGTCCTCACCGTAAAATAACTGTCGCGTCCCTTGAGTCATGATTGAACCGGGGGCAATGCCATTGACCAGAATGCCGTATTGCCCCAGTTCAATCGCCATCGCTTTGGTCAGATTGATCACCCCAGCCTTGGCAGCGACGAAGGCGCATTGCAGTCGCAGCGGCACCAAACCGGCGACCGAGGCAATATTGATGATCTTGCCACTCCCCTGCCCTCGCATGACCCGCGCCGCCGCCTGACTGACTGCAAACAGTCCGTTCAGATCGACATTGAGCAATCGGTCCCATTCCTTACGGGGAAATTCGTCAATCGTCACGCGGTGGGCCATCGTATTGACACCGGCGTTATTGACGACAATATCCAACCGCCCTAATTCGTCGACAGTTCCGGCGATCACCTCAGCAATCTGCTCCTCATTTGTGACGTCTAATTGCCGTGCGAGACAACCGTCATGCCCTGCTGCGGTTTCGGTTACGGTCGCGAAGTCGACATCTGTAAACACGACTCGCGCCCCATTGGCCGCCAGCGCTTCAGCAATCGATTTTCCAATCCCTTGCGCTGCGCCTGTAACGAGGGCAACTTGGTCCTGCAGGTTTACTTTCATCTGGCAGCCAATCTACAGAGGCAATGTTCGGAACGATTCGTCAATCCCGCCGACAAGGGCGACCGGGATGAGTTGCGAGACGAAAGTATACCAAAGCATGCGCCGATTCGCTCCTGTCTACCTCCCAACGCACACGTACAATCTCAGAAAGACTATCAACGAGAACGTGTTGGGGAAACAAGTCGTCAGTCCAGCCGCTGTCGATAAAGTGACGGATCGACGACGGTGGCCATCGCCTCCAGATCGAGTTGCAGCTCCAAGAATTCCGCGACGCTGCGGGCGGCGTCGAATGGTGCGTCGACGACTGAGCGAAATTCCAA
>Ga0316204_10012385_pt1 | contig 10413 bp, 14 predicted proteins | sample 6monrhotite_MG_2_FD_205661 | JGI IMG/M metagenome (GOLD analysis project Ga0316204, IMG submission 205661) | Microbial mat bacterial communities from mineral coupon in-situ incubated in ocean water Damariscotta River, Maine, United States -... | ecosystem: Environmental > Aquatic > Marine >... | reverse complement strand
ACCTCGACGTCCTCGAAGGCCGGTAGCGCGTCGCTCAAGGAGCAGACGGAGCTGATCCCGGCGGTGGTGCGGATCGGGCTGGCGCGGCGGTACCTGCTGCCCGGCGTGATGGGGATCAGCTGATGGCCACCATCGACCTCACCCAGTACGACGGCCTCCTGAGCCCTCGTCGGTTCCGCAAGGCGCTGGATCGTCACCTCGAGCAGCTCGCCGACGATGGCGCGGAGACCGCTCGCCGCAACGCCCGGCACCGCTTCCGTGGCGGCGGCGGCGCCATCGAGCGGTCTATACAGGGACGTCGACTCAAGAGCCGCGTCACGCCGGGGCTCGCCCTGAAGGCCGGCGGGAAGGATGCGCGGCATGCCGCAATCCAGGACGGCGGCGGCACGGTCAAGGGCAAGCCCTGGCTCCGCATCCCGCTGCCGCGTGCGCTGGTTGGTGGTCGCGACCGCTACCCCGGCAGCCTGCGCGCCCAGGCGCCGCGGAAGTTCTACGCGGCGCGCTCCAAGGCCGGCAACCTGCTGCTGTTCGACCGGGCGACGAACGCGCCCTGGTACGTGCTGAAGCGCTCCGTGAAGGTGCGCGGCACGCGGTACCTCCTCGACGCCATCGAAGACACCAGCCGTGAGCTCGCGGCCAGCACCGACCGCCTCGTGCTCGACACCTTGGGGGCTCTATGATCGATATCGACGCCATCAACGCCGCGCTGTCCGAGGGCTGCGAGGTGGCCAGCACCCGCATCACGGTGCAAGTCCGCACGCCCGATGGGCTGGCGAAGATCGTCGGCCCCAACGCGGAGGCGATCCAGGCTGGGGTTTCCGACCTGGCGGCCAAGCTGAAGGCTGCCGCAGAGGCGAAGGCTGCAGCCAAGGTGGAGACCAGTGAGTAGCCCCCTCGCCGCCATCCGAACCGCGCTGCTCACGGCCATCGCCGGGATCGACGGGACGGGCGACTACACCCACGACCTGAGCGACGGCGACCGGGTGCTGTACGCCATCGGTGAGCCCCAGGTCGTGCCCTGTGTGATGCTCTACGGGCTGCGCTGGGCCAAGCGGATCAACGACTCCGGCTTCGGGGACTACGCCGTCACCTACAGCATGACCTACTTCGCGGTGGTCGCGGCCGACAGCGAGCTGGGGCACAGCGCCCAGGCCGAGGCGATGGCGCACGACCTCGCGCTGGCGCTGGAGGCCAACCGCGACGTGGTCGCCATCGACGACGGCGAGGTCATCGACATCGTACTGGAGAGCGGGGAGATCAGCGACAACACGCTGGATCACGAGGAGCTCGGCGGCATCGGCTGGGTGGAGGGCTCCATCGTGCTCTACGCGATCACCAGCACGGGGGTCTGAGATGTCTTGGAGGCAGGACCTGGTCAGCGCTACGCTCACCCCTTGGGGCTACCGGCTCGCCGTCATGGTGAACGTCTACACCTCCGCCAGCGGAACCGTGGACGTCCAGATCGTTGTCCCGGCGACGCTGGATCACTTCTGGGACACCGTCGTCAGCGCGGACGACATCGTCGTCACCGACTCCGACGGCGTGACCGTGCTCGACTACCAGATCGACGACGCCGCCTTCTCGGCCGCCGGCGCGGACCTGAGCGCCAGGGACATGGGGGTCGAGGTGGACGCGCTCAGCGTCACTGTCTCCAACGGGCAGGGACGCCCGACGCTGATCTGGCTCTACTACGGGCTCACCGGTGCGGCTGACAACCAGGCGGGCAGCATCACCATCGCCAGCCCGTACGCCGGTCACGTCTACGAGGGCAGTCCCGGCTCTCGGCAGATCAGCGCCTCGCCGCCGCTGCCGGGGTCCGCGACGCCGTCCCAGCAGGTCTCCAAGACCGAAGACGAGACGACCGCGGTGTGGCTCGATGTCACCCCGGTACTGGAGACGCGGAAGCGCCCCAGCGCCGGCCGGCTGAACTTCGAGGAACTGCGACACATCCGGCACGAAGTCGAGTCGCTGATCCAGCCGCTGTCTGTACAGCGTGCTGGTACCGACTACGCCGCCGCCGACGCCGCCGACGTTCGGGCCTGGTACGACAACGAGACTGGCAAAACCTGGCTCCGGTACCTCGTCGAGCCCAACGGCAGTGTGACGGCCGACAACGCGCACACCTTGATTTTCCCCTTTGTGACCACGGAGGGCGCCAACCACGAGGCGCGCGCCCTGCTCCAGGTCTACAACCCCGACGAGGACTGATCCCATGGCCAAAGGACGCACCGCTACAATCGGATGTGCAGAGCAGAGTGCCTACGCCACCTGGACCTCTGCGACGAACTACCGCCCCGCCAAGAACATCGGCGACGGCGAGCGTCGCCCCGTCGAGGTCGTGGACGACATGTACGCCCCCGGCGTCGGCGGTCACGCTCGACACAACCAGGGGCAGGCGGTCGTCAACACGCCGCTGAGCTTCTTTGCCACCTACACCAACATCGGTATCTGGCTCAAGCACGCCATGGGGGCGGTCGCCACTGCCGGCGCCGGACCCTACGTTCACACCTTCACGCTCGCCGAGCTGCCCGCGTTCGGTCTCAGCCTGGAGCTGATCCGGGGGGCCGGGTGGTCGAACGCTGAGCGCATCGCCGGCGCCAAGATCAACGACTGGACCCTGAGCGGCGCCGCCGGCGCCACGCCGCTGCTCTTCGAGTGCACCATTCTGGGGCGCTCGTCTGCCTGGGCGAGCGCGTCCACGCCGACCTACGGCACCGAGGCTCTCATCAAGCCGCAGCACGTCGGCGTCCTGGGCTTCAACTCGAACACCTACAAGCTGCGCGACTTCAGGCTCTCCAGCTCCAACAGCCTGGAGCGCCGCGACCACATGGGCAGCGCCTACACAGACGAGCCCGAGGGCGGTGGCTTCCGGGACGTGACCCTCCAGGCCACTATCGAAGTCACCGACGAGACGCTCATCACCGAGCACGGCGCCGACACCACCGGCAACGTGACCCTGACGGCGACGGGCACCGGCAACAACGCGCTCGCGATCACCGGCTACAACGGCTTCATCACCGAGGTCAGCGCGCCCACCAACCAAGCCGGCCGCCTGCTCCAGACGGTCACCTGGAAGATGGCGCCCGACGCTTCCAACAGCGCCCTGAAGCTGGCACTGACCAACGACAACGCCACCGCGACGGCGAACTGATGGGCGCCGCGCTCAAGCGCCTGAAGGCGACGAAGTACAGCGAGGTGCTCATCGACGGCGTCTGGTGGCGCCTGCGTCGCGCCCACGGGCGGCACCTGGAAGATCTGACCGCGCTGCGGATGGCGGTGATCCGACCCTCCAGCGATCTCCTCCTGGGCACCGTCGACCAGGGCGCGCTGGACATCGAGGACGCCACCGAGCGCAGGGCCGCCACCGAGGCGGCGCTCCTGCGCCGCTTCGTGGAGAACCTCCTCGAAGACCCCCAGGCCATCGAGGCGCTCAACGCCCAGAACGCGAAGACCGCCGTAGTGGCCCGCGCCTGCGTGGTGGCTTGCCGCCTCGACGGCGTCGACAACGAAGGCATCACCCACGCCTGGGAGGACTGCACCCTCGTCGCCGAGGAAGCCGACGAGGACGACGACACGGGCCGGGTGTGGTGGGCCTCGCTGACCCCGGCGATGCAGGGCGGCCTGAGCGCCGCGGCCATGGCGCACAGCCTGGGCGAGGGGGTGCGCCAGCAGGCAGAGTCCTTTCCTGGAGGATCCGGAGCTGATGGCGATCGTTGATGCCATCTGCTGGCGCTACGGGCTGACCCCCACAGCGTTCCTGGACCGCCCCATGGGGGATATCGTGATGGACTTCGCCGTCTACCAGGCCGGGCTCCAGGCGGACGCCGTGCATGGGCAGCAGATGGCGAAGAATGCGTTCCCTGTCCTGAACATCGGACGGAGGTGATCGCGTGGGCGTGACCATCGAACACCTCCTGAAGCTGCGTCAGGACGTCGACCAGCAGCTTGCCGCCGCCGAGAAGGAATCCAAGAGCCTCCGCGGGGAACTGACGAAGCTTCAGAAGAAGCTGGACGACACGAGGAAGCCAGCGAAGAAGCTGGGCGATGCTACGGACAGCATCGGCGATAAGGCCGGCGACCTCGACACCGTCCTTCAGGGGCTCTCCGGAGTCCTGGGCATCTTCAGCCCCCAGCTCGAGGGCGCCGCACGCGCCGGCGGCGACATGGCCGCCGGCGTGGAGGCTGCCTCCAAGGCAACGACGCTCCTGGGCTCACCCATCGGCGCGGCTATCGCGGGAGCTGCGGTGCTCACCGCCACCTTCGTCGGGACAGCTACGGCGGCTATCGGTGTGGTGGTCGCTGCCGACAGCATGGTGGACTCACTGATGCCGCTCCAGGGCATCGCCGGGATTCAGATCCTCCCCCCCGGGCAGCTCGAGGCGGTGCGGCAGACCGCGGCGGCCGTGGATGCCCTCGCGCTCATCGGCAAGGAAATCGCCACCATCTTCGCGGGCGAGCTCGCTCCGGGGACTCGGGACGTCACGGTGGCCCTGGTAGCCACGGCGCTGGCGTTTCGGGACTTCATGCGGGATCTGTCCGAGGGGCAAGGCGTCCTGCGAACGGTCGCGGAGATTCTGGGCACAGCCTGGGTGCGGGCACTGACTCTCCCGCTCAACATGCTGGCGACGCTCATTGGTACGTGGGGTGATCTGATCGATGCCATCACGTCGACCAGCATGGGGCGGCAGATCGGCTACGCGCTGGGACTCACCGGGGACGACTTCGCGGACATCGACGCGTTCGCGGGCAAGCTCAGGGGGGTGAAGGAGAGCTACCTCGACCTGACCGCCAGCTTGGCGGGGCAGGGGGTCGGGGCGTTGTTCGAGGGCATCAGTGACGGGATCGCATCCTTCACGGACCGGAACCGGGACTACATCTCCCAGGCGCAGTCGTTGGTTGCGAGCTTCGTTCGCATCCGCGCTGAAGCGAAGGGGCTTGGTGAGACCGAGACGAGCGGCGGCGGTCGCGACTACCGAGGACAGCTCAGTGAGCATCGGCTCGCCGCGATTCAGGGCTCCGACCCTGGCATCGGCGGTCTGTATGGAAACATCGCGATCGGCGCGGCCCGGAGCGGCGTGCGGAACGTCGCGCGCGGCCTGCCCGGAGGCTACGCCGGCGCCGCTGCGGGTGACCCCTCCGCGCTCCTGGGCGCCCTCGGCCCGCTGGGGGCGACCCTGGGCGGCGTGGCCAAGGTGGGCGCCCTCGGCGCTTCAGGCGTCCGCGACAACCTGGAGGGCTTCATCAAGGCGGTCCGCGCGGGGCTGGAGGCCCTCCCGGAGATCCTCTCCGAGGTGCTCCCGGACTTCGTCGTCGACCTCGTCGGCAACCTCATCCCAGAGCTGATCAAGGCCGCGCCGAAGATCTTCGTCTCACTCATCGAGGGGATCCTCTCCGGCATTCGGGAGATCTTCAAGGCGCCGTTCGAGCGCCTGGCAGAGCTGCTGGGCTTCGGCAGCGGCGCCGTTGATGCTAGCAGCGGCGGCGTCTACGCCACGAGCGGCAGCAACCCCTATGGCACGAGCGGCGCGGATGCCTTCGCCACGAGCGGCAACGCCTTCGCCACGAGCGCGCGCACCGCGGCCGGCACCGCGCCGGGCTTCAGCTACCCCACCCCCGTGCGCTCCGGCGGGCGCGCCCCGGTCCAGATCAACATCACCGCCGACATCGTCGACAGCGACGCCGTCGGTCGCTTCACCGACAAGGTCGCCGTGGAGCTCGGCCTGAACGGCTCCCGGGCCGGCACCTCCCTGGCAGGGGGCTACTGATGGGCTCGCCCGCGTTCTACTTCTGGCCCGAGTCCGCCGGCTACCTCGTCAAGGTGGGCCTCGGCGGGGTGTGCACCAGCTTCACCAACATCGTGCCCGATCCGGTCGTGGAGTCCGTCGTCGGCGTCTCCCGGATGGGGTGGCAGACGCGGCACATCCTCTCGAACCAGACGCGGATCCGCGTCGTGCTGCGACGCTTCAATGGCCGCAGCACCGCCGGTGCCCTCGCCGTGCAGCGCCTGGAGCTGCTCCGTGAGCATCTGCGGCGCGGCGGCATCGTCTGCGTCACCAACAACGACTCAAAGGCCTGGTGCGCCTTCGTCACCAACGCGCTGCGCCAGCGGGAAACCGAGCTGCTGTGCACCGCTGAGACCTTCGGCGGCGCCCTGGAGACCGGGCAACAGCCCATCGCCGACGATGAGATCGTCATCCAGTCCAGCTACCCCCAGGTGAAGCGAGAGCGGCACACCGTCAGCAGCTACAACGCCGCGGTCGGGAAGATCACCGTCAGCAACGCCAACGGGCTGAACTTCAACCACCTGGCAGGCCCGGTGCTCGCCCACCATCGGGACTTCTATGTCGCCATGCGGCTCGCCCCGGACTTCAGCGGCCCCGTCATCGACGACGAGGGGACCGGCCGTCGCCAGTACACCCTCGACGTGACGCTCCAGCAGGACGGCCTGGTGCTGGAGAACCTCGCCGGGCAGGCCGGCTCCGTGGGGGGCTGGTCGTCGGAGACGGTGATCGGCGCGCTGGATCTGGCACCCGATACCAAGCTCTCCAACGGCGGCAACACGCTGATCTACGGGGGCCTCTGATGGCGTGGTCCACGCGATTCTTTGAGCAGCTCGCCGGCGCCAAGCTGGAGCCCCGAGTGATCCTGGAGGTGGTGAACATCTCCGGGGCCCCCGGCGGCTCCGGCTCGCTCGCGGAGGTCGTAGTCGGGAAGTTCAGCGTGAGCCCGCAGTCCGTGACGCCGGGGAGCTGGGCGTCAACGGTGGGCGGGTTCCGCTGCGAGGTGCAGTACGACGACCCGGGGCCGCTGCTGCAGGTGCTGCGGCGGGGCTCCATCGTGCGGCTGCTGATGGGCTTCGGGGATTGGGACCGCTCGCTCTATGAGCCCATCGCGGCAGGGCGGGTCCGGAACGTCTCGGGGCTCGCTCCCACGTTCATGATCGATTGCCTGGACCTGTTCTCGGCGTGCGTCAGCCGGCCCGAGGCGAGCGACCTGGAGGCGCTCCAGCTCTTCGCCGGGGCAGGGAAGGGCGACACGCTCAGCGGCGCGTACGCGGTCGATGACGCCACCGTCAGCGTCTCCGACCTCTCGCTCTACGAGAAGGACACCCTCAGCGTCTACGGGGCGGTGCGGATCACCCCCAACACTGGAGACCCCTTCTACCTGCTGTGGAGCGGTAAGAGCGGCTCCAGCGGCAGCGGCACCCTCACCGTGCACGCACCCACATCGGATCGCTTCGGCACCACGCGCGACACCGCTGACAGCGGGAACGTCGTTGAGCCCATCGCCTACCTGGAGGGGCACCCCATCGCCATCGCCCGGCGAGTGCTCACCAGCACCGGGCAGGCGCGCAATGGTCCCGACGACAGCACGCCGAAGTCCTGGGGCCTGGGGCTGCCGCACTGGCTGTTGGATCGGCCGGACTCCATCCGGTACGAGAGCCTCGTCACCCACGCCGCCGGCAGCGGCTACCGCTGGGGCGTGCTGGTCGACAGCCCCCAGCAGAACGGCTGGAGCTGGCTGCGGGAGCTGCTACGCCGTGGCGGGATGTTCGCGACGATGCGGCAGGGCTCGGTCACCATCCGGGCCGCGCACGGCGTCCACAGCGCGCCGCTCGACACCAACGTGCACCTGGAAGGACGAGACCTTCGAGGCGATCCAGCGCACCAATGGTGGGATGTTCAGGTACCTACTGAACACGGCGGGATTCGCATCTACGGGACCGGCGGCACCATCGTTTACGGCGAGGCTGACGACGTCGCGACCACGCCGGCGCTCCGATACCAGGACTGGGATCTCACCGAGGTGAGCTGGTACAACGTCGCGGACGTCTGCGAAGAGCTCCGAGGTCGCCTCCGCCCCTGGGCGCTGACGGTGCCCGAGCGTGCGACCCTGCCTGTCGTGGACCGCCAGCTCGCCGGCCTGGCCCCGGGCGACGTCCTGCGGGTGAGCGACCGCCGCATCTGCGGCCGCCACCCCGAGGGCGAGACGTGGAGCCGGCAGCCGGTCTGGGTCGCCAGCGTGGATCCTGGCTGGACACGGTCCGGTCCGGACATCCAGGTCAGCGCGCCCCCGCCCGAGGGGAGCCGCCATGGGTGAGTGCCTACCGAACCCAGCGCACCCGCGTCACGGTCGCCTCGTTTGTGTTGTGACACTCACCGGTGATGGTGCCCTGAGCGCCATCAGCGACGTAGTCAGATGGGACGCACCCATCACTGAGGCAGCTCTCCACGACGTAGAGCGGCGGGATCTCCCCCATCGACACCGGCAGGCCGCAGGTGCCCTCGGTGATGCCGACCTCCTGCACTGCAGCGGCGTAGGTCGTCGCCTCGTCGTCGGCTCCAGCATCGCCACAGCCCGCGAGCATCACCAGCCCGATCGCCAACGCCTGCCTCATCGCACCCTCCTCCCTGCCGCCTACGGCAGGCGGAACCACCTTACTGCATCCGGAGCCTGAGATGCGAACCCACCGCAACGCCCTCACCGCCGCCCAGGTCACAGCCTTCGGCAGCGCGCCCTCGACCAGCAGCCACGGCATCGCCGTCCACAACGCCGACGAGCTGTTCTATTGGCACCTCACCGGCGCTACCGCCTGGACGTTCTACTACTACGACGACGTCTCCTGGAAGGCCGGCAAGACCGGCACCGCTGCTGCTGATGGCCTTGTGGTCGCCCAGGCGGCTACGGGCTCCCGCGTCGCGGTGCACATCACCGGCGGCACCCTCACTGCAGGTAGCTACGAGAAGCACCAGTCGGGGAGGGCGTGATGCTCACCGCCCCCTCCACCATGGGCGGCGACGGCATGGCGAACGCTGGCGCCGGCCTCTCTCTCACCGCCCAGCTCGCCACCCAGCTCGGTGGCGTCGCCGCGGACTACCTGTCCAACAGTACAGGCATCTGGCGTGTTCGCCTCCACGCCGACTACGCCGCCATCGACGCTCAGAACTGCAACAGCGACGCGACGCACACCCTGAGCGATGGCAGTGAGATCATCACCGTCGACAGCGCCAACGCATCAACGCTGGCCACCGACGGCAGCACCGGCCTGCAGATCGTCTGCAGCGGTATCGTCCGGGTTTCCGTCGACCTGGACGCGCTGAGCCTGAACCTGCGACAGCGGCTGCGGCTCGTCTGGATCATCACGGCGACATCGATCGATGACGGCTGTCGCCTGCTCATGCAGATCGTCGACTCCACAACGGGGACGTACACCCGCGCGCTGCAGGTCGGCGTCAAGCGGAGCGGGGCCAACTACATCGGCCGCTGGCAGGTCTATAACGGCGGCTGGACGCAGGGCGACGGCGCCACGATCACCGCGCTGGGGGCGCAGACCTATCGGGTGGAGCTCGACTTCTCCCGCTGGCACGCCGAGGGCCGCGCCGAGGTGGGCGCCGCGCTCGCCGATAACCCCGAGGACGTCGGCCTCGTCCAGCGCATGAACATCCCTCAGGCGACCAACGACGCCGCCGAGACCGACCCGTGGACCTCCGTTCGGATGGCCCGGCTGGACGTCGTGCCAACCGCGTCCGCCGACGTCCTGCTCACCGATTTCTACGTGCTGGAGGCTGTATGAGGCTCGCCACCCCCGACTCCCCGTTGGTCGCTGACGCGGTCGCCCGCCTGGCCGAACTCGGCGTCACGATCCCCGCCGGCGCGCTGGTGTGCGTCCAGGACGGAGTCGTCACCCTCCACGACGGCACGGGCGCCTACGAGAGCGACCCCGGCCCCCAGGTGGGTGAGGCCGTGCTGCTGGTAGATCCATGAACCGCCCCCAGCTCGCCTATGGCGCCCGAGGTGCCGCCGTCCAACAGCTCCAGCGCCTGCTCGGCCTGAGGCCTGACGGGCTCTTCGGTCCTGGCACCCACACCGCCGTCCAGGCCTACCAGCGCCGCCTGGGCGTGGCCCCGGACGGCGTCGTCGGTCCGGACACCTGGGCCGTGCTCGAAGGCGGCCTCCCCGAGACCCGGGCTGCGGCGAGCTGGGGCGCCGCTCGCGCTCCCTTTGTGCTGCGGCTCCCCTCGGGCTGGCAGGTCACCAGCGGCTACGGCCCTCGCGGCAACCCACCGCAGAACCACGCCGGCGTCGACCTCGCCGGCGTGGGGTGGGAGACCGATCCGCCGGCGTTCCTGTCGCCGTGTCCTGGTGAAGTGGTGGCCCTCAACGCCGCGGACCCCTGGGGTGGCGGCTACGGCTTCTGGATGCTCCTGCGCGAGCCTGGGGGGCTGGAGTTCTTCGCCGGGCACCTCTCGGTGATCCATGTCGGCGTCGGCCGCATCGACGAGGGACAACCGTTGGGCCGCTTCGGCAACAGCGGCCACAGCTACGGCGTGCACCTCCACGCGGAGACCCGGCGCGGCGGCGTGGCGTTCAACCCGGAGAGCGTGCTGCGCGTCGAGGACTTCCTCCACGGGC
>Ga0316204_10012384_pt1 | contig 10413 bp, 5 predicted proteins | sample 6monrhotite_MG_2_FD_205661 | JGI IMG/M metagenome (GOLD analysis project Ga0316204, IMG submission 205661) | Microbial mat bacterial communities from mineral coupon in-situ incubated in ocean water Damariscotta River, Maine, United States -... | ecosystem: Environmental > Aquatic > Marine >... | reverse complement strand
TCATAGTCTCCAATTTTTTCCTTGATGATGCGATCAAACTGTTCCCTGCGCTCGACCGTCAGCGGCGTGTCATCCATGTGATAAACTTCAAAAAGCTTACGCATGGAATTGTCAGAATCCACATAACGTGTTTTGCGGGTGGTCGGCGCCTCTGCCCGGTAGATGGCCTGCATCGTGACATTGGACTTCAAAGAAGCACGAACAATACCCTCGTAGGAACCAACGGTTCCCATACTGGTCAAGACATCTACTTGCTTGCAAAAACTGGCTACGTGATTAGCGGCAGCAAAGACACCACCGGCAAAAATTTCACGGTCCTTGTAGAGCGTCGCAACAACGTTCTCTTTCGGTGGTTTGCCAAGAGATGAAACATACTTATATTCATCAATAATCGCATCCCCAATGATCAGAACCTTGTAGCCGGAAACCTGGTCCAGAATACCGAGCATGCGGTCCAAAGTATTGCCCTCGCGCACGCCATCCAGATACTCCTGAAGGGACGGGTCGTGAACATTTAAATAGCGATTGATATATTCAGAAGATGAAAACGAGATCTCATCGGTAAAAATAACGCTCCCACCGTGTTCTTCTACTATATCGCGCTCGGAAGATATCTTTCCGGTGATGTCATTTTCTTCCGCCGCATAATCCCCGCCCTTCAGATAAATATCCGGCCTGACAAGTCCGATCACATCTTCGGCAGAAGGGGCATGGTTCACCGCAACGGCATCGACGTATTCAAGAGAGCCCAACATCTCAGCCCTCAGCTGCTCAGGAAACACGGGCCTGTCCGGACCTTTGTTGACATAGGCATCGGCCGTGACGGTAACAAACAATACCGCCCCCTGACGACGGCCCATCTCCAAATGGCGAACATGCCCCATGTGGAGGAGATCAAACACGCCATGAGCCAGAACGATCTTCAGTCCATTCGAACGATAGCCATCTGCCAGACGAGCCATTTCGTCGAGTGAAACGATCTTCGCCCGCGCATTTCGGGGCTGCACGTCATTCGCTACGGATACATCGTCGTCAATCATTCGTCTGTTCCAGTATCAAGACAATGCTTCAGTCGATACGAAGATATTTGAACCACGCATCGGTCGCCACCTCAATTGAATCGGCTGTCCAGACAGGAGCCTCGCGCCAATAATCAATATTTTCAAGCATGATACGAACTCCTTCTGGAAAAGAAACTTCCGGCTTCCAATTCAATTCGTCTCGGACTTTGGAAATATCTGCAAGAGTGCAGTCGGGCTCGCCCGGTCGCTTGGGAATATAGATGATCTTTTCGGCCCCCAATAATTCGACCAGTCGATTGACGCTTTGCGCATCACCAGTCCCGACATTATAGATTTGACCACTGCGCTCGCTTTGCGATGCGACAATCAAAGCATTGACCACATCGCTGACATAGGTGAAATCCCGGGTCTGCTTACCATCACCCACAACCGTTAATGGCTTTCCGGCCAGCAGCTGCGCGAGGAAAACGCCGAAAACAGCACCATACGTTCCGCTGGTTCTGGCCCTGGGGCCGTAAACATTAAAAAAACGAAGGGACAAGGCAGGCAAGTTGTAAACGGAAGACCAATGCAGAACTATTTGTTCGCCCAGGCTCTTCGTCAAGGCATAGGGATACTGCGGCTGGATTGGCGACGTTTCCGGAGTTGGATACACATCTGGAATGCCATAGCACGACGAGGACGCGACATAGATAAAGCGCTTTACGTGGTTCGCGACGGATGCCTGCACCACGTTGAAGGTCCCTTCCACATTCGCACGGTAGTAGACCTCGGGATCCTCGATTGAAGGCACAATATCGGCCATTGCGGCAAGATGAAAGACTCGCTCCACATCTTCAAAACAATTCTCGATCTGAGTTTTATTGGATATATCAGCCTGAATAACTTCCAGGGCGGGATTTCCTTTATGCTGCACCAGGTTTCGCATGCCGCCGACAATAAAACTGTCGACGACGCGCACCTTGCGCCCCGCCCCAAGCAGGGCATCGACAAGATGCGAGCCGATGAAGCCCGCGCCTCCGGTGACTAGGTCAGTCGCCATTTAAACATTCATCCAATGACTCAAATCTTGATTCGTGATGTCTTGCCACGCCCCGCTACCATGACCTACGCTACGGACAACTTAACGGTCAAGGTGAGAATCTGAATATACTATGGGCACCATATTCGAAACTTTAAAAAGCATCGGCGTTGCATCTGACGATACCAAGTCGCTGTTTGCCAGCCGCACCCGAGACAACGCAGACATCCAGGTATGGCAGGATTCCCAGTCTCAAGTGATCTACATTGACGGGTTTTATGTTGGCGAAAAAGAATATGAAACCGGCGAATACAGGGAACAAGAAATACGTGGGCAACACGCCGAACTTTCAGGAGGTGATTATGAATCCGTTGCCGATGCAGCAAGACGACTGTCAGATTACCAGCAGTTTTATGTTGGCAAGGATATTTGCGATGTCGGTTGCGGAGATGGGGCATTCCTTAAGGGGGCGCAAAAATTAGCATCCCGTGTTAGCGGCGTTGAGTTGCAGGATGCCTATTTGACGCAGCTACAAGATAAAGGAATAGAGTGTGAACAATCGATCCTGAATTATCAGACCTCTTTCCAGACTGTCTTTATGTTTCATTCGCTTGAACACTTCGAAGACCCACTTCAGATTCTCCAAAACATTCGCCTGAAAATGACAAGAGACCAGTCGACCTTGATTATAGAGGTCCCACACGCAAACGATTTCCTGATTTCGACTTTAAAATGCGAAGAATTTGTCGAATTTACGTTGTGGTCGCAACATTTGATTTTACACACGCGCGAGTCCCTCAAGCGCCTGCTGAATAAGGCCGGGTTCAGTAACGTTATTGTCGAAGGCAAGCAAAGGTACGGGATTTCGAATCATCTTACCTGGTTGAACGAAAAGCGGGGCGGTGGGCACAAATCTCCGCTTAGTTCGTTTGAAACCGAAAACCTGAAATTGGCCTACGAAGGGGCTCTGCAGAAGATTGATGCAACAGATACGCTCGTCGCCATTGCTGAGATTTAGCCAATTATCAGACCGATTATGTAAATAGTTCAATTCGTTCTTGATATTTTGATAGTGAATCTCCAGATAAATTCCTCTATACGTGATTTCGGGTATTAACCCTTTCGGCAAAATGCCGATGATATTACTGGAGAACCAGCCATGCGAATCTTGCTTGTCGTGTACGATAATGGGTCATACACCCACGTTTTCCCCATGGGGCTTGGCTACGTTGCCGCCGTCCTGGAAAATAACGGCCACGAGGTTGAGGTCTATAATCAAGACTATCATCATTATGCCGATGCGCATCTGACGCAGTATCTCGATGACAACCATTTCGATGTGGTCGCCGTCAGCGTTATCGCCGGCTACTATCAGTACCGCAAGCTGCTGACGATTTCCCACGCCATTAATGCCTCAAAAGACCGCCCAATATACATGATCGGCGGCTACGGACCGACGCCCGAGCCCGAATTCTTCATGAACAAGACCGGCGCCGATATTGTCGCACTGGGAGAAGGCGAGGAAACCGCCGTCGAACTGATGGCAGCGATCGAGAACAAAACACCGCTGGCCAATGTCAAAAGCATCGCCTACCGAGAAGGTTCGACCTTCAAGATCAACGAACGCCGCCCGCTAATCGAAGACCTGGACACCATTCCCTGGCCGGCCTATCACAAATTTCCCATCGAATATTACCGCATGGAAAAAGAACCCCGGTCAGAGCCGACCGACTTTTCCATTCCCATCATGTCGGCCCGGGGATGCACATTCAAATGCACCTTCTGTTATCGAATGGACACCGGATACCGGGCACGAGACCCGAAAAACCTGCTCGACGAGGTCGAATACCTGTACAAGGAATTTGGCATCACCTATGTCTCGTTCCAGGACGACCTGTTGATGTCGTCGATCCCTCATACCGAAGCCGTATGTAACGAATTCATCCGGCGCAAACTGCCGGTGAAATGGAACTGCAACGGCCGACTCAACTATTGCACGACCGACCTGATCAAGTTGATGAAGCAAGCCGGGTGCGTGTTCATTAATTACGGCATCGAAGCCATGGATGATCAGGTCCTGAAAAATATGAAAAAGGGTTTGCGCACCGACATGGTCATCAAGGGCATCGAAATGACCCTTGATGTCGGCATCAGTCCCGGCCTCAACATGATGTTCGGAAACATTGGTGACAACCGCCAAACACTCAAACAAGCCGTCGATTTTTTGGTCAAATACGATGACTTTTCGCAAATGAGAACCATCAGGCCAGTTACCCCGTACCCGGGGTCACCTTTATATTATGACGCCATCGATAAAGGACTGATTAAGGACGTCGAGGATTTCTATGAAAACAAGCACGTCAACTCAGACCTGTTGGCAGCGAATTTCACAGACCTCAGTGACGATGATTTTTATGAATGCCTGACCGAAGCTAATTCGACGTTGCTGGAGAACTACCATAACGCGGCGAAAGAAAACTCACTGCGACAGGTCACCGACCTTTACAAAGACCGTCAGGTGGGGTTCCGCGGTTTCCGGCAAATTTGATACTTAAATCAGGGAGGGTTTTATGAACAACCGGCCACTGCGGGTATACTTGGCCGATCTAACCTATACTAACCGCCTGAACCTGCACACACGCCATATCCCGAAAAATATCGGGTTCATCGCCTCGTATGCCAAGAAGGTATTTGGCGACGATATCGATATTTCCTTATTCAAGGAACCAACCGCGCTACTCGATGCTGCTGCCGAAATTCCGCCCGACGTAGTCGGGATGTCCTTCTATTTCTGGAACACCCAACTTAATCAAACCGTCGCCCGAATACTCCGTGAACGCAACAGTGCTGATTTTACGCTGGTATGGGGGGGGCCTTCCGTCGACACCGACACCAAAGAACAAGCCCGTCTGTTCGAGCGTTTCCCTGAAGTCGATGCCTTCATTCCCAACGAAGGCGAACTGGGTTTTGCGGCCTTCCTGGAACGACGCCTTTCCGGCAAACACGATCCTTGGATCGAACCCATGGATGGCGTTGTCCATATGTGCGAGGGCGCGATCGTTCGCGGGCGCGATGTTGGTTTAAGTCTCGATCTTGCAGAACTGCCATCCCCCTACCTGAACGGTCTTCTCGATCCGTTTATCAAGGGGAACTATCTGCCCGGAATCCAGACCTCGCGTTTGTGTCCCTATACCTGCGCATTCTGTGTGTCGGGAAAAACCCGCGGCAAGTTGCGGGGTTTTCCCATTGATCAGGTAAAGGAAGAACTTGATTTCGTCTCCAGATCCTATGCCGATCGCCCCCAGATGGAGATGCACATCAATGACGAGAATTTCGGCATCCTGCCACGCGATTCCGAAATTGCCGATCACATCGTCACGTGCCAGGAAAAATGGGGTTTTCCCCAAAACGTCTTCTTTTATCATGACAAACGACTGGTCGACACGACCCGGAAAGTGCTGACAAAGCTTGCCCCGCTTTCCTCAAACGGCGTCGTCATTCCATTGCAGACCGAAAGCCCCGAGGCGTTGAAAGTCGCCAAACGAAAAGGGCTTTCCCAACAACAACTTTCAGATGTCGTTGATTGGGCATCGGAAAATGATCTGTTTACCGCGACTGAACTTATATTTGGATTGCCCGGCGAAACCGCGCCCAGTTTTGCCCAATCCCTCGATACAGCTATAGAACGCGGCTTCGATTCTGTCTTGTGCAATACATTATTTATTGTCGACGGAATCGAATTGAACCGCGAGGAAGAGCGCAAGCGACTGAACATCGGAACCCGCTATCGGCAGATCCGTGAAAACTACGGCATGCTCGAAGGTAAATTCTGCGCCGAAGTCGAAGAAGTTGTTGTTTCCACGAAATCCTTCGACGTTACCGGTTTTCTGGATGTTCGAAAAATCAGCATGATGTTTTACGCATGCTTCAACATGCGGTTTCACTATTGGCTGATGTCGCATTTCAGGCACTTAGGCGTCCCCGTAACCCACCTGGTAAGAACCTTTCTCGACCCCGATGTCGCGACCGCAGGGCCGTGGCGGACCTTTGCCAACGACTTTGAAAACAAGGCGATGGGTGAACTTTTCGATTCAGCCGATGAATTGCGCGACAAGCTCAAACAAAGCTATATCGACAACGGCAACGACGTCGGCGAGTCAGCACAACTGAATATCCTGTTCGGGTCTCGTATGATTTACGAAGAAACAGCCTGGATAGATGAAGCTTTGGTGGCTTCTGCCAATCACCACCTTTCGGGCATGACATCCGAAGACCAACAGGCAACTCGCTTCCTGATCAATCTTTATCGTCTGGAACGAATTGACGTAACAAGCTTGGAAGTACCCGACCCAGTCGAGACCCATTGGGATATTCTGACCTGGAGAGAAGAAAAATTCCAGAAGCCCTTATCGGCGTATGCACTGGATCATCCAAAGCTTATCGAATTTTCTCTCAAACCCGCATTTGTGCGAAAATACAATGACCTGCGCGCCGAACTGGGTGATTTCTACGATCAAGATTTTTACAATAATCTACTACAGCGCATCGGCTCGCGGTCCGATCTGATGTTGCAGTTAGCCTACGTTTAAGGCTAAATCCGTTCGCCATTATCCTGACTGCTGTTTTGCGTGGCGCACCAATCGCGCCAGATCGCACGCATGTTCGCAGCAAAACCATCTGCAAATTTCTTGCTGTCGCAAATAGGTGAAGCGGCCATCATCTGACGCAGACCAGCCCGCAGTCCGGCAAGCCTGTCGGTATGGCTGGCAAGTCCAAGCGCCAGTTCGACATATTCATCATGGTCACGAGCGACAAGCTCAGGAAGGCCAATGGTCGAAAGATGGCTAAGGGAATGACGACTTGCAAAGGTCTCCCCCGGGGCGGTAATGACCGGGACACCCATCCACAATGCCTCGTATGTAGTAAGCCCCCCGGAATAAGGAAACGTATCGAGAGCGATATCCACATCATTATAACAAGCCAGCAAATCGGCATGCGGGGAACGCCCCTCAATGGACAGCCTTGACCGGTCGATTCCACGCGCACCAAACAAAGCGCCCAGATGGTCTTGAAAAGCTTTCGAATTCCCCCCCTTGCATTTGATGAACAGGCGGGAATTTTCAACGCTATCCAGAATTCTGGACCAGACAGTTACGACGTCCTCATTAATTTTTGCCGGGTTACTGAATGAGGCAAAGGTAATAAAACCGTTCTTCTCGGATGGCAATGGCCCGACCTGCGGCGCATAATCCGGGGCTTCGTAACATAACCATCCATCAGGCATGCGGATGATCTTTTCGCTGTAATACTGCTCTTCGTCAGGTGGAGTCGAATAGACATCTGACAAAAGATAGTCCACAGAGGACAACCCGGTGGTCCCCACATACCCAGCCCAGGCCACCTGTATGGGGGCCGGTTTCGCGGCAATTACATTCAACCTGCTACCCAGGTGGCCTGACAAATCAAAAAGGATATCGATCTCGTTATCCAGAATTACCTGCGTCAGGTTTTCGTCAGACATCCCGTTTACGTCGTGCCAAACGGTTGTTGACGTTTTTATTCGATTTGACAGGTCATCGGCCACTCGATCAGAAAATACAATGGTCTCGACGTTCTGTTTTAACAATTTTTCAAACAAGCCGACGACGAAATAACCAACCGGGTGACGTCCCAGGTCAGCCGACATGAAACCAATACGAAGTCGTCGGTCTGGATCAGGTAAAGCCTGACGCTTTAACCTGAGTGGGCTGACGGTTTTGCCATATCGGTCTTGCCATTTCTGGTGCAGCCTGAACAATGCTTCAGTCGTTTGACCGGGGCGGTATTGCTCCATCACCAGCACATTCGAATAAGCCCCTGCCGACGCAGGATCAAGTTCACAAACCTTTTCAAAGCAGGACACCGCCTCATCCCGAAGCCCGATATCACTTAAGGCGATACCCAAATTGGTGTATGCGTCGCTGAATTCCGGATTGATCGAAACCGCTTTGCGGTAGCAATCGATGGCATCGTCCAGCTGGTCAAGCAACTTCAAGGTGCGCCCCAGATTGTAGTGCGCCTCTGCATACATGGGGCTGAGAGCCGCTGCCGTGCGAAAGTTCTTTGCGGCTTCATCGTAGAGCCCCAGGTCGCTTTGCGCGCTTCCGAGATTATTGAGCAGTTCTGCGGAATTAGGATTTGCTGAAACGGCAACGTGGTAACTGGCAACGGCCTCGTCCAAACGCCCCAGATAGTGCAGAGATTCCCCCAGACCGGCATGAACACCGGGAATATCATGCTTGAATTCCAAGGCTTGCCGGTAGCAAGAAACCGCCTCTTCGAAACGCCCCAGATTTTGCAACACGACGCCACGATTGTGATGGGCTTCAACATAATCAGGCTTGGTGGACAAGGCATTGCCATAGCTGGCAGCTGCATCCTCCAGCTTTCCCAATCCCTGAAGGGCATTACCCAAATTGAAATGCGCCATTGCGTAATCAGGCTTGATCTCCAGTGCTCTCGCATAGATCGGGACAGCCTCTTGAAGCCGACCCAAATCCAACAGAGCGTTACCAAGGTTGTTGAGTGCTTCTGGAAAATTCGGCTGTAACGTCACAGCCTTGGATATCAATTCAACGGCAAGGTCCGCTTTCCCCGCCTGATGATACAAAACCCCAAGCAAATGAAGAGCAGATGAATGATTAGGGTTCGCTCGCAACACATTATTATAAAGGTTTTCTGCTTCAGCCAATTGTCCCGCAGCGTGATGCTGCATGGCCATATTCAATGCCTGCTGCATCGCCCCTCCACTTTTGGAGGGCTTTTGTGTGAGTTTCTGAAGGCGACGTTTATCGGCTCTGCTCATCATCCGTCATGCTTATCCCAAGTATGAACCTATGCGAAAATCTTTGCGGTCCTATTCAATCATTGATCCGTTTATGATTGTTTAAGAAAGCGTGCATTCACTGAGCGGGCACTTTCCAGCGGCACAATATTCCCCGTTCAGCTGTGAATTTTTTTCCTCATAGCGCCTGACTGCATCAGCCGACACACCCTCACATCTTCGAATTTCATATTCATATCAATCACTTAATGCCATTTGAAAAGTTGGCCCGGCATTTGCTTAGTAAGTTGTGAAGATATCGGTTCGTGTTTTTTTCGAGGTAACACAAAATGGCAATTGACGTACATTCGGTAAAGTCCGGCGTTTCGGGCGATAGCCCATTCCAGTCCTCCAAAGGATCGGCAAACGGTAGCGACATTGATTTTGCAGAACTCATGCGAAATAGTGGCGCACGAATCGGCAATAGCCTTTTTAATATTTCCAACAAAGCCGGCATTACATCAATCGCCGACTCGCCGAGCGGATTTGACGACCGCCCGCATGCCCCGGTTGACGACTACTCCGATACCTACGATTCCTCTGATAAGAATGTCGATCAGGCACCGCATCATGACACCCGCCCCCAGTCCAGCCACCATGACGCCCACGATCGGGTGGCAAACGATGAGCCAGGCTATTCGGAGCCGGCTGGTGAGAATTCGACGCACGAAAGCTCGCCTCACAACAACGACACAGAAGGCAGTGCGAACGAGCAATCCTCCAGCACAGAAAATTCCGGAGCGTCATCGACATCTGATGAAACCCCGCACGACGAGGCTGGAAATGAGACCGCTGCAACAAGCGGGCAATCTGCAAACGCAGACGACAAACCTGCGGATCAGGCCGCCAGTGGTAGTGACAATGCGGTCGCCGGTCAGGGCAAGGGCGCCAATTCCAACGCCGAACAGATTTTGCATTCCCTGCTGGCATCGGCTCAGGCGGGCAAATCAGGTGATGCTACACAGGACACCAGCCAAAAGACCGGACCTGGCGAGAATGCCGTTAAGGGACTGACAAATGCCGTCGCCGGCGTCACTAAAAATGCCGAAGACCCGACCGCCGCCGCAGCCAATCAAGGTGCTGCCGTAGCCGGCGCCAAAACAAAAGCCAGCGCAAATGCGGCGGGCAAAGAAGGGTTTAACCTGCACGGCAACCCGGCGGCACAAGAGAAGGCCGGAACTGCGTCACAAGCGGCAAATACCGGTGCTAATATTCAAGCCCAGACGACGCTTGCGGGTAACCCCGCAAAAGAAACCGCAGCCCAGCAATCGGCCCAACTGTCCAAGATGGTCGGCGATGGCCCCAAGGTTTCCGTCACTGTCGAAACAACGGGTGCCTCGTCAGCCGTTGTTTCCAAGCCATCAACGTCACTGACCTCCAGCGCCGCCTTGATTGGTGACAACAGTGCCCTGAGCGGCCGCGGTCACGCAGCGCAGAACGCCAACGCAACAAACGCCGGACAAGCGCAGGCCAATACAGCCCAGGTGCAGGCCCAGGCCGCCGTAATA
>Ga0316204_10012381_pt1 | contig 10416 bp, 11 predicted proteins | sample 6monrhotite_MG_2_FD_205661 | JGI IMG/M metagenome (GOLD analysis project Ga0316204, IMG submission 205661) | Microbial mat bacterial communities from mineral coupon in-situ incubated in ocean water Damariscotta River, Maine, United States -... | ecosystem: Environmental > Aquatic > Marine >... | reverse complement strand
ATCTGGTACAAGATTTCTCACTTTCTCATCAGTAGGAACCCATTGAATAGCCCCAGCAGGGCTCTTGGTTTGTTTCCATTTATAGATAAAAAGAAACTTTAAAAACTGCATGCTAAAACGGGTAGGCGTCGATGTCCAAGCACCTTCTAAACCACTTGTTATTGCATCTTTACCTTTGCCGCTGCCACACTTATTTTTCCAACCTAGACCTTGCTCTTTTAGGTTGGCTACTGCTGGTACTTTACCGACACAATCAGATGCTTTTTTTGCTCCATGTGCTTTACCAAAAGAGTGTCCGCCTGCAATTAAGGCTACGGTCTCTTCATCATTCATGGCCATGCGCCCGAAGGCTTCACGTATAGCTTTAGCAGCCAACAGGGGGCTTGGCTTTCCATCTGGGCCTTCAGGGTTTACATAAATAAGACCCATTTGTACTGCACCCAAAGGCTTCTTTAACTTCCCTTTTTTATCATGACGGTTTCTTCCTAAAAAACTATTTTCTGGGCCCCAGTAAACTAAGTCTGGCTCCCAATCATCGGTACGACCACCGGCAAAACCAAGAGTTTTAAATCCCATAGATTCAAGGGCAACATTGCCAGAAAGAACCATGAGGTCGGCCCATGAGATTCTTTTCCCATATTTCTTTTTTATTGGCCAAAGAAGCCTGCGTGCCTTATCAAGGTTTGCATTATCTGGCCAACTGTTTAAAGGTTCAAATCTTTGTTGTCCGCCACTCGCACCTCCTCTTCCATCTAAAGTTCGGTATGTTCCAGCACTATGCCATGCCATTCGAATAAAGAATGGGCCGTAATGGCCATAGTCTGCAGGCCACCATTCTTGCGATATTTTCATTACTTTCTCAATATCTTTCTTTATCAATTTTATATTAAGTTTTTTAAACTCACGAATATAGTCATAGCTCTTGCCCATCGGATTTGAATCTTGAGAATGCTGGCGAAGTGGGGATAAATTCACCAGTTTTGGCCACCAGAACCTGTTTGGTTTGACCTCACCTTTCTCAAACATACCCCCTTTTGATGAACTAGGCGAACAACTGGTGATTGCCACTGTGCACAATAATAAAATCGAAACTGCTGAGGACGACGATTTTTTTCTTTTTTCTTTAATCATATTTTTCTCCTGTGTAATATTTCTTCTAGGAGTATACGTATTTTTCATTATTTGTCAAATAAATTGTATAAATGATTTGATAGTATTTACAAATGATGAAAATATTTTTATAGAAGCTCACTTGTCGTTATACAATAATAATGATTTTTAGATCTAAAATGATACGCCAAGTATACTTAGATTTTTTTTAGTATGATATTCTTTTGGAATAATTTTAATGATTTCAGATTGAATAATTTTCAAAACTGCATTTTTATAAAAATCTGGTCCCGTTATTAAAGATATTTCACGAGCAGGTACCGGTACACTGATTGACCGTAATCGGTTTTGATTAGTTACCTCCTCAAATTCTGGCAGTAATGTTAAACCAAGGTTTGCATCGACCATCTGAATGAGAGTGTGAAAAGAACCTGTTTCGACACTGCCCTGCAAAAATCCTTTGCAAATTCTTAATTGTTGTTGACCAAAACAATGATCAGAACTTAATACTAGGACTGGGTAGTCTGCTAATTGCTCGATACTCATATTAGACTTAAGTTTTTCCATCTTTGGGGGGAGATAAATCTTGAATGGTTCATAATAAACAGGACGCTCTTTAATTGATTTTAGTTTTAGCGGTGTTGCTAGAATACCTATATCGATAGCACCTTCTTCTATTTGTCGAATAATACTTTCGGTAGGTATTTCATAAATTTTAATTTTTAGCTGAGGATAACTGTGTATTAATGCAGGCAAAAAGCTTCTTATTAAATAACTTGCAACTGTTGGGATAACTCCCACTCGAATTTCAGTAGCTAGGTTATCAGAATTAGAGGAATAAAAATACTCGAGTTTTTCTGTCTCCCTTAAAACCTGTTTTGCTTGTTTTAAAAATGGTCTCGCATTTCTAAAAATTGTTACGGGCACTTTATCACGATTAAACAAAGTATAGCCTATTTCTCTTTCTAATTTCTGGATTTGTAAACTAAGTGTCGGTTGTGCTATTCTCAGTTCATCAGCTGCTCTGTGGAAACTCTGAGTTCTTTCAAGAGCTAAGGCATAACGTAATTGTAAAAGTGTCATTTTAACAACTCTGCATTGGTTATATCTAGTGTGTAAAGTCTTTTATCAGAAGATACCAATGACAAACCACTTTTGTTCATATACTTTTTATAGGTAGTAATCTTCTCCTAAATTAATGAACCCCTTAAAATGAAAATATTTTTAAACAACATGTTATATAAGCTTTTATACAACCACTTGGCAAAACAAAATGTGCAAAGATTATATAGCGGTCCTAAATAGATCTAGATCAGTTAAGCACAGTTTTATTTTTTCTTACAGCAAAGTAATATGTCCACAAAATGAAAAATATCTGAAGAGGTATTCTAAAATAAAGATAACTCACTCCTTTAGCCATACCTCCCAATGCTACTTTTTTCATGCTACCAACTATGTTGGCAGGCAATAGAGCCATGAAAAATATAATTAGCATGATACCAATTAATTTCGAATATTTTTGAGTTATTAATCCAACAGAGGCAATAAGTTCAAGAATGCCTGTTAAGTAGACAACTTCAGTTTTAAAGGGAATAACAGCAGGCATCATCTCAACCATAAAACTTGTTTTCGTAAAATGAGCTATACCAGTGGCTATCAACATAAAAGCCAATGCTAGTCGCCCAATTTGAGACAAGCTAAATCGATTTTTAAAGAAATATCTATTGACCAATGCAGCTAAAACAAAAGTCGTTATGAGTATTATTAGAGGTGCCATCTAAATTTTTTGACCTTTAAAGAACATGCCTAAATATATCCATATGCTTACTTGTTGTCAACAAAAAATAAAAATTCTTTCAACTACTATCCTAACTTCAAAGCTAATGTGCAGTCATTAAAAATTTGAGAGTATATCAAGATTGGCATCTTATATCCCAATAATTTTTTTGATACTTCAATATGTGTTTCCCCAAAATACTTCTGTGTTTATTTGTGGTAATAAAAGTACAATTAAAAATGTATCAATTGTTTTTTCAGTGGAAAGTCATTTGTCGTTTCTACCCAATTACCATTCTTGCAATACTCATATTGTGGAAATACAAATTCTAGTACCTTTGATTTGAGTAAAATTTCAGCTTGATCAAAAATATTTAAATGTAAATGCGGTGCGGTTGTATTGCCGGAGTTTCCAATTTCCCCAAGCTTATCTCCTATTTTGACTATATCACCTTTTTCAACAAGTATAGAATTTGATCTCATGTGAGCCATAAATGCAATTTCACCAGATTCAGATTTAATCATTATGTAATTCCCTGCATTGGGTTGAATATCAATTACTTTAGCTGTAAGATCTGGTTTAAATAAATAGGTTGCCCTAAACCAAATCCATATTGTGCTTATTAAGCTTGTCTTTTCATTATCTGGATATCCATCTGAAACCAATTCTATAGTACCATTAACAGGAGAAAAAATAGGCTCCTTCCAACCATAATATTGACTTACATTAATACCATTCAACAGATATTTAAGAAAATTACTTTTATGAAATCTTTTCCCCTTGGAGCATGGTTTCATAAAGTCTATAGCAAATGGGTGATGTCCCGGTGGTTTTAGTGCAATCCAATTGCCACGGAGGGGAAAGCTAAGTTGAGGGTTAATAGTCATATTGACTTTATTTCATATAATTTACAATCGCATATAACGTCCAGGTATTTATTGAATTCTCTTATAAAAATTTTATCTAATCCATTTATTCTCATTCATAGCTTAATATTATAAATCATTGTTATTTTTTTCTAAATCAATCAACCATTTTTTTCTTTCAAGTCCTCCCCCATAGCCTGTTAAAGATCCGTCACTTCCAATTACTCTATGACAGGGTATAATAAAGGCAATTTTATTATACCCATTGGCCGATGCAACTGCCCTAGCGGCCTTGGGTTTACCAAGTTTTATTGCCTCTTGTTTATAGGACCATGTTTCACCATATGGAATTTGTTGAAGAATGTCCCAAACAGATTTTTGAAACTCGGTACCTGGAGCATCGAGAGGAATATCAAAGTTTTTCCTTTTGCCATCCATATATTCTGCAACTTGAATTTGCACTAAGTCAAGGTACTTATTTTCTCCAGGCAATATTACTGCATTTAATCTTTTACATAAATCTTTAAATTCAAATTCTAACATCCTTCTATCGGTAAAATCCAATAAACATATTCCTTTTTTTGTTGCACAAGTAAACATAGGTCCAATTTTAGTAGTAAAACGAATAATATTAATAATAGTTTTAGTTTTTGTATCTTTTGGTGCTTTGCCAAAAATATTTTTCCAACTTTCATTAAATCCGCTCAAAGAATTGTATCCGAGTCCAAATGCTGTATCTGTTACCGAATTTCCACCTTTTATCTGGTTATAAGCTTTATTAATACGTAACATTCTTTGATAAGCATGAAATGTCATATTGTGATTACTTTTGAACCATCTTCTTATTTTATTTGGTTCAATATTTCTCTCACGCAAATCATAATCTTTAATTTTTAGAAAGGGATCTTTTTGTAATTCTATGATAATATTTTTTATATAATCTGGAGCTTCATTTTTATAGTCCATCGGTTTACAAATTTTACAGGGTCTAAATCCATTTTTGATCGCTTCTTCAGGCGTATTATAAAAAATAACATTTTCTGCTTTTGGTTTTTTGGCTCTACACGAAGGTTTACAAAATATACCTGTTGTAATAACACCTGTTACAAAGTCTCCGTCATATAACGAATCCCTTTTTAATGCATTATACTTTTCTTCAAAAGTAAGCGGAGGTTTCATTTTCTACCTACAAATAAGGAATCATATGATTGCTTTCTAAGAAGCGTAACTATAAATTTCTTAAATTCTTCCATTAAACTATTATACCCAAAAAGTCCCATGCTCATTCTTTTAACATCAAAATATGTCAAAGTATTAATAGTATATAAGTTCGTTGATACAGCAACCTTTTTAAGGTCCTTACCTTTTGTTATGTATGGTATAAAAATCCTATTTACTCCAGCTTTTTCGTATATCTTTATTCTTTTCAATGTTATCTCCTAAATATTTATTAGTTTAATCTATTATATATATTTATAGAAAAGGTGCTACCGAAAACTTGACAAGTTCATTTTTTTACTTCAAATCTTTATGTTTGATGTTTAGAAAAAATTTTGCCCATAGGTTTGTAGCAAATGTAAAAGATATCTATTTTATTTTCTTAAAAGCATTTTTCTATAAATTCTATGGGGACTGCCACCAAAAATAGTATCTTTTTCAAAATGCAAACCATTTCGCTTTGCAACTTTAATGGATGGCAAATTAATATCTCTTATTAAAGATATTATTGATTCTAAATTTAGAATATCTTGTGCATATGTTATACTACCTTTTGCAGCTTCTGTTGCATAACCATTGCCCCAAAAAGAGTCTAAGAATCTATAACCTACCTCAACTTCTGTTTGGTTATCAATTAATTGAGAAACTAACCCACAGATTCCAATAAATCTATTTTTTGGTTTCAATAAAACTGCCCATAAGCCATAACCATTATCATGATATCTAACTTGCATTTTATTATAGAATTGAAGAGCTTCTGTTTTATTTAAAGTCTTAGGGAAATATTTATGAACCTTTTTATTTGTTAATAAATCTATTAGAGATTCTAAATGATTAACATCAACTTCTTCTAAAGTAAGCCTTGGTGTACCTAATATGTATCTTCCCATGTTTAAGGTAAACTCTGCCTTATTGATAACTTCTTTCCCATTGAAGGATATTTAACTTCCTTTGTATTCCCCATCTATAACCAGCGAGATCACCATCTAATCGACTAACTCGGTGGCATGGAATAAGAAATGCAATTGGGTTTTTACCAGTGGCCGTACCTACTGCTCGATTACCATTTGCTTTTTGTAAATCTTTAGCAATTTTTCCATATGTAACTTTTTTTCCAAATGGAATCTTAAGTAATTGTTGCCAAACAGCAAGTTGAAATTCTGTACATTCAACTTGGATTTCAAGGCATATTTGACTAGTATCACTTTTATGAAAAAAGGTAAGCGCAACCTTCATCACCGAATCTCTAAATTCTGTTAAAACTGCAAACTTAAATTGCGTCTTTAGCTTCTCTATCGCAACACTTTGACTTTCAATAAATTGCACTTGAATAATTTTTCCATTTGATGTGGCGATAATTATATTTCCAAATTGTGTCTTTTCAAAGAAATAGTTAACCTCTAAAATATCAGCAGATTTTATTCGCGTTAGCGTAATTTTAGATTTTAAAGATGAATGGTTCTCAAGACTTTTCAAATTATCAATATCGGAGAATAAGCTAATCTGTAAATTATCTGAAATCATTGTGGGTTATTATTGAAGATTTAATTAGGTATTTTTTCGAACCTTTCCTAAAGTGTAATAAACGGGACAAAATCCCGTAAAGAAACTTTGTAACATTATTGCTCCAACTAAGATCGGTAAAAATAAAAAATATTGGTGAACAAAATACCCCAATAACGAACCTGTTATTATCAATATAGCTATTATTGCATCATGTAACCTTGTATTTGGACCCATATATTTCTCCCTATTATTCCTGAATTTTGGGTATACTGTGTTTGTAAAAAGTGTTGTCAACCAAAGAACTAGAAGTTTTATATTGCACCCCTACTTATAATGTATAATAAATTTATATAAAGTGTCGAAGATCCGAAAAACACGATAGAATATCTTTCTAATGGGAAATGATTTTAGTCTCTTTTAAGTTGAAATTTTTCAAACTTACTTAATTCATTTTCAATCGTTTGCTTATTACTGTTCGATTTATTTTTGTTAATCCAAGTCCAATTTTGAATCCTCAATTTATTTTTAACTCGGTCAGTTTTTAGATCTAAAATGGCAATTATACTATTTTGATGTAAAACTGGTAAAGAAAAATACCCAAATTTTCTCTTTTCTTTTGGAATATAAGCTTCAAACACATGTTCATAATCAAAAATACTTTTCAGTCTTTTTCTCTGAATTATGAGTGGATCAAATGGAGACAGAATATGTGTATGTTTACTTTTTAAATTCTTTTTTTCGAGCGTTTCAGGTTTTACATAAAATCTTTCTTTTTCGATTTGTTCAACTTTAATCTCTAGAAGCTCTTTTAGCTTAATTTTTTTCTCAATTAATTGACCAATTTCTTTTTTCATTTTTGGTTCAAGGTAACAAATGGATTCAATACTAACAATGCCTTGTGCCTTAAGAGAACGCTCTAGCATATAATTAAAACATTCTGCCTGAGTGGCCTTCTTAGGTTTTGTTTTCCACCCAAAATGCCTTTGTGTTAGATCATACTTTCTAAGAATACCATCTCTTTCAGCGATGACAAAATCTCCCTTAAAAAAACCAAATTCTAGTGCCCTTTTTGAGGGCTTACTGCTTCCCCATGCATGGGTTTTTTCAACAAGCCGGTCATCCTTAATATCTCGAATACTTGTTGGTCCATTTTCTTTTAAAATAGATTTAACTTTTTTATAATCAGCTTCAGTAACAGAACTGAACCACCCATCACTTGAATTATCATATTGATTCATTTTATCAACAAAATACTTATAGACGTCTATTGGTAAGTAAGAAAGAGCATGAGTCCAGTATTCAAACAGTGTTTTTTCTTGTGATTGCGCCAGATGTAAATATTTTTGTTTATATTCAGGAATTCGATTATATAAAATATGATGGTGTGCTCTTTCAATCACATTAATTGTATCAATTTGTACATATCCTAAATGTGAAATGGCTCTATTTACTGCTATGGGTCCTTTGCCGAAGGGAGCCTTCTGATCTAACTTTTGTGACCGTATCCAAATATTTTTCGCTTTTTCTTTATTGATTTTTATCATCATAGGAAGTTTTTTACTAGAAGTACATAAGTATGCACTTTGTTAATCACCTAACTCAATGCTTTTATTACTCTTACAGTCTATCATTTTTATCATCCTTTTCTGAGTTTCCCTATTTGTATATCATTAATATTGTTTTTAGCTCATAAGCTTTTCTATATTCTAGAATAGCGCACAATTAATCTTGTGCGAATGTAAACATAACATGTTAAATAGAAAAACCAAACCCTTGTTACCAGAGTTAAAACATTATTTATTTTGTATAAGCATTGAGTCTTTTAATTGCCAACAGGAATAACGTAAAATTAATAAAAGTCAAATAGGAGACTAAGATGAAATTATCTGTAAATATAAATATTGATGCAAATAAAGAAAGTGTGTGGAAAATAATAACCGATATTGACAATAGTGTGAATAATATATCTGCGATTGAGAAAGTTGAAATATTGGAAAGACCCAAAAAAGGTCTTGTAGGGCTTAAATGGCGTGAAACTCGTACTATGTTTGGCAAAACTGCTACAGAAGATATGACCATTAAAGAATATACTAAGAATGATTATTATAAAACTCATGCCGAAAGCCATGGTGCTATCTATGAAAGTAAGTTATCAGTTGAAGAATCCAATAAAAAAACTACATTAACTATGGCTTTTGAAGCAACACCCGTTACTTTCGGTGCTAAAATTATGTACACCCTTATGAGTTTTATGATTAAAGGTGCTATGGTAAAAGCTTTACAAAGAGATGTTGAAGATATTAGAAAAGTAGCTGAAACTCTATAGGTACTTATATAGCCAAATCAGATTCATCGAGTTTACTTGGCCATATAAAAAACTTCTGGATTCCTAAGGCCTATTTGGTAATACCACTAAGAAAAATAGTATTATTGCAATTGATAAATCAGCAAAAAAATGAGCGATCATTGGTGGCATCATGCCTTTTGCTAGATAACGAATAATGCCTAAAAATATCGACCATATGAAAACTAAAATTACACCAATAGGGCCACCAGGGAAACCATTATAATGCCAAATCGAAAACACCAATGCTTGTCCTATAATGACTATAGCAATATTTTGAAAAATATTTAAAAACCCATCAAATAGAACTGCTCTTGCCAAGAACTCTTCAAAAAAAGAATTTAAAATAGCGAAAATAAACCCAAATAGAATGATAAATTCAAAAGAAATGTTAGGGATAAATTTGCGAAACTCACTTAAATCTTTTTTTATGTAAACAGCCCATATAAACAGTGACAAACCACTTAGAATAGCCATCATAAAAATTAATAAAATTATTTTGATATCAAACTTTCCTAACTTTAGCCAAGTGATGTTCTTCTTAAATTTATTAATATTTAGTACTATTGACAAATAGACAATTATTGATAAGATAAAATACAACTGCGGTATTTTAATCGATAACATTTCCATAAGATATATAGAAATTGGGACTAATACTGTGTTTATGATGAAAAAAAGCGTAGGAACAAATAGTTCTAAATTTCGGAAATAAAAATGAAAGCCAATGCCCCAGGTAATAATTGTTAATATCATTTTCTGATAAAATTCAATACTTGCTACTGATAAAAACATAGAAATAAACACAACTAAAATAAAGAGAAGAGTGTTAATAACTATATTCATAATATAATATCTTTTTGAAACGTGTAGAATTATTTCACCTAATGATCAAGGAGCATGTGAGCCTGGTTAGATGCATAGCTGCTGTCAATAATATTAACTTTCATTAATGTAGGGGAGCTCAATAAAGAACAATCTTATTCTTTTTTATTGAATCACTAACGCTAAATTCAAAAATGAATGTAACGATGAGCATTATTTCTGTCACATGACATCTATTTGTATTAAATAAGGTCAAAAAAGTTTGTAACTTAAAGAAAAGAGTTTGCAAAAGCAAGAGTCCTCTTAGAAAACTGTTAAATTACTTTTGACAATGTGTCTTTTGTTGAATATAATGAGCATATGGTATTATATAAAAATAAGTTATTTGTAATCTATTTAATTTTAATCAGTTTTCCATTAGTGGCAAACACTAAGGTGAACTACCTAGGCACATTTGCATCTTACGATTGTAATGATTTTGAAAGGGTAGAGTGTTTAAAATATAAAGTAAACTTTCAAAAAAAAATAAAAAAACTATTAAAAAAGAAAATAAGTAATATAGATTTTAATTTTCAAATGCTTGAAAATGAAAACATAAAACGAAGAATGGTAAATTTAACCGAAAAAAATGTATCAAGAAAAGCTTACAGTTTAGCTAGAGTTTTTCAAACAAAACTATTGCCCGATCAATGGTTTATTATTACAACATTAAAAATAAAAATTAAACACAACCGAAACCGAACATGGAAACGAATCAGTACTGGAATTCA
>Ga0316204_10012380_pt1 | contig 10417 bp, 12 predicted proteins | sample 6monrhotite_MG_2_FD_205661 | JGI IMG/M metagenome (GOLD analysis project Ga0316204, IMG submission 205661) | Microbial mat bacterial communities from mineral coupon in-situ incubated in ocean water Damariscotta River, Maine, United States -... | ecosystem: Environmental > Aquatic > Marine >... | reverse complement strand
GTCAATTAGCCAAACAGGCTGTTGAACTCTCAGCCACTGTGGATGATGAAGAACTACGTCAAGATATTAACGAGTTCTTATTTGCGATATCTGATGGGGTGAGTTAACGGCTCTAGCAGGTAGCTCTGAACTTATTTTTCTATCGACCGTGTCTTCTCGCTTATGACTGATGAGACTCATAAATATAACAAAGGATTAGACATGTCAGATGCCATTCATACTTTTTTTCAAGCCCTGCCAGCGCCCTGGATCGGCTATGTCATTGGTTTGTTTTTTATCGCCGATGGTTTTGCGCTGGTGGTAATGGGGCGTCATATGATGGGCCGCGCTAGGGCCGGTGTTCAAGCGAAACAAAGTGAGTCAGATGCCGAAGCCGTTAGTGCAGCCTCTGAGACATTCAATAAAGCGAGCAAGGTGGCGATGGTGTTTAATATTGCTGCTGCCATCTCCATCGTTATCGGCGGTGTTATTGTGCTTTTGACTAATATAAATAATTGAAAAAGCTTATCTTGCCTGTAAGTCACTCAAGTGTTTTTGGGTGTTTTAATTTAGCTGTCAGGCAAAAAAGTACCAATGGGGTGAGGGACATTCTATTTTAGTTAAAACATCTACACCTAAATTATCCGCACCGTGCTTTTTGATGATGTTTGCTGTGTTATTGGTGTATTGCGTGTTGAGCTTGTTTTAGCAGGGTAGGTGTCTTGGCGCAAGGTCAGAAAAATACCCTCACTCTATTTGAAAATTCCTCCGTGTTTTTATAGGGCAGCTCTATAAATCCACCAACAATAGCTGAGCCGGTCTCATCAAGTTGATGACATAAAGTAATCTACTTTCAAAAAATATATAGAGACTCTGGGTTGGTGCTGAATTACACTGGAAGTTATGCTTTCTAGTGGTCGATTTGGCCTCGTGATGTGAACAACTTTTTGCTGCGGACTCAACTATGGAGTCGGTGCCATGCCTGTGTTCGAGAGTGTGTTTTACGAAATCGCCGCCCTATTAGCTGTGGCAGCGGTGGTGGGTGCCATTGGCATTTTTCTACGCCAGCCCCTGATCGTTGCCTTTATCGCCGCCGGTATCCTGGTTGGTCCCAGCGGTTTCGAGTGGGTGGCGGCCAGCGATCAGGTGGATCTGCTGGCCAAAATGGGCATCGCCCTACTGCTGTTTGTGGTGGGGCTGAAATTGGATTTACAGATCATTCGCACCCTCGGCCCAGTGGCACTGGCGACAGGTTTGGGACAAGTGCTGTTCACCTCTGTGGTGGGGTATGGAATCGCTGTCGCATTGGGCATGACGCCGGTAACCGCGCTTTATGTCGCGGTGGCGCTGACCTTCTCTAGCACCATCATCATCGTCAAACTACTCTCCGATAAAAAAGAGATTGATGCCTTGCATGGCCGTATAGCCGTGGGGTTTCTCATTGTGCAGGATATCTTTGTGGTGCTGGTGATGATTGGCCTCACCGCGCTGGGCGTTGGCACCGCAGCGGAGTCTGGCCAGTTCGGACTGGAGATGTTGACAGTACTGTTCAAAGGTGTGGTCATGCTAGCGGTGGTGGCGCTGCTGATGCGTTATGTGTTGCCGCGTTTAACCCATCATCTGGCTCGTTCCGTTGAGCTACTGGTGTTGTTCGCCATCGCCTGGGCGGTGTTGCTGGCCTCAATCGGCGACGCCCTGGGTTTCAGCAAAGAAGTCGGCGCTTTTCTGGCGGGCATCTCGTTGGCTTCCACGCCTTATCGGGAGAGTATCGGTGCACGCCTGGTGGGGTTGCGGGATTTCCTGTTGTTGTTCTTTTTTATCGATCTCGGCGCAGGCCTTGAGATAGCCACCCTCGGTGCCCAACTCGGAGCCGCGCTGGTGCTGTCGCTGTTTGTGCTGATCGGCAATCCGTTGATCGTGATGGTCATTATGGGCTTGATGGGTTATCGAAAGCGCACAGGTTTTTTGGCTGGGCTGACGGTAGCTCAAATCAGTGAATTTTCGCTGATTATGGTGGCGCTGGGCTTGAGTCTGGGCCATCTGCAAGCCGAGACTGTCGGGTTGGTGACCCTGGTGGGCCTGATCACCATCAGCGGCTCGACCTACATGATTCTCTATTCCCATGTGCTTTACGAACGGCTTGCGCCCTGGCTGGGTATCTTTGAACGTCATCATCCCTATCGAGAAACGAGCTACGACGGCACGGCGGAGGGCGATGAGGATGTGATTGTGCTGGGGTTAGGGCGTTATGGTCGGGGCGTTAGTCAGGTATTGCGGCAACGGGGTTGCAATGTGCTAGGGGTGGACTTTGATCCAGAGACCGTACGGACCTTGCAGCGTGATGGTTTTGTTATTCGCTATGGAGATGCCGAAGACCCCGAATTCATCGGCTCGCTGCCATTGGTGCAGGTCAGCTGGGTGGTGAGCACTGCTCATGAACGACAGGTCAATCGGGCCTTGCTTCAAGGCTTGAGCCAGCAGGGCTATCGGGGTCGGGTGGCGGTCACCGCCCATAATCATCACGATGCCGAGTTGCTGCGCCAAGCTGGTGCTGACTTGGTGTTGCTGCCCTTTGCTGATGCTGCCGAGCAGGCGGTTGAGCGATTGCTTGGCTTGGATAGATCATTAATCACGAACAATGTAACGCAAGGGTGATTTGTCGCCCGAGGGGTTTGGTCAATGGTTGCTGAATTAATTCACAAAGCAGATAGCCCTGTAGCCTGGCATGCTTTGGCGGGGGAACAGGTGCTCGAACGGCTCGATGCTTCTGCCGACGGTTTGAGTGATGCGCAGGCGCAAAGCCGTCTGGCTCATCATTTTGCTGGGCATCACCTTGCCGATCACGCCGTTGCAAATTCTCTGGGTCAATATGGTCAGCTCGGTGGTGCTGGCCATGGCCCTGGCCTTTGAACCAGCCGAGCCGAACATCATGAACCAGCCACCGCGAGCGGGCAAAGAGCCGCTGTTATCCGGCTTTCTGCTGTGGCGTATTGCGTTGGTTCCAATACCAGGGCTTAACGCTGGAGGAGTCGCGTACCTACGCCCCGTTCACGGAAGCGCTGTTCGATACCCAGTCGGTGGATTTTGTCCATGCTGTTGAAATTCTGCTGCTGGGCGTGATGTTGTTGGTAGCGCTGGAGCTGGAAAAGAGCATCCGGCGACGCGGCTGGGTCGTCAATTAGGTTCAGGCGGTGTGGATCTTTGAAAAGATAATAATACGGAGGGCAGAAATGGATAATTTTCGGCAAGCATCAGCTCCACTGGGGAAAAGGAAGTTTCGGGCATGAGCGCGTCGCCTTACCCCATCTTCGACTTGATCCTGCGCTCGGGGTTGTTGGCCTTTCTCTGGTGGATCATCAGCGGCGGGGCGAAGGACTCTTGGCTGGTTGGCCTGCCAGTGGTATTAATGGCCGCTCACCTGAGCGTAACGCTAAAGGCAAAACAAACCCAGCGGGTCCACTTAATCCCGCTGCTCAGGTTTATTCCCTTTTTTCTGTACGAATCCGTGTGCGGTGGCATTGATGTTACTCGCCGTGTCTACGCGCCTCGCCTGCCTCTCCACCCAGCTTTATTAATTTATCCGCTGCGCCTGCCCGAGGGGGTCGCCCAGGTTTTTTTCGCCAATAGCGTCAGTCTGCTGCCGGGTACGCTTTGTACCCACATAAAAGACCATGCTTTGCAGATTCATGTGCTGGATAAAACTGCGCCGATTGTCAAAGAGCTGGAAGTGCTGGAACTTAAGGTCGCCAGCATTTTTGGCATCAATTTTAACGAGGAGAAGAGAAATGAAACGCTTTAAAAATATTCTGTTTGTCAAAGAACCGGCCACGGCGTGTGAGGCCGCTCTCGATAAGGTGGCCGCGCTGGCGGAGAACAATCAGGCCAATCTGACGGTGATTGATGTTGTGGAGCATTTACCTACCGGATTCAGTGCAATCGCCAACGGTTTTACCTCTGACGATCTACGGCAAGCCATTATTGATGAGCGGCGGGAACAGCTCGAACACCTGGTCGCGTTTGCGCGGAAAAAAATGGTGATCGAAACCGAGGTTTATTACGGCATTCCCTACATTGAGGTGACTCGTAAGGTATTGCGCGATGGCCATGACTTAGTGGTGAAGCCTGCCTACAACAGCGGTGGTTTGAAATCCCGACTATTTGGCGGCACGGATATGCATCTGCTGCGCAAGTGTCCGGTACCTGTGTGGCTAATGAAGATACCAAAATCCGGTAAATTCCAACGAATTCTGGCTGCCGTTGATATTGGTCATGATGAAAACAGCGCACAGAGGGATGCCTTAAGTCTGAGAATTGTGGAATTGAGCTCCTCACTAGCATTTACTGAATTTGGCGAACTGCACATTGTTCATGCTTGGGATGCGGTGGGCGAAAGCACCTTACGCAGCGGCTCAGGCGGCTTTAGCCCAGATGAGGTGGATGATTACGTCGCAAATGAGATGCATCGTCATCGCCAATGGGTGAGCGAGCTTTATTTAAAATCGACCCAGCACCTGGGCAAGGATGTGCTGGCTTATCTCGATCCCGATATTCATCTTCCCAAAGGTTGGCCCAAGGAGGTGATTCCTCAATTGGCGCTGGACATCGATATCGATCTAGTGGTGATGGGTACGGTGGCGCGTACTGGACTCCCCGGTTTCATCATGGGCAATACCGCCGAGATGATCGTCAACAATATCAACTGTTCGGTTTTGGCGGTGAAACCCGAGGGCTTTGTTACCCCTGTGACTCTGGAAGATTAATCATGGTGACGTTTTACCTCGTCATTGCTGTGGTGTTGTTACTGACGCTGGTCGCCGGCTTATGGCGGGTGTTGCGCGGCCCCAGCCCGGCGGACCGTATGATGGCTGCCCAATTGTTCGGCACCACTGCCGTGGCGATCTTTTTGTTGCTGGCCGAGGCGCTTGATCAACCGCCATTGCGGGATGTGGCGTTGGTGTTTGCCCTGTTGGCGGCGGTGACGGTGGTTGCTTTCGTCCGCCGGGCTTGGACCAGTCGACAACGGCAGGGGGAAGAAACATGAACCTTGGTAGCGAAATAATCTTTCAATTACTAAGCGTCGTATTGATTATCATCGGGATGGTTTTTTTCCTGGCCGGTACCTTGGGGCTGCTGCGCTTTCCTGATATCTACACCCGTCTGCATGCCCTCACCAAGGCCGATAATGTCGGTCTGGGCTTTGTTGTGTTAGGTCTGGTGCTACAGGTAGATTCCTTCACCAGCGCGCTGCTGCTGATATTCATTTGGCTGCTGGTGATGCTGGCTGGCGCAGGTGGTGGTCAATTGGTGGCTCAGGCGGCGTTACAACATGGGATACCTGTCTGGACCAAAACAGACGGGGAGGAAAAACGTTAATGGATGTCTGGTTGTTTGTCTTCGATCTGGTGCTGATACTCACGCTACTGTGGCTGGCCTGGCGTACCCTGGTCGCGTCGGATTTGTTTAAATCCATCGTGCTGTTCATTGCCTTTGGTCTGTTATTGGCCCTGGCCTGGGTGCGATTGGATGCCCCCGATGTCGCCCTAGCGGAGGCGGCCATCGGCGCCGGACTCACTGGTGCGCTGTTATTGACTACGCTGGCCAAACTCAAATCCCAATCTAAACCCCAGAAAAGTGACCATGAATAAAGCCTCGTCAATTCTGTTGTTGGCATTGCTCGCCTCACTTGCTGTGGTGCTTGGTTATGCCGTACTGTCGCTGCCCGGCCAGGCCGACGGTTTGGCCGACACCGTCGCTGCCCAGATGGACAGCAGTGGTGTTAGTCATCCGGTTACCGCCGTGCTGCTCAATTTTCGTGGTTACGACACATTGCTGGAAATGGCGGTGCTGCTGCTGGCCCTGTTCGGTGTGTGGTCGTTGGCACCCCAAGCCCACGCGGGTATGTCCGCTACATCTGCTGGACCAGTGCTGACTGCCTTGTTTCGATTGTTAACTCCGGTGATGATTCTGGTGGCCGGTTACCTGCTGTGGGTGGGCGCTCACGCCCCTGGCGGTGCATTTCAGGCCGGTTCTGTGCTGGCGGCCGCTGGGGTGTTGATGTTGCTGTGCGGCAAACGGCTCGGAGGTCGGCTGGCGGGCTGGCCGCTGCGCGTCGGCTTGGTGCTGGGAACCGCTATGTTTGTGGCGGTAGCGGCGGCGGTTATGCTCGGTGGCGCGCATCTGCTGCAATATCCCATTGAGTGGGCCAGCGGGCTGATCCTGCTGATCGAGGCTGCCGCGACGCTTTCCATCGGCATCACTTTGATCGCTTTGTTTTTGGGCGTCAGACCCATCACGGGACAACAACCATGAGCCTGTCTATGCTCTACGCCCTGGCCGGTGTCGGCCTGTTTGTCCTGGGGCTGCACGGGTTGATTGTTCAGACCCATTTGCTGCGCAAGATTCTGGCGCTCAACATCATGGGTAGCGGGGTGTTTATGTTGATGGTGGCCCTGGCGCGCCGAGCGCCGGAAAATCCCGATCCGGTGCCTCACGCTATGGTGATCACCGGCATCGTGGTGGCGGTTTCTGCCACTGCCCTGGCACTGGCGCTCATCTTGCGTTTGCAGGCGATGACGGGCCGGGCTGAATTGCCAGAACAACAGACGCGGCCATGAGTTCTGGCCTCAACACCATTGCCTGGATCGTCTGGATCATTCTGATTCCCCTAATCGGCGCCATGTTGTGTTTCATGTGGCCTCGCCGCGGCAATTTATTGGGCATGATTAGCGCCATTGCCACGGTCGTCGTAGTGGTTGCGCTCTACCTGCAACTGCTTGACCAGGGCGTTATACGGTATGCTGTAGGTGGCTGGCGCGCGCCGTTGGGGATCGATCTTTATGCTGATGGTTTGAGTGTGTTGATGTTGTTAATGAGCGCGTTGGTCGGGCTGGGGGTGAGCTTCTATGCACGGGACTATTTCAAACAGGATGATGAAAATCCTGCCGGTTTTTGGCCCTTGTGGCTATTGATGTGGACCGGCCTCAACGCGCTGTTTCTGGCGGCGGATATTTTCAATCTCTACGTCACACTGGAGCTGCTGGGCTTGTCGGCGGTGGCCTTGATAGCGTTAGCGGGCAGCAAAGACGCTCTGGCTGGGGCGATGCGTTATCTTTTGGTCAGCCTGCTGGGTTCGCTGTGTTACTTGCTGGGTGTGGCGTTGCTCTATCACGCCCACGGCACGGTGGACATACAGCTGCTGGGTAGCGTGGTTACAGTTCATCCCGTCAGCTATGCCGCGCTAGGGTTGATGATTGCTGCTATGGTGCTCAAAAGTGCGCTGTTTCCGCTACATTTCTGGCTGCCACTGGCCCATGCTAGCGCGCCCACACCGGTTAGCGCACTGCTGTCGGCTGTGGTGGTGAAGGCTTCTTTTTACCTGCTGCTGCGACTGTGGTTCGATGTGTTTCCCGCCGTGACGCTGGGTCTTGGTCTGCTGTTTGGTGTTCTGGGTGCGGCGGCGATCCTCTGGGGATCGGTTCAGGCGTTACGCCAAACCCGTCTCAAATTGCTGGTGGCCTACTCCACCGTGGCCCAACTTGGTTACCTGTTTATTCCCTTTGCGTTGTTGAGTCCCATCGCTTGGCAGGGGGGTGTTTATTTTATGTTGTCCCATGCGCTGGCCAAGGCGGCGATGTTCATGGCAGCCGGTAACATACTCAAATTCGGTGGTCATGATCGTATTGCTGATCTGGATCGCGTCGCCCAGCGCCTACCGATCACCATGACTGCCTTTTGTCTGGCGGGGGTCAGTCTGATGGGTTTGCCGCCCAGCGGTGGTTTTATCGCCAAGTGGCTGCTGCTGGAGGCGGCGCTAACCTTCGAGCAGTGGCTATGGGCGGCAGTGATTATCGTTGGAGGATTGTTGGCGGCGGGTTATGTTTTTAAAGTAGTCGGCTACGCCTTCACTCAGGCCGACCACTCCCATGATGCTCGGCCAGTGGCGCTGACCATGGAATGGGCCGCGTTGGGTCTGGCAGTGGGTGCGATTACACTGGGCCTAATTGCTCCGTATCCCATGGCGTTGCTAGCAATCGGTGATCCGCTGGCCATCAGGGAAGTCTCTCCGTGAACGCCTGGCTGCCCTTATTGGTGCTATTCAGCTCGCTGTTGCCAGGTTTGATCATCTTCTTTTTAAAAGAAGAGCAAAGCCGAATCCGCATCGTACTCAACATGGCCGGGGCGCTGATCAAACTCATCCTAGTGGGCAGCATGGTCTGGGGTGTTTACCACGGCCAGAGTTACGAAGCGCGCCTGCCATTGCTGCCAGGGCTGGAACTGGCGCTAGAGGCGGATGCGCTGGCGCTGCTGTTTATTGTGCTCTCGTCACTGTTGTGGCTGGTGACGACGGTTTACGCAATTGGTTATCTGGAGGATTCACCCAATCGCAGCCGCTTTTTCGGCTTCTTTAGTCTCTGTGTCACTGCCACCGTGGGCGTGGCGTTGTCGGACAACCTCATCACCTTCTTGCTGTTTTATGAACTGCTGACCCTCAGCACCTATCCGCTGATCGTGCATCGAGGCACCGAGGTGGCGCGCAAGGCGGCTCGGCTCTATCTGGTCTACACCTTGGTGGGTGGCGCGCTGTTGTTACTGGCCACGGTTTGGCTCTATACCTTGGCGGGCACGCTGAGCTTTACGCCGCAGGGCTTTTTGTCGTCCTTAGATGAGCAACACTATGGCGCGTTGACGATTGTTTTTGTACTGCTGATCATCGGATTCGGCGTTAAGGCGGCTATCGCTCCCTTGCATGGCTGGCTACCTAAGGCGATGGTGGCACCCGCGCCCGTCAGCGCACTACTGCATGCGGTGGCAGTGGTTAAGGCCGGTGCCTTTGGTATCGTGCGGGTAGTGCATGATGTCTTCGGTGTGACCTTTGCTAGCAGTTTGGGGTTGTTGACGCCGTTGGCGGTAGTGGCCTCTGTGACCATCCTTTATGGTTCGGTGCGTGCGCTGTATCAGGATGACCTCAAGCGTCGCCTGGCCTATTCCACTGTTAGTCAGGTGTCCTACATCATTCTCGGAACCACCATAGTTGGGCCTATTGCCGCCATCGGCGGCATTGTTCATCTGGTGCATCAGGGGCTGATGAAAATCACCCTGTTTTTCTGCGCCGGTAATCTGGCCGAGACCCTGGGTATTCACAAGATCAGTGAGATGGACGGAGTAGGGCGGCGCATGCCCTGGACCATGGCGGCGTTTACGCTGGGGGCTTTTGGCATGATCGGTGTGCCGCCGCTGGCCGGTTTTATCAGTAAATGGTACCTAGGGATAGGGGCGCTGGAGGTGGGGCAGGGCTGGGTGATAGGGGTATTGATCGGCTCCAGCTTGCTCAACGCCGCCTATTTTTTGCCCATTCTGCATGCAGCTTGGTTCAAAGCACCTCCGTCTAGCTGGCCGCAAGAACGTAGCTTCGGCCGCAAAGAGACGGCCTGGGCTCTGCTGCTGCCGCCAGTAATTACGGCCCTGTTGGTCCTGGCCGCCGGACTGCTGGCCAATGCAACGTTCAGTCCTCTGCAATGGGCGACGTTCATTATTTCGCTGGAGTTTTCGCCATGATCCTTTCCGGTTCTTGGTTGCTGTCGGCAGCGCTGGCACCAATACTGGTGGCGCTGGTCCTAATGGTTTGGCCGGGTGCGCGACGCAGTGCGTTGGTCCTTGCACCGTGGGCGGCGGTGCCGGCTTTATCAATTGCGCTGTTGCCGTGGGATTTAGTCACCACCCGCTTGCCCGGTCTGTTACTGGGCACCCAGATCGGACTGGATGAAACAGGGCGGGCATTTTTATTACTGTCGGCGCTGGTGTGGTGGGTCGGTGGCCTGCATGCCAGAAAGCTATTTGCCCAGCCGGAAAGCCCCGATTTTTTTATCTTCTTCCTGTTGGCCATGGCAGGTAATCTGGGGGTGATCGTCGCCGGCGATATCCTCAGCTTCTATTTCTGCTTTGCGCTGATGAGTTTCGCCGCCTACGGGTTGGTGATTCATGACCGCAGTTCGCAAGCCTTGCACGCTGGGCGCATCTATATCGTGTTTGTTGTATTGAGTGAGGTATTGCTGCTCAGCGCCCTGATGTTGGCGGCCAATGGGGTTCACAGTTATGACTTTGAAACCATCCGCTCCGCGGTGGCGGAATCCGGCCAACGGGATTCGATTTTGCTGCTAATAATCACTGGGCTGGGCATCAAAACTGGCTTGCTGGGGCTGCATTTCACCCTGCCGTTGATCTACCGGGCGGCACCGACCGCGGCGGCTGCAGTGCTGGCCGGGGCGATGATTAACGCTGGCCTGTTGGGTTGGTTGCGGCTGCTGCCTCTTGGGCATGTGGCGTTGGTGGAGTGGGGCACGGCGCTGATAGCCCTTGGCCTGTTGGCGGCGTTTTACGGTGTATTGATTGGCCTGACTCAGCGGGACGCCAAAACCCTGCTGGCCTACTCCAGCATTAG
>Ga0316204_10012379_pt1 | contig 10418 bp, 10 predicted proteins | sample 6monrhotite_MG_2_FD_205661 | JGI IMG/M metagenome (GOLD analysis project Ga0316204, IMG submission 205661) | Microbial mat bacterial communities from mineral coupon in-situ incubated in ocean water Damariscotta River, Maine, United States -... | ecosystem: Environmental > Aquatic > Marine >... | reverse complement strand
TTGCGGCCATCACTGTCGGCTTCGCCTCTTAAGATTGACCGAAAAGGCCGCGCACCGACAAGCTTGTTTGAAAGCTGCATATCGCGGCGGGCTTCATGCTCTGCCTCGTTTACTGGCCGCAAACCGCCTGTGCGGCGATTAATTGTCCACAGTTCAGCCTTGCGTTTTTTAACCATCTCAACACTGAAATTCTGCAATGGCCCCATGGATAAAACCAGATAAACCGGCAATAAAATCAGGAAGTAGGCCGAAAAATAGGCCAGTGCCAAAGTAGCAAGCCCCAGCGCCATCACAACAGAACTGCCGCTGCGTTTCACATCAAGCTGCAACCACGACCCACACCCTGCACAAACCAGCGTAAGTGGCAGCGTTGTCATAAAAGTATGACGATGCTGAATCGCTTTCTCACAGTTTGGACAAGCCGGGCTTTTCATTGCTGGTACCTTTGTGGTTCACAGGGAACTTTATAGACATTTGGTTAAAGACTCGTAACCAAATGCAGCAAATTTAATAGCCGTATATTTTAAAGAAATTCAACAAAACCAAAGGGTTCAAAGCGCGCCCTTAACGTGCCTGAACATATCAATTTCCGCCAATGTCCAGCATTTTGCGCTTCTCGGCGTCGCTTAGGAAGGCGGCATTGCCGATGCGTTCAAACCGGGCGGCGCGTTTGGCTTCCAGTGCGGGGATATCATCAAAATCAGGCTTTAGCACCAAGCCGCCACCGAACTTTGGCCCCAGCCAGTTTGTTAATTCTGCTGCAATATCACGCGCGGCGGGAATGATGGTATCTTCCCACAGGCTTTGGCGCGCCTCGGTGTAATTACTGTAAGTTTGCGCGTCAGGTATGCCCAACATTTGCGGCGGCACACCAAACGCCTGCGCTATTTCCCGTGCATTCATGTTTTTGGCGCTGGCCCAGTCCATATCTTTGGGGCTAAGGCCCATATTCTGCCATTTAAGGCCGCCTTCCAGCAGCAAGGGCCGCCCGGCATTTAGTGCGCCGGTATATTGGTTTTCCACCTGCTCTTTCAGCGCAGAATACTGTGCTTCGGTTAGCGGATGTTCTGCGTCTTCCTGGTACAGTACACCAGAAGGTGTGCCGCCGTTTTGGATCAACGCCAAGTTCCAGCGGCTGCTTTCATTATGGGCATCCACCGCCATTGCTGCGGCTTCCAGAGGGGCCATGCCATACCAGTCAGAAAGCGGGTTAAAGCTTTTCCAGTGAAGAATAGATTCGGCCCCGTAACGTTGCTTCTTGCCCGCCACTTGTTGCTCAAATCCGGCGGGCAGGCCGTCGGTGCCCTCAATCACGCTCATGGTATCAGGGCGCATTAGCCACAGCTCACGGGGCGCACCGCCTTCTGGGCCCGCAGCAAAGGCATAGGCATTGCCTGCAATAAGGTGGTAACCCACCAGATTATACAGGAAATTTTCGCCCTTAAGGCGCGGATTGGGGCGCGAAAGCAAACGTTCAAGCGCGTGGTTTTCCAGCCGCGCACCGTCTTTGAACACCACAAATGGAATGCTCGCCAGCGCTTTCGCCACCAAATTGATAGACCGATATGCAATCACATTCTGCTGGTAGCCTTCGCGGGCCAATTTATCAAACCGGCGCGGCGTTGCCACCGCTTGCCCCGGCCCCACACGGCTGAATATTGGCTTGTTCCCAGCCTTACGGTCAGCCTTTTTCTCAGGGGCCGTCACATTCTGAGAACGGCCAAAAAGTCTATCAAAAATCGCCATTAAAGGCTCCTTATTTGGGGACGGGCAGTGTTTGCCAGCATCAGGTGCGTTAGCGCCCATACCAGCGCATCTACGCGGTCAGGGCTTTGGCCGCTTGTGCGTTCGCCGGTGAAGGCGCACATTTGGTCTTCCAGCATAGGCAAGCACCCCACATGAAATACGCGGCCCTGTTCGTAAAGCGCGGCCACCGGTTCAGCGCGCGCGTATTTGCCGCGCCGGGCAAACACCTGGCTTATTGCTGCCAGCGGGTCAATTTCACGCAGCACGCTTTCTGCCATTGCGCCGCCCTGATTGCTTTCAATTACAATACGGTCAGCCGACAGGCTGTGATACAGTGCCACCGCGCGCCGCGCCCATCCGGCGGGTGAAAGCCCCTGCACGCTGGCATCAGCCAACACATAAGCAAAACCGTCAGCGCACAAACCAGCGGCTACAATGCCGCATTCATCGGCCTTTTCACCCACTGAAACAGGGGGGTCAATGGCCACAACAATACGCACCAATTCTGGTGGTTTGGGTGCACGCAAGCGGTCCAGCAGTGCGCGTTGCCACAAGGCCCCCGGCACATCTTCCAGAATTTCGGCCAGCAATTCCTGCCTACCGGTGCGGGTGCCTTCGTATTTCTTTAAAATCTCGCTGGCAAAGCTGGGAGCCAGATTATCCAGATTATCAAACGTGGTACCACGTGTTAGCACCACACGCTCATCCGCCACCAGCGCCTTAACAAGCGGTGTTGGCTTGGGCGTGGTTGTTACCAGCGTGCGCGGATTTTCACCCAGCCGCATACCAAACATTAAATTATCCCATGTGGCATCTCCGTGCCGCCAGCTTGCCAGTTCGTCGCACCAACCGCTGTGGTGCTGTGGCCCGCGCAGACGTTCGGGTTCTTCCGCGCTGTAAAGCGTTGCCACCGCACCGCCGGGCCATGTGAGCGTGCGCTTTGACGGTTCAAAACGCGGGCGATTCCACGGCGGTGCTATGGCCAGAAGGCCGCTTTCACCTTCCACCATCACCGCGCGTGCATCAGACAGCGTAGGCGCAACCAACGCAATGCGCATGGCAGCGCTGCTTTCAGCCAGCCCGCGCACCCATTCAGCACCCGCCCGTGTTTTGCCAAAACCGCGCCCCGCCAGCAGCAGCCAATGTGCCCAATTGCCCTTGGGCGCAAGCTGGTTTTCCCGTGCCCAAAAGCGCCAATCGTGCATAAGCACGCTGGCTTCCAAATCAGTTAAGCTTGCCAGAAACCCGGTACGCCGGGCTTCACTGAACTGCCTGAGCGAACTTGCCGAGAAGCGCATCGCGGGCTCCGGCAATGGTGAATGCGGCACCGGTTGTATCTGCTTTTGCTGTATCCGGTTTTTGTGCTGTGGTTCTGGGTCGGTCATATTTTTCCGGGTATTTTGCCTTAAGAAGAAACATCAACATGCTGTCGCTATAATCGGTGGTGTGGCCCACACAGGTACCACCCCGGAAAACAGGCTTTTCAATGCCTGTTACTGCCCGCCGCTGGGCTTCCAGTTCCAGCACATCGGTTGGGGTATCATCCAGCGCGCTTGTGGCGGCTTGCCAGCGCGCCGCCAACAAGGGGTCAACCCGGCGCATGCGGTACAATGACCGCAAGCCAAGCCCCGCCTCAGCAGCAGCCTTTTTAGCCGTACACCCAAGCGAGAGCGCCTTCAGAAAAGCCGCTAATTGCGCCGCACGCTCTCTGTTATGGTACTGCGCTGCGGGCATAATGGCTTCTCCTGAAGGCAAGGGAATTGCATCACCCTTATTGTCAAAAATAATTTCATTGCATAAGACGCCCAAAAACTATACACAGTGTAAAGTTTTTGGGCGTCTTATGCAAAATTGCAAAACTAAATGATGCACAACAAATGCCTCCCCCCCCACGACAACCAAAGCGAGAAATAAATAATGATGTATAAAATATCCAGCCTTATCACAGGCTTCATACTGGTTTGTGCCATGAGCTTTGGCGCTGAAGCCCAAAGCTTTCAAGATGGTCATCAGAATGCCGCTTACGCTGGCGTGTATTTATCTTTTTCACTCGGCGAACAAAAGCGCACCACTGATGATCCGCTTAAATTCGGATTCAAAGCTGGTTTCCGCCGCGACATGCGCCGCAGCAACAATGGCATTCTGCGCACAAGTTCTTTCACCGCCGATATGGTGAAGCTCGATTTCTCAGACCGTGGCTTCAGGGCGCTAACGCTCGCAGGATCGCCGTTAGTGCAAACTGACAGATTTGGCCGTACCTTTTATTTGGGCGACGACGGTGAAGACGACAAAGATGGCAAAGACGGCATCAGTGTAGGTAAAGTCCTGCTTTGGACCGGTGGTATCCTAGTCGGTGTGGTAATCGTTAGTATTGCGGTCCAATGCGCCGAAGGTGCTGACGAGGACTTAATAGACCTTTGCCCGGTAAACTAAGGTTTTCAACGCAAACAAAAAAGGGCGAAATCAGATGTGGTCAATCTGTCACGCTGATTTCGTCCATGTTGCGCCCCCGTTCCCCCGAAGGCGCAACAATTCACCGTGACTTTCCATATGGTGCACTAAAGGCGTTTCGGGTGCAAGCTTTATTTACGTTTTTCGTAATTTATTTTGAAAACACGCTAAAAACATGCCTATCCCTCAGTCCTTCACCACTGGCGCTATGGGCTTGGTGGTGCTGTAGTAGCCAAGGATGGTGTAGTTGCCTGACATATAAGAAAGCTGACGGCGGGTATTTTCTTCGGAAACATCGGTGTCTACCGTGCCGTCTGCCAGCCCTACGGCAATGCTTTCGCCTTCAAGCAGTGCACAACTGCCTACAGATACCGCGCCTGCATTTTCCAGCACACCGCGCCGGGTGCGGGTGGCAAGCATGGGCGTGGGCACCGGCATTGCACCTACTGATTTAGTATCTCGCACACACACCTGCACCATGCGTACAAAACTTGAAAAAGGTTCAACAATTGCAAACCCCTGCCCCGGCTGTACCTGAAAGCTGCCTTTCAGCGCCGGTTCATAAGGATGGAAATACAGTATGGATGCATCGGTGGCCGGTTGTTGAGCCACAGCTTGCTGGGCGGCCGCAGGCACTGCAAACAAAACCGCCAAATATAAAGCTGTACCCAGTTTTTTCATCATGTTTCTTCCCTTTTCCAGCCCTTATTTCTGGCGCATCATACCGCAACCAACCCAGCCGACAAGGCATCTTTTACCGACAATACGGGTTGAACACCTAAGGGAGAAAACCCAGCTTCATACAAAGCGTTTCAGCAGGCAGACCATACCGCCCTGTTGGGCAGAATTTCTGGTTCAGAGGTGCTGTTGCTTTCTGGCTGAAGGGCAGGGGAAATTCTGGCGTCGGAATTTGGTACACTGCAAACCGGGGTACATGGCTGTGCGCGCACGCTTTGATAGTCCTTCAAAAGTGTCCAGTGAAATTGCTGGCCCTCACCTTTTCGTGCAGCCTCAACCCAGCGTAACCCCAGCCGCGCGGGCAAAGTATCTGCCCGGTATAGGCAAAGGGTTTCCGCCACAAAGGCTTTGTTTTCGAAATTTTTAAACACAATCTTTGCCAGCGCAGAAAATTCATCCAGCAAACCCTGCTTGCCGGCCTCTTCGGCAATAGATGTTGCCACCTGAGCCCGGGGGAAGGCTGCTTGTGCCAGCAGATACAGCTGGAACAATTTGGATTTTATTTCCTTTGACACATCATTGGATGGCCCTTTGGTCGCGCTTGCCAGTTCGCAGCATTGATACAGGCCTTCTTCCGCGTAATTCACCCAGTAACTGTACGCGTCGGGGAAGTGGGCAATTTCAACGGGAATAATAACCAGATGTTCGTATGCGCTTTCAATATCATGCACCATGCCATCGCAGCCGGTGTCCTTGTCCCAAAGCTGTGGCAAACCCTCTACCCAGTAGCGGTGCAGGTGCAGTAAAATATGAAAAATATGATGCAGTGCCAGCCCGTGTGCCGACCATATGGTGGCTTTGTTTGCTGCCAGATCAAGAAAAGCGTCGCTACGGTCTTCAATGGCCCCTGTTGTTGGGCGGAATTCCTTATCCCGGAATTCAATGGTTTTACCTGTAGCAGCAAGTGCTCTGGTTATATGGCCCGCCCGCGCTGCGATCAGGTCAAGAAGATTAGGCCGGTTCATACTTTCACCTTTGGTCTTTCTGTTATGCCCCTGGCCCACATCCTTTCAAAATTACTCTGCTGGTATTGCACCCCGGTGTTGCAACGCCAAATTATCAATCCCGTAGCCGGGTGGCTCAGCACGGCTGTTTGGTGGTTTACCGCTGCCTTCAACCAACCCGCCTGATACACGGCCAGTTGCACAGTTTTGTCTTTTGTCTGCCTGGCTTTTTCCGGTTTGTCTTTTATCTGGCATTTTCTGTAGTACAGGGCCTTTAGCCACATCCATTAACCACTCGCGTGACCGCGCAGCCCGCATTCTGGCTGCATAAAGCCTTCCCGTGCATTCATTCTCGCTGCGGAAACACCCGTTTGCCACCTGTTCAAATGCCAACACCGCCGCCGCCAGCGTTTCCTGCAATTCAACAGTGCTTTTGTCATCCAGATACTGAGCCAACGCATTCAGTGTTGCCACTTCATCCGCAAACGAGGGCATATTGGGAACCGCAGGCAAACTGCCCAGCAAATATCGTTTCATCAAATGGCAATGCAATTCAACATAGGCTAACGCCGTTGCAAACTCACGGGCTAGCTCCCGGGCTAATTCATCAGTCAGTTCGCTTGTTGCATCCTTAGCCGCATTCTTGATCAACATATTTTGTATTCTCGCCCTTCAATGCGCGCTCTATGGAACAGACAGGAAAATCTTTGTTTTCAGCAGCGCTACACAAGCAAAAGTATGGCGGTAAAACATTAGAAAAATCTTAATAAATTTAGGGAAAATCAAGGGTGAAAGGGGTAAAGCTGCACCTCTAGCTGGTTAAAATCGCGCTTAACATGGAAGACATGGTTAACAGCAAGGAAACTTGTTTGGCCAATATATTCATTGAGGCGCAAATTCGCTCAATTCAGGCTATTCACCAACCTTTAGGCGAATCAGCTGTGCATACTTCACGGTAAAGCTGTTTTAGTGTTGCTTTCCCATTGGGTTATTCCGACTAGCTAACTTGAACCAACAGCTTTTTTCGGAAAGCCCTGTCACGCTTCAAATGCCATTCGCGGCTCATCGCATCGCTTTTATTGCGGAATGTTTCGCTGTAAATCAGCTGCCACTGATACCCGCGTGTGGATTTGGCCCCCGTGCCAGCATTATGTGCCGCCAGCCGGGCTGTTATATCGGTGGTCCAGCCCACATAACTGCGGCTACCATCCAGCGTGGCCAGCACGTAGGCATAACAGGCATAGGGATTGTTGCTGTCGCTGGTATCCAAAAGCTTCTCCTGTGCACAATTTTTAGGGTTTGGCGCAGTTTCCATTGGCGGTGTGTGATTGTCAAATCAGCTTACAATAGCCCGTTACAATAGCCCGGCCGGGCTGTGACGCCCATCACAGGCATAATGCCTCTTTTTGGTGAACAATTCCGGAACAGGCAATATACAAACCCCAAGGAAAGCACCAAAACACCGTGCAAACCATTCAAACAAACACATGTACATGTAGCTGGTGCGACACCACACAAGACCCGTACAGCCGCTGCTGCAGCAACTGCGGCCATGTGATTTCAGAGGATGAATTAAAGCACCGCCCGGAACAGCACTGGGCAGCCAGCATGCAGCCACTAAAAGTGATTATTACTTTCTCTAGTCTGCTTACTGGCTATTTACTGTGGGTGGTAAGCAGCGGTATCTGAAGCCCACGCATTTCTCTTATCCAACCGGAAATACATCTAAAATCTATAGTATCTGCAATGGCAAACCATCCGCAGGTCGCGGCGTTGGCAACATTTTGATGGAAGCCTCATACCCTTTCGCTAGCTTAATTCGATGTTTACCCAGCAAATTGATCAAAAAACATTTTGCCTGAGTTTCGGCAAAAACCATACCAATACATTTATGCGCTCCCCCACCAAACGGCGCCCATGCAAACCTGTTCCTGTTTGCGGCAGCATTTTCTGGGCTGTCATTTTCCGAACCACCATTTTTCGGGCTTGTACCTTGGGGCGCAAACCGCATCGGATCAAACTTCTCAGGCTCGGGCCAGAGGGTTTCATCATGGTGAACAGCGTAAATATTGACCGACACCTGCATATCCGCAGGAATACGGTAGCCTTTGTATGATGTGTCCTTCAACGTGCCGCGCGGCACAGCCATGGCAGGCGGCATAATTCTGAGCGCTTCGCGGAATGCATACCCACACAGTGGCAACGCTTTCAAATCATCCAGCGTAGGTGCGCGGCCTTCCAGCCCCAGCGCCGCAACTTCATCCGCCAGCTTATCCTGCCATTCAGGATTTTTGCCTAGATGATACACCAATGTGGAAAGGCTACTGGCCAAAGTATCGTGCCCGGCGATCCAAAACGTGATCAAATGACCCAAAATTTCATCATCGCTGAAGGCATTGCCGTTTTCGTCCACAGCCCGGCAAAGGCGACTGAAAACATCCTCGCCGTCAGCCTTTCTGTGCGCTGGTATTTGAGACCGCAACAACGCCTGTATTTTTCGCTGTGCCTTAAGGCCCCTGCCCCACCGGGTACCAGGCAACGGCAAGCGCACCACAGCAATGGCCGAAGCCAAAATATCTGTAAGCGCTGCGTTCACTATTTGGCGCTCTTTTCCCTCCGGCAATCCAAGGAAAACACTGGTGGCAACATCAAGTGTTAGCTGCTTCATTCCGGGATAGAATAAAAACTGTTCGCCCCCTGCCCAGCTATTGATACTGTCTTTAATTGCCGTATTCATCTGGGCCAGATAACCCTTCATCACTTCATTTTTAAACGCCGGGTTAAGGCCTTGCCGGTGCTTGCGGTGTACGGCGAAATCCATCATTAGAAGACTGGTGTCTGTTAAGTGCCCAAAGAAACGCGTGTACGCCTGTTCGGTTGAAAAGCTTTGGTCTTTGTTCAGCAGCACCAATTCAAGCGCTTCGGGCCCGGTTAACACTGCTGTTTTTTGAAACAGCAGATTTGCGGCAAAAGCGTCCCCGTATAGTGCCCGCTGACGTTTGCCCCAACCAACAGGATCCCGCAACACGGAAAGTGTTTGGCCAAGAAACGGAAACCCCCGCACAAACGGCAGCTCTTTTAAGGCCGGGCCTTCTTTGGCTGGCGTTGGGTTTGCGGTTTCCATATGGCTGTGCCCCCGGCTTCAATCAACACACATTCACACAGGCTGATTGCTCTCAACCTATGGCATCACGCTGTTTTGGGTCAAGGCGCCATCTTGGGTCAAGGCAATGATTTTCCACCAAATTACACGCAGGTAAGAAAGCGTTAGGAAGAAGCTGCTAGGATTTTGATGTCTGCATTGCAATTCGCATAACAGGTTTCAATAAACGCCGGGGGGCCAAGGGGTTTTATATGAAAATACTATTGGCACCTTTTACAGCACTCGCTTTACTGCTAGCTGGTGTGTCCGGCCAAACAATTGCAGAGGAGGCCGCCCCCAAGACGGCAAGCCCTGCTACCGACCTCACTATCTATACCGAGACATACCCCCCTTTTAACTATGAAGAAATTGGCGAAGCCAGAGGCCTAAGCGTAGATTTGCTGCTGGAAATGTTTGCCCGCGCAAACATTAAAAAAGAACGCCACGATATTATCGTTGCACCGTGGGCAACAGGGCTGGCCGAGGTTCAGAGCAAACCAAACACAGTCCTTTTTTCAACTGTGCGCACCGCCGCGCGTGAGAACCAATTTAAATGGGTGGGTCCAATCGGCACTTCCAGCATTGTACTAATCGCCCGCCGTGACAATGACATTGATGTCTCAAAAACTGAGGATTTCAAGAAATACAAATATGGAATTGTCCAGGATTCAAGCGGCGATGAAGCCCTGCGGGAAGCCGGTGCTGACAGCCAAAGCTTTATCTACCTGAATTCGCCTCTAAGCGCAGCACATATGCTGGCACGTGGCCGGGTAGATGCATGGGCCTTTGAACGCATTGTTTCTTTCTGGGTTTTACAAAAACTGGGCTACCGGGCGCAAGATTTCAAAGTGGTGCATGCCTTCAACAAACACCAATATTATTTCGCCTTCAATCCGGATACAGACCCGGCTCTGATTGCCAAATTACAAAGCGCACTTGATGCCATTATTGCTGACGGCACAATCATTTCAATTGTTGAAGGCTTTATCCCCGGCGCATCAGACTCTTTTTTACGTCCCATGAATTGATTTGCGGCCAATAAACCAAAGCCGTTCTCCAATTCCCGCAAAAGCACACCCCGCTATTAAACGCGGCAAGCCCGGTTGTGCCCGCATTATAAATATAATGGTTTGATAAATATAGTGGTTTGGCTGTTATGAAATTTGGTGTGGGAAGGCCCTGCAGCAGACAAAAGAAAAGCCCGCCCCAAGTTTCAGGTCTTGGGAGCGGGCGTATTCGGTCACTATGGCTGTTAGCAGCCTAGCAACCTTCCCTGCCAAACTGCAAGCTTTTTTTTCTAAAATTTTACCCATTTTTGTTAACCTGTTTTACCAACTGGTCTTCTTGGGCCTTAGGCACTCCGTAGCCCAGATCAAAATAGCCAAGAACAAAGCAAC
>Ga0316204_10012378_pt1 | contig 10419 bp, 9 predicted proteins | sample 6monrhotite_MG_2_FD_205661 | JGI IMG/M metagenome (GOLD analysis project Ga0316204, IMG submission 205661) | Microbial mat bacterial communities from mineral coupon in-situ incubated in ocean water Damariscotta River, Maine, United States -... | ecosystem: Environmental > Aquatic > Marine >... | reverse complement strand
ACCTAGCAAAATATAGACAAGAACTAAGCCGACACTCTTTAAATTTAAGAGAAGCTGCTATCTCAGCATTGAAAGAAACTGGAGTAAGTATGATTTATACTTCAATTGTTTTATTTTTTGGTTTTGGAGTATTTACAGCATCTGATTTTGGAGGCACCATAGCATTAGGCTTATTAGTTTCCATTACCCTTCTGATTGCAATGGCTTCAAATTTAATTTTGTTGCCTTCCTTAATCCTATCATTCGATAATAGATTAACTACCAAGGCATTTAAAGAAGAATCTTTTGTTGAGTTAATTGATGAAGATGAAGATATTGAATTGGAAGAGTTGGAAGTGAAAACAATTAAAGAAGTGCAGAATACTTAATTTGGGGCCCTATTAAAAATTATTGTAATGAAAGGAATTATTCTAGCAGGAGGTTCAGGTACTAGGCTACATCCACTCACCTTGGCGGTCAGTAAACAATTAATGCCGGTTTATGATAAACCTATGATTTACTACCCGCTTTCGGTTCTAATGAATGCAGGGATAAGGGAAATTTTGATTATCACCACACCACACGATAATCAAAGTTTTAAAAAACTATTAGGAGATGGCTCTCAATTTGGTTGTGATTTTCAGTATGCTGTTCAAGAAGTACCTAATGGTTTGGCTCAGGCTTTTGTTATAGGAGAAGAGTTTATCGGAAGAGAAAAAGTAGCATTGATATTAGGAGATAATATATTTTATGGAACGGGAATGTCTGAACTACTTCAAGCTAATAATGATCCAGATGGAGGAGTTGTATACGCTTATCATGTATCAGATCCAGAGCGATATGGTGTGGTAGAGTTTGACGAAAATCAAATTGCAAAATCAATTGAAGAGAAACCTGACAATCCAAAATCAAATTATGCAGTTCCTGGCTTATATTTTTATGACAATGATGTAATCAGTATATCAAAAAATTTAAAACCCAGTCCTAGGGGAGAATATGAGATTACTGATATTAATAAAGAATACTTGAAAAGGGGCAAGTTACAAGTGGCAATACTTGATAGAGGAACGGCTTGGTTAGATACTGGGACATTTGCATCTTTAATGCAGGCAGGTCAATTTGTTGAAGTAATAGAAGAAAGACAAGGGCTTAAAATCGGCTGTTTAGAAGAAGTTGCTTTTAGAATGGGCTTTATTAATAAAACACAATTGGAAGAATTAGCAAAGCCACTTTTAAAAAGCGGTTATGGGAGTTACCTAATGAATTTGATATAAATGTCAAAAAGAAAGATTTTAATAACGGGTGGGGCAGGGTTTATCGGAAGCTCATTAGCTTTAAAATTAGCGAGCAACACCAATAATACAATTGTTATAGTAGACAATTTGTTGACTGGGAACCTACAACGAATTCCACAGCTAAAGAATGTGAAGTTTATCAAAGCTGATGTCAATAACCAAAATGAGATTTCAAGTATATTCTACAATTTCTCTTTTGATTATGTGTTCCATTATGCTGCAGTGGTTGGAGTTAAAAGAACTATAGAGAATCCAATCTTGGTTTTAGATGATCTAAAAGGAATGAGAAATATTTTAGACCTCTGTAAGAATACAGCAGTGAAAAGAATATTCTTTTCTTCTTCTTCAGAAGTTTATGGAGAGCCAGTAGAATTACCTCAAAATGAACATACTACTCCTTTAAATTCTAGACTCCCCTATGCAATTGTTAAAAATGTGGGAGAAGCATTTTTAAAGTCATACAAACAGGAGTACAACTTAGATTATACCATCTTTCGATTCTTTAATACCTATGGACCACTGCAGAGTAAAGACTTTGTAATCAGCAAGTTTGTTGCTGCAGCATTAAAAAATGAAGATATTACAATATATGGAGATGGGTCTCAAACAAGGACCTTTTGCTATGTAGATGATAATATTGATGCATGTGTAAATGCCTTCTTAGAAGATAAATTTGTGAATGATGTTGTGAATGTAGGATCACAAAAAGTATATACTGTACTTGAGCTGGCTGAAATGATAATAGAAGTTGCAAATTCAAAATCTAAGATTGTTTTTCTCCCTGCTCTAGAAGAAGGGGATATGAGCAGAAGGCAGCCAGATACATCTAAAATGTTAGGAGTACTCGATAGAAAACCTGCATCTTTAAGAGAGGGCTTGGAAAAGCTAATTGAAAACCCATCATTTTTTCTTTAATGATTAACTCTTGGAGGACATTTAGTCAAATAATAGAGGAAGAAATACTTAAGACCCCAATCTTAGGTGAGCCTATAGAACTTTATCAACCAATTGATTATATACTTCAATTAGGAGGAAAAAGGGTTAGACCAGTACTTTGTTTATTAGCGGCACAACTTTTTGAAGGGGATAAGAAAAAGGCTCTAAATGCAGCAATAGGAGTTGAAATTTTTCACAATTTCACATTGGTACATGATGATATTATGGACGAGGCACCTTTGAGGAGGGGAAAACCTACAGTACATCAAAAATGGAATAGGGACATTGCAATACTTTCTGGAGATGTGATGCTAGTGAAGGCTTATGAAAAGCTTATAGAGAGTGAACCTAGAAACCTTAGTTTATTATTAAATCTGTTTAATCAAACTGCAATACAGGTATGTGAAGGGCAGCAATTTGATATGAATTTTGAGAAAAGAACTGATGTTACCTTGGCAGAGTATCTTAAAATGATTGAATTAAAAACAGCAGTATTGTTAGCTTGTAGCTTAAAAATAGGAGCACTCGTTTCAGGAGCTAATGAACAGGAAGCTGCTTTAATATATGAATTCGGGAAAAATTTAGGGATTGCATTTCAAATTCAAGATGATTATTTAGATGCGTATGGGGATCCAGAAAAATTTGGAAAGAGAATAGGGGGAGATATTATTTCCAACAAAAAAACTTTTTTATTATTGTCAGCAATTGAGAATGCAACACTAGACGAAAAGTCAGCAATTGAACGCCTTACTCAGAACCAAAACTCTGAAGAAGAGAAAGTGCAGCAAATGCTCAATTTATATAATAAATTAGGAATTCCTGAAAAAAGCAAAGTCAGAATGAATGAGTATTTTGATTTATGTACGAGTTCTTTAAATAGGATTGAACGAAAAGAAGAGTTAAAAGCACCACTTTTAGATTTAGCAAATACCTTGATGGAGAGGAATAATTAAGAGAAGATATCTTTTAAAGCTGATTTTAAAGATTCAAATTGAAATTGAAACCCAGTGTTTTGAACCTTTTCGGAAGATACTTTACTCCCTTCAAGTACCAACAATTTTCTACTTCCTAAGATAATAGATATTACAAAACCAGGAATGTTTGGCGCCCAATAAGGTTTTTTTAGCACACTAGATAAAACAGAAATAAAGGTTTTATTATTGACATGGTTTGGAGCAGTAGCATTGTATGCCCCAATCAATTTATTTTCCATAACGTGGATAAAAAGGGAACATAAATCATCAATGTGAATCCAAGGCATATATTGCTTGCCTGACCCCAGAGCAGCGCCTAATCCATACTTGATAGGTTTAACCAGCTCTTTTAATGCTCCACCATTTTCTGATAAAACCAACCCAATTCTAATTGTAGAAGTTGAAACTCCCATACTATTTGCCTTGTTAGCACTATTTTCCCACTTAATGCAGGTGTCTGCTAAAAAGTCACCCCCTGCCTTGTCTTCTTCTATAAAAATGTGCTCAGAAGTACTTAATCCATAATAGCCAACTGCTGAGGCACAAATAAAAGAGATTGGCTTTTTCTCATTTTTAGAGATAGCATTAACAAGTAATTCAGTCGTTTTAACCCTACTGTTAATAATGAGTTGTTTCCGTTTTTTTGTCCAGGATTCATCAGCAATTCCAGTACCAGCAAGATTAATAATATAGTCAAAGGGTTCTATAAGAGCAGGCTTGAGTTCCATTTCTTCAATGTCCCATGGAATAGTGTTAACAGCATTACCACCTTTTTTTCTACTTAAATGAGTTACCTTATATCCTTTTTTAAGTAGTAATTCAGTGAGTCTTTTTCCTACTAAACCAGATCCCCCACCAATGAGCACTTTTTTCATAATTAGAGAACACTAAGCATTAAATTAAGTTTTGCTAAAGTAACTTTGTTATATGAATTTGATCTCTTCTCATGAGCTTATTAAGTCCAGGAAAAACTTGGAAATAATCCAAATTACTGCCAAACAAATTCAAAAAGACTTTCAGCTTTTTGATGAGACAATCAGTTTTTCTGGAAAAGAGGAAAATGCCTATAAAGAGTTAAGTCAACAAATTTTGCCGATTATTGATCGATTGCTGAATTTAGATTCAGCACGGTTCTTCTCTTTATTGTATACAATTGATGTTAAAGAGAAAGTCATAAAAGATCTTTTATTTAGTGAGGATAAAGATAAAAATCCTTCAAAGGAGATTACTGAGTTAATCATTGAAAGGGAATTATTGAAAGTGCTAACAAGAAAATACTTTTCGGAGCAAAATAAATCCCATGAATAAGCTATTTCTTGTCGACAAGAAATAGTTAACTTTGATATGTGATATCACACTTTTTAACTTTTTATGGATAAGTTTTCTTACCTGAGCAATGCTGATGTATCAGCAGTAGAAGAGCTCTATCAGCAATACCTTACTAAACCAGAGTCGGTAGAAGAAGGTTGGGCAAGATTTTTCGAAGGATTTGAATTTGCAAGAAAAAATTATGAAGAAGAAAACGTTTCTTCTTCAAGTGCAGTTTTTGAGCCAGGGCTCAACTTTGATAAAGAATTTAAGGTGCTAAACCTTATCAATAGTTACAGAACAAGAGGTCACCTCTTTACGAAAACCAATCCAGTACGAGATAGGAGGAAGTATACACCAACATTGGCGATTGAAAATTTTGGTTTAGAGAAAGGAGATTTACCTAAAAAGTTTAAAGCGGGTATTGAAATAGGATTGGATGAAGCAAGCCTACAAGAAATTATCGACCACCTTGAAGAAACATATTGTAATTCTATAGGAATTGAATATAGGTACATCAGAAAACCCGAAAAGATCAATTGGCTTCAAGCTAAATTGGAAAGTGACAGAAATAGACCTAATTTTTCTGTTGAAGAAAAGAAATATATGCTTAATAAATTGAGTCAAGCAGTAATGTTTGAGCAGTTTTTGCATAAGAAGTTTGTTGGACAAAAAAGGTTTTCATTAGAAGGAGGAGAAGCCCTTATTCCTGCTTTAGATGCGGTAATAGAAATGGGAGCGAAAATGGGCATAGATGAATTTGTTGTAGGTATGGCTCACAGAGGGAGATTGAATGTTTTGGCCAATATATTTAACAAGACCTATGATGCTATTTTTAGTGAATTTGAGGGAAAAGAATATGAAGACAACCTTTTTGATGGAGATGTAAAATACCATTTAGGGTTTACCTCTGATGTAAAAACAGAGAATGGGAAAGAGGTAAAATTAACCTTGTGCCCCAACCCATCTCATTTAGAAGCAGTTGACCCAATAGTTGAGGGAATAGCTAGAGCAAAAGTAGATGATTACCTAGGCACATATGATAAAATTGCACCAATACTCATTCACGGAGATGCATCAATAGCAGGGCAAGGTGTAGTGTACGAATTGATTCAAATGGCAAATCTAGATGCCTATAAAACAGGAGGGACAATTCATATTGTTATTAATAATCAGATTGGGTTCACTACAAATTATAAAGATGGAAGGTCAAGTACATACTGCACTGATGTAGGGAAAGTAACTTTAAGCCCAGTTTTCCATGTTAATGGAGATGATGTAGAAGCAGTTGTACACACAATAAAGTTAGCTTTAGAGTACCGCAATAAATTTAAGAAAGATGTATTTGTCGACTTATTGTGTTACCGAAAGTATGGACATAATGAGGGGGATGAACCACGCTTTACTCAGCCTATTCTTTATCAGGCGATTTCCAAACATAAAAACCCTAGAGAGATTTATTTGAATAAGTTGATTGATAGCGATATTATCTCAATTGGAGAAGCAAAAGAAATGCAACAAGAGTTTAATGATATGTTGCAAGATCGACTCAAAGACTCAAAACAAATAGATAAGGCATTTATAACACATTTTCTACAGGATACTTGGGAAGGGTATAGAGGGTCAACCCCAAAAGACTTTGTAAGTTCACCAAAGACAGGTTTTGATAAAAAGCGATTGTTAGAATTAGGGAAAAAAGTAGTTACCCTTGATGAAAACAAAGCCTTTTTTAAGAAGTCGAGGAAGTTGATGGAAGACCGTAGAAGAATGATTGAAGACTCTGACGAGCTAGACTGGGGAATGGCAGAAACCTTAGCTTATGCAACTTTACTTGATGAAGGGCACCCTATCCGAATATCAGGTCAAGATGTTGAAAGGGGAACTTTTTCTCATCGACATGCCGTTATTAAATTAGAAGATTCTGAAGAAGAATATGTTCCATTGAACAACCTTAAGGAGGGACAAGCGCCATTTGAAATCTATAACTCATTGTTGTCAGAATATGGTGTGCTTGGATTTGAGTATGGCTATGCAATGGCCATGCCTAATGCATTAACCATTTGGGAAGCACAGTTTGGAGATTTTAACAATGGTGCTCAAATTATTATTGATCAATTTTTAAGCAGTGCAGAAGATAAATGGAGAAGTAAGAGTGGGTTGGTAATGTTATTGCCACATGGCTATGAAGGTCAGGGAGCAGAGCATTCAAGTGCTAGATTAGAAAGGTATTTAACTCTTTGTGCTGATTATAATATGCAAATAGTAAATTGTACTACACCTGCTAACTTTTATCATGTTCTAAGAAGGCAATTGAAGAGGGAGTTTAGAACTCCATTAGTAGTAATGACTCCTAAAAGTTTACTTAGACATGCTGAGGCAGTTTCTAAATTAGATGAATTAGCTCAAGGGAAATTCAATGAAATAATAGAAGATAATAGTACAACTAAAAAAGAAGTTAAAACGGTAGTTTGTTGTTCAGGAAAAATATTTTATGAGCTTAATAAAGCTAAGAAGGAAGCTGGTGCAAATGATATAGCAGTTGTTAGAATTGAACAATTATACCCCTTTCCTCAGGAGCAATTTAACAGTATGCTGAAGACATATGGAGAGATTGAAAACTTGATATGGGTTCAAGAAGAGCCAGAAAATATGGGAGCCTGGAGGTTTATCAAAACTACTACCGAACAATCTAATCTTTGGAAGCTGATTGCTAGACCTGCTAGTGCAAGTCCTGCATCGGGATCATCTAAAGTATTTGCAAATAGACAAAATGCCATCTTTGAAGAAATGTTGAGTTTCTCAATGATAGAATCTAAATAAAAAGTATAAAATGGAAGAAGTAAAAGTTCCTAGCCCTGGAGAATCAATATCAGAAGTAGATATAGCATCATGGACTGTTTCAGAAGGGGATTATGTAGAAATTGATGAGGTAATTGCTGAAATAGATTCAGACAAGGCGACACTTGAGTTAACGGCAACTGCTAGTGGAACAATTAGTTTCAAAGCAGAAGAAGGAGATACAGTTGAGGTTGGACAAATAGTAGCGGAAATTGATACCTCTGCTAAAGCACCTGCGGCTTCTAAAAAAGTAGAGACGACGAAAGAAGTATCTCCAAAGGAAGAAGTAAAAGAAGTACCTGCAAAAGCTGAAGCAGAATCACATGCCAAAGGGCACCCCTCACCAGCAGCCAGAAAATTGATGGAAGAAAATAATATTTCATCAACTAATTTGAATGGCAGTGGTAAAGGAGGAAGAATTACCAAACAAGATGTGGTTAGTGCAATGGCTGCAGGAATTTCAACAGAAGCTGCTAATGGATGGGGAGGAACTCGAGATCAGAAGAGAGAAAAGATGACATCTCTAAGACGTAAAGTAGCAGAAAGATTAGTATCAGTTAAGAATGATACTGCGATGTTAACTACATTCAATGAAATTGATATGAGTGAGGTTATGGCGTTGAGAGGGAAAATGAAAGAAAAATTCAGAGAACACCACGATGTTAACTTAGGGTTTATGTCATTTTTTACTAAGGCGGTAACTGAGGCATTAAATTTATTCCCAGCAGTAAATGCTATGATTGATGGGAATGAGGTTATTTATCATGATTACGCAGATATTGGAATAGCGGTAAGTAGCCCTAAAGGATTAATGGTTCCAGTTGTTCGGAATGCGGAACAGATGAGTTTAGCAGAAATAGAGAAGGACATAAAAAGATTAGCTATAAAAGCTAGAGATGGGAAAATTTCGATTGATGAAATGACTGGAGGAACATTTACAATTACTAATGGAGGTGTTTTTGGAAGTATGATGAGTACACCAATTATAAATCCTCCACAATCAGCCATTTTAGGAATGCACAACATAGTAGAGCGACCTATCGCAGTTAATGGAGAGGTTGTAATTCGTCCTATAATGTATGTTGCATTATCATATGATCATAGAATAATTGATGGGAAAGAGTCTGTAAGCTTTTTAGTGAAAGTAAAAGAAATGATTGAAAACCCATCTAGAATTATTTTTGGAGGGAAAGACCCTGAAGAAGTTTTATTAGGGATTTAATGTTCAATTTTGTGTTTTGGCACAATTTATATGAATTTGGTAGAACTTTTTTATTAATTGGGCGTATTAAGTCAGCGATGAAGTATTTTCTTTCAATCTTATGTTTATTCTATTTTTCCACTGAAATTTTTGCCCAAACGGGGAAATTAACACTTCATGGAAGGGTTGAAAACAAAACTAGTTCAGTTGGGTATGTTGATATAGAGGTTTATAAAGACAATGAAATCTTTTATGAAGGAACCACACAAAAAAATGGGGGCTTTAAATTAGATTTAGCGCTAGGAGCTATCTATAATATCTCTTTTTCAAAAGATGGGTATATCAAAAAGTCTGTTGGAGTTATTGCGAAGACTGATTCAACAATCTCTTTGAGCGGCAGGTACTTTTTCCAAATAGACATTGAATTATTTAAGGTTAGTCAAACTGAAATTGATCAAACCATTTTACCTCCCGTTGCAAAACTATATATGGTTGATCCGAAATCTGGCTTTCATTATGATAAAAGATATGTACGTTGGGTTTCAGGAGAATTCGACGATGTTAAAGAATAGTTTTCTCAATCCCACTTCAATTAGTTTCTTTGCAAAAAAAATAAATGAACGTATTAATACTTGGTTCAGGAGGCAGAGAACATGCAATTGCCTGGAAAGTCAATCAGAACAAAGAAGTATCTAATCTATTTATTGCACCTGGAAACGCAGGAACAGGCGAAGTAGGAAAGAATATAAAGCTTTCCTTATCCGATTTTGAATCAATTGCTAAGTTTATTGAGGCAGAAAACATTAATATGTTGATTGTTGGACCTGAAGCCCCATTGGTTGAAGGGATTGTTGATTATTTCAAGAATAAAGAAGGATTTGAGAGTTTAAAAATTATTGGGCCATCTGCAGAAGGAGCTAAGCTTGAAGGTAGCAAGGAATATGCAAAAAACTTTATGCAAAGGCATAATATTCCAACTGCGAGATATGCATCTTTTACTGCGGAAACGATAGAAGAAGGCTTTAACTTTTTAGACGGACTAAAGGCTCCTTATGTTTTAAAGGCAGATGGTTTAGCTGGAGGAAAAGGGGTAGTAATACTAACTGAACTTCATGAAGCAAAATCTGAATTGAGGTCGATGTTAGTTGATCAAAAATTTGGGAATGCCAGTAAAAATGTAGTGATCGAAGAATTTTTAGATGGGATAGAAATGTCAGTTTTTGTATTGACTGATGGAGAAAATTATAAAATTTTACCTGAGGCCAAGGATTACAAGAGAATAGGAGAAGGAGATACTGGATTAAACACAGGAGGGATGGGAGCTATATCCCCTGTTCCTTTTGCAAACGATTCCTTGCTAAATAATATTGAAGAAACTGTTGTAAAACCATCTATAAAAGGAATAAAAGATGAGCAGATTGATTATTGTGGCTTTTTGTTTATTGGGTTGATGATTGTTGAAGGTGTTCCATATGTAATTGAGTACAACGTTAGAATGGGAGACCCCGAAACAGAAGTTGTGATGCCTAGAATTCAGTCGGATTTAATGAGCCACTTAATAGCTTGTTGTGAAGGGAGCTTAGAAGGCGAAAAAATTGTATTCTCAGACTCTTCAGCAACAACGGTTATGTTAGTAGCTGGAGGTTATCCAGAAAGCTATCAGAAAGGGATGAAGATGTCAGGCTTTGAATTATTGAACGATTGTATTCCATTTCATGCAGGAACAATAGAAGAAAATGGAGAAATTCATACAAATGGTGGAAGAGTTATAGCAATAACATCTCTTGGGAATGATTACAAGGAAGCATTAAGCAACAGCTATAAGAATGCAGAGAATATTTTATTTGAAGGGAAGTATTATCGGAAAGATATTGGCTTTGACCTTTAG
>Ga0316204_10012377_pt1 | contig 10419 bp, 10 predicted proteins | sample 6monrhotite_MG_2_FD_205661 | JGI IMG/M metagenome (GOLD analysis project Ga0316204, IMG submission 205661) | Microbial mat bacterial communities from mineral coupon in-situ incubated in ocean water Damariscotta River, Maine, United States -... | ecosystem: Environmental > Aquatic > Marine >... | reverse complement strand
TTTTAAATGCAGGACAGAGCTGCATTGCGGCGAAACGTTTTATTGTCGTAGATGCTATCGCTGAAGACTTTCTTGCTCGTTTTAAAGCCGGTGTTGAGGTATTAAAACCCGGTGACCCATTCGATTCTGAGACAACGCTGGCACCCATGGCAAGAGTTGATTTGCGTGATGAAATACATCAGCAGGTAGTGGATAGTATTTCTGCTGGCGCCATCGCGGTGACGGGTTGTGATGTGATAGAAGGTGCGGGCGCATATTACAAAGCCTCGATACTTGATCGTGTTGAACCGGGAATGCGTGCTTACGCTGAAGAATTTTTTGGCCCTGTTGCTATTGTGATTCGTGCTCGTGATGAAGCGGAAGCAATTCGAATTGCGAATGACACCCCCTTTGGTCTTGGTGGCAGTGTCTGGACACGCGATAGCGAACGTGGTGAGAGACTGGCATTACAAATTGTATCGGGCGCGACGTTTGTGAATGGTATGGTGAAGAGTGACCCTCGACTCCCTTTTGGTGGTGCAAAAAATTCTGGTTATGGACGCGAATTGTCGTTATTAGGGATTCGTGAATTTGTTAACCCCAAGACGATTTGGATTAAATAAGCATTTTTCAGTTAATTCAGTAAGGGCGCTTTATGCGCCTTTATTTTTGCGTAGAAGTTAGCGATTATTGATAAAGCGTTTATAAGAACTTTTTTACGAAGGGTCTCCATGCACAAATACATACTATTTATTCTATTTTTTTTGGCAAGCATTTCGATAGCGGCTTATGCAGAGACACCTCCTCATGCTGCCATTGCTTCTGCTCATGCAACAGCGACTGAGGCGGGGTTTGAAATTCTTGCCAAAGGTGGTAATGCCTTCGATGCTGCTATTGCGGTAAGCGCAACATTGGCCGTGGTAGAACCCTATAGTTCGGGTATTGGCGGTGGAGGTTTCTGGTTATTGCATCGTGAAGCTGATGGCAAGCAGGTGATGGTGGATGGCCGTGAGCGTGCGCCGATAAAAGCACATCGTGATATGTATCTAGACAAGGTAGGTAATGTTATTCCTGCTTTGTCCGTTGATGGTGCATTGGCGGCGGGCATACCGGGTGAGCCAGCCGCATTGGTACACATCGCGAAAAATTATGGGCGATTATCATTGCGTAAAACCCTGGCCCCGGCGATTCGTGCTGCGCGTCAGGGTTTTAAAGTCACACCACATTATCAACGAATGGCAAGATTTCGCTTAAAGGCATTGCGTGCGTCAGTGGATGCGGCAAAAATTTTTCTCTATCAGAATAATGTCCCGCCACTGGGGTACGTGATTAAACAAACTGATCTTGCGAATACACTGGAGCAATTGGCTAAAAAAGGCAGTAAAGGTTTTTATCAGGGTGATATTGCAAAGCAATTGATTGAAGGTGTGCAAAACGCAGGAGGCATCTGGACCTATAGTGACCTGAATAGTTATTGGGTGCCGGAACGTGAACCGATAGTCGGTGAGTATCGTGGCTATCGCATTATTTCAGCAGCGCCACCGTCATCAGGTGGTGTGGCGATGATGCAAATATTGAATCAATTATCTGCTCTACAAGCTGAATCTCAATTGGGTTATAAAAAAACACATTTAAGCATTGAAGCAATGCGGCGAGCCTATCGCGATCGTTCTATTTATCTTGGTGATACGGATGTCGTAGAAGTACCGCAGAAAGCCTTAATGAGTCATGCTTATGCAAAAAAATTGGCATCGACGATTGATAGAGATAAGGCAACAGCAAGTGCCAAACTCCCTGGTGGCGCACAATCGGGTAGCGGTTTCCATACCACACATTTTTCAATTCTGGATAAAGAGGGTAATCGAGTTTCAGCTACCCTGAGTATTAATTATCCGTTTGGATCTGGTTTTGTAGTGCCAGGCACGGGTGTCTTGTTGAATGATGAAATGGATGATTTTTCGTCGAAGCCGGGGACACCCAATGTTTATGGTCTGGTAGGTGCTGAAGCGAATGCTATTGCCCCTGGCAAAAGGATGTTATCCAGTATGTCGCCGACTTTTGTTGAAGGGCCGAATGGAGTTGCAATGATCGGTACTCCGGGAGGGAGTCGGATTATTACCATGGTATTGCGCGGTACTGAGGCATTTATTGAGGGTAAAAACGCACAAGCCATCGTTAGCATGCCTCGTTTTCATCATCAGTATTTACCCGATGTGGTGGAGCATGAGCAAGATGCCTTTACATTGGAGCAGCAACAGCAATTAGAGGGAATGGGGCATACGCTAAAATTAGTGGAAAATGGTTTTGGTAATATGCAGGTCGTTATCTGGGATAAAAAGAATGCGAAGGTTGATGCGGCTAGTGACCCACGTGGCGAAGGCACGTCGTTAATTCAATAATGATCTTATTGGTTGTTTTAAGCACTCGGAATTGAGAAACCCTTCGCATAATTTCAGCATCGTTGTGATAGATTTCACACTATTATTGCTAAGGAGTTGTGAGTGGAAAAACGACAACATCAACGCATTCAATTTGGGCGACATGCAGAAGTCAGTTCGAGACGTTATGAAAAATTGAATGTTGATGTGCTGGATTATTCTATGGGAGGTATCTGCCTGGTAAGTTCAGTACCGCTTGAGTTGGGAGATAAATTACGTTTTCATTCCATTGAAACCCTGGATGGTGACAGGCGGTCTTTAGCCTTGGATGGTGAAGTCCGGCATATTCAGGAGCAGTTGGGAGAATATTCGGTTGGCGTTTGCTTTACCTAGTAATTCCCAAAACATTTTATAAAGTGGTTTAGTATTTTGAATACGTCAATTATTCCGGATCGCCGTCAACACTTGCGTCGCTCGGTGGTCAGTAATGTTCAAGTTGATCACGAGATGTTGGGCAAGATCATTGGTTCAACGGTTAATATTTCCGATACCGGTATTTTGTTGCTTATTGATGCATTGGCACAGCAGACTTTTTTTGCAGAATCTGTAGTCAAGCTTTCTTTGCTTGATTCCATTAACCCAGAGATTATGTTTTCTGCTCGCGTAGTGCGTAATACAGATCATGGTCTCGCGATTCAGTTAGTTGGCTATGAGTTCCAGGGTGAGAGTTATCCACTTAGTGAATTGCGCCGTCAGTGGCAAATGAGTCAGCGAGATTTACCAATATAGGTTTCCAATACGTTACACCCTATACAATAAGAAATAACGGACATTTTATTTATCAGGCAGTATCATCAGGCTTGTTTCTATAACTCGTTCGGAAATGCTGCTATGGATTTTTCGCTACTTAGATTTTGGGTTCTGCTGCTGTCTATCAGTGTTCTTACGGCTTGCCAGGTCGCTCCTGTTGCACAAGATAAGGCCAAAAGTAGTATCGTTGCACCCGCTCCCGTAGAAGACATATACCGGCAGTTACGTTCTGAAAAGGCATTAGAGCGTGTTCAGGCATTACAGTCACTAGCCAAACAACCAATTTTGGCAAGAAAGTCGATTAGCTTGATCCTGGTCTTACTAGGAGACGATCGGCAAGTCGATGTTGCCAAGTATGTTGGTTCAGGCTTCTATAGTGGCAGTGTTTCATCGCCAGCAGATATGGCCGCTGAATTATTAGCAAAGCTGGGGCGTTGGTCAGTGCTGCCTTTGCGATTACGCTTACATGATAAAAATCCCATTGTTCGCCAATATGCCACTAAATCATTGGGAATCATTGCTAAGCCGGAACATGCGGAGTGGTTATTGTCTGGGCTTGCTGATATAGAATCAGCGGTGAGCAAAGAAGCTTATGCCGCCTTGTTAAAGCAGGATGCTCAGGTATATGTAAGACTGATTAATGAGCTGGACTTCTCCAGCATGTCTTTACGCCAGCAACTTTTGATTATTCAGTTGCTGGGGAATAGTCAACATGGTGATGCATTGCCAATGCTATTTAAATTCGCTGCGAATAGTAATTCAACATTACGAAGTGCCAGTTTCGCTGCATTATCAAAATTTCCTGAAGCAAAACTCGAAGATATTGTTTTGCAGGGCATTGAAGATAAAGCTATGCACGTAAAAGAGAATGCCCTGATGCTCGCGCCCTATCACAGGAGCGAAGAAGTATTAGCGGCTGTTATTAGGCAATTATCGGTCGATGATGACAACGTGAGTCAGGTGGCCTTAAAAGTGTTGCCCATCATCAGTGGTGAGAAGCAACGCAGTATTAATGCCTGGCAGCAATGGTGGCAGGCTCGCTTGTTAAAGCACTAGCGCATGCCACCTACTACGTAAACTATGCGGCCACTGTGTTCGTTGCATTATTATCGTGTTTGAGTCTTTCCAGGGTAATAGTGCCCAAATGGTCAAAAAACTCCTGGTTTAATAAATCCCAGGCCTGATCCAGCTTATCGGTTCCTGTTTTTGATTCACAATGGGTTGTTTGTTTATTGCGATGCTCAATGGCTGCCACAATATCTGCGACTGAAATATCGCTTGGTGATTTACCAAGTTTATAGCCGCCACCGGGCCCACGAGTACTTTGTGCAAGTCCTGCTTTACGTAAAACGGCAAAAATCTGCTCCAGATAAGACAAAGAGATATTCTGCGTACGTGATAATTCAGGTAATGAAATCGGGTTTTCTCCTTTAAAGGTTAATTCAAGCATTGACTTGATAGCGAATACTGAGCGTGATGAGAGTTTCATAATCGTATCCTTTTATTCCAGTGTATAAGCATTAACGTCGTAACAAGCCTAGTCGCCATCGGGGCTAAAATCATAGGCGTATCGTTTATACGTTAATGTAGAAATTCATGGCGCCTGAGACAAGCGTATTTTGTTAAACAACATTAACGAATTGTAAACTTTTGTTACAAACGGCCGTAAATACCATGTGTTAGGGCTATATTTCAAATGATTGTAATTATAAAGGGTTGATAACATGGCAAAGATTTTGTCGGTAGACGATTCACGCGTCATACGTGAAATGATGAAAATGATTCTGGAAAATCAGGGCCATGAAGTGATTACGGCTGAAGATGGCAGGGAGGCCATGAAACTGGCACGCAAGCATAAGGTTGATATGGTTTTTTCAGATATCAATATGCCAATAATGAGTGGTATCAGTTTAATTGCCAAGTTGAAGACGTTGCCTGGTTATGAAAATGTTCCTGTTGTCATGTTGACGACTGAAACAGGTGAATTTAAGAAAGAGAAGGCTAAAGAATATGGTGCTAGCGGCTGGCTGGCCAAACCTCTGACGGAAGATCGGGTTTTGAACGCAGTAGAGCGCATGATTGGTTAATTAATCGCTAACTTGATTCAATGGCATAGCGTGTTTGTTAGATAAATGACATTAAGTTTGAGCTCTAATTAAATGCTTTAATTGAATTTATATTTAATAAAAAATTTTAGTGATTTCAATCAGATATTTTCAACCTGGGCTGGGGTTCTGGCAGATTTTTGCTATGATTGGGTTCTTTCCGGTATGTTATTTGCCATCAGCCCTCCCACAGTTGAACACTGAGTTAACAGGGAGGCTTTTTTTTGCCCTTATGGCGCGTTTCCTTTCTTCAGAGAAGCAGATTTATCCAGTTCATACTCGGCCATAGAGCCATCATAGACTCGGACATTATCCCAACCCAGGCGCTTTAGTGTAAAAAAGGTGTGGGCAGCCCGGTGGCCAGATCGACAATATAAGGTGATTTCCTGATTTGGCTCAGTTATACCTAGTTTACCCAATGCAGCTTTTAGACTTGATGCGGATTTCATCGTGAAGTCTTTTTCAAAATCAACGGCACTATTCCAGGGGAATGGTTTTGCGCCTGGGATGTGGCCGCTGCGCGGCTGACGAGGATGTCCCTGATATTCCTCTTTGCTGCGAACATCAATGAGAATTTTTGCCTTTTTTAAGTCATCTTTTTGCGCAAGTAAAGATGGGTTTGTACGTTTTACAGGGTAGGCAGCAGGTTTGAACTCCATTTCTTGCCAGCTGATCTTGCGTGCTTCACGAATCCATTTAACCAGACCACCATCCAGCAATGAGACTTTGGTATGTTGTAGGCGTTGTAGTTCCCAATAAAGCCGAGCCGCATTTAAACCGCCCGTGTCATCATAAATTATGACAGTATGCTGAGGTGTTACGCCAAGTTGAGACATGATTTTAGCAACAATTTCTGAGCCTACGCTATAAGAGACTCGTTGACGATTTTTTTTATTCAGTACGTTGTAGGGCAAGTGTCTGGCACCCGGTATATGAAAGCGCTGATACTGAAATGAATCGGACATATCAATAATGGCGATATTATCATCGTTTAAATGTTGGTTTAACCAGTCGGTAGTTACTAGTGGAGGATTATTGCCTGCCGAAGCTGATGTTATGAGAAGTAAAAGAGTGCCAATGCTAATGAATTGCTTAAAAAACTTGTAATGAGACACGATGTTTTATCCTGGGAGTCGATTTTTCGAGTTAATTAACTTACTCTTTTACAATGGAAAGATTGTTTTGTAAATACCACCCAATAGTAGCGGCCCGTTGGCAGTGTCAGTCATGTCAATTAGATCTTTGCCAGGAGTGTATTGGTACGCAGGCTACTTCACCGGAGTGTGCGATTTGTCAGCAACCATTGCAGCGATTAAAGGTTCACAACACCACTGAACCATTCTGGAAATGTATCTCATCCTTTTTTATGTTCCCTGCCAGCTTCCCGACAATAATGTATCTGGCTGCTTTTGCTGCCATTAGCAGTTTTATTAGCCTTGAGACAATTGGCCTGGCCACGGGATTTATTGTCTACTATTTTTTCGTGACGTTTGCATACACTGTATTGGAATTTGCAGCGCGCGGGCAGTTACAGGAATTACATACCAATACAACCGGTTTTTTCTTTCGACCAGAAAATATTATCAAACAGTTGTTGATTTTCTTTATTCTGGTGGGAGTAAATTTCCTTATATATGGATTGGGCGGGAGTAGCGCTTTTCAGTTTAGTGTGGTTCTGACTTTATGTTATTTCCCTGTCATCGTATTGCAGCTGATTAAACATAATAACCCATTAAAAATGATTTCATTACGGGAAATGAAAAATACTTTTGTTGTAATGGGTAACACGTACTGGCTGCTTTGTTTATCATGTATTATGTTGTTTTTTGGCGTGAGCCTGATGTTGGAGGTAATCCCTCTTTCACCCAGTGAGCATATGAACCTGGCAATAGATCACTTTATAACGTTTTATTTTCTTCTTGTTATGTTCAGTATGCTAGGTTATGGCTTTAATCAGTTTTATGAGCAATTGGGTTTGGAGCTTGATAGTGCAAATGAAACTGAACAGTCGAATGATCTCAATGCTACAGAGACGCTGGTCAAGCAGGTTAGTGTGCTTATCAAAGAAGGTTATCTGGTGAAAGCAGGGCAGGAATTATTAAAAGTGATCGAGAAAAATCCAGGTGATCTGAATTCATGGCAAAAATATTTTAAAATTTTATTGCTAGAAGATCAGCATGATGAGCTCAATCGATTTTCTCAGGATTATATTAATTATCTGTTAGGCCAGGATAAGGACATGGAAGCCATGGATGTCTATCTGGAAACTCAACGTATTATTGGTGAGTTTCGACCAAAAACAGGTGTGCAGGCATTTGCACTGGCTAATCGATTGCGTGCGCATGGACATGCGGGGCTTGCCTTGAACCTCCTGAATAATATGCACAAGCACTATCGAGGCTATGAAGGTATTGCAAAAGCTTATATGCTGGCAGCACAGATACTTTGTGAACAGTTTGGCGAGGATGTAAAAGCAAGAAAAATCCTCAATTTTATTATTCGAAAGTATCCCCAGAGTAAATATGCCGATGAAGCGACGGGTTATTTAAAAGTCGTTGATCGATTAGCGGTGCGTTAGATATCAGAGGGTACAATAGAAGGTAAGTATTGACGAAACTGCTTGGCCATTGTCTCTTTGCCGCGACTTTTTAGACTATTGATAATCATCGCGATAGTTTCATATTGATAGCCAGAATCGGCTTTATTATTTCCCAGGATGACCAATTTACCAAGCTGTTCATCCTCATTCCATTGTACAAATAATAATCCAAGTTTTCGGATGCTTGACTGGTTAATATATTTACGCAGTTCAGGACAAGATTGTAAGTCATTAAAAATATCGTTAATGATACGTTGAGCGGTCCTGGATATTTTCTCCAGGCTAAGAATTTTATTAATATATTCTGTTTGTCGTTGTTGCTTGTCTTCATATTTGGCGATGGTATAACGCGCATATAACCAGTCAATATTGGCCTGTTGTTGATTTAATTCATCTAAAAGTATTTTTGCTTGTGAGAGTTGTAACTCTGCAAGAAATGACATTGCCTGAGAGTATTTTTGGGCATTGGCAAGGCTGGTGGTTTCCGTATCATCACTTTCACTTATCAGGATATTTGGCAGGTAACGTTTTATTAACCAGGCAATGATGCCGCCAAAAATCAAACCGCCGATGTGTGCGAGATTGTTGACATTATCAGGCATGCTAAATTGATTATAGATTTCATAAGTCAGCCATACGGGCAGAAGCATGTAAGCGGGGGCTTTTATATAGTCAAAATAAAATAGCAATGTATAGAAAAACTGTATTTTACGTCGACCATAAAGTAAGGCATACATTCCTACCAGGCCGGCGATAGCGCCAGATGCTCCCATATTCCATAGACCACTATCAGGTGATGCGAGGACAAAAGTCATACTGGAAACAACTCCCGAAAGAATATAAGCCGCAATAAAATACAAGTGGCCAATACTTGCTTCTACAATAAAACCAAAAATAAATAGAAACAGCATATTCCATAACAAGTGTGATAGTTCTACATGCAGGAAAAGATGGCTTATTATTGCGGCGGCATCAAAATCATAGGCCTTTAATGAAAATCGATAACTGGCGATTAGATTAAGTTTTCGAACAAAGTCTTGATGTTGTGACTTCCATTTTTCATAGTCTTTATGTTGTGGGTCTATAATTTTTTGTTGATGTAGTAGCCGTTGAAATTCGCCATCGACGAGCATTAGCTCCAGAGCATAGGATTTGGTTTTTTCAGGGTTATTTTGATAGGCCGCGCTTAATTTTTTAGCAACAGTGTATTCTTCTCTGGTTTGTAGATGTTTTATATAGGCTGGGATTTCAATTTCAGGCAAGGCGGAGCGAAGGTAATAATCAAAGGCAGATACCTTGTGAGTATTATCAGTGGCAAGCAGAGTAAAGCAAAAAATATTAATGACAATAAGAAGCAACGTGATGATAGGTGGATTGTGCCAGTCAGGTTTCTTGTCTATGGGTATCAGCATATATCAAGTCTACGATATTATGGTGCGGCCTGGAAAATAAATCGTGCTTCCTGGATAGAGGGCTGAATCTCCAGCATATTATGATTAAGAGAAGTTTCAGTGATATTGAGGCGCTGCATGGCCGGGATATGACCATAGTTCGGTATTGCGTTTGAATCTGAATTTAAAACGAGGCCATTAATAACGTTGGCAGTAATAACAATATCGAGATAATCAATACGACTGCTGTGGTTACGGAACAAATTTGCATGTTTTTGTTGTATTTCAATCAATGTCTCCGGGAATTGCCAGTGTCTCAGTAAATGGCCACCAATAGAAATATGATGTTTGTTAAGAAAATTCGTCAGTGTGGTTTTGTTTGCTAATAGTTCCGTCGGTAATTTGTGATAACTCAACACCGCTACACAACCAATATTTTGCAACATCGCTGCTAAGTAGCCTTCAAATTTATTTAAAGATTTATGTTGCTGGCATAGTCCATACGCCAGTGCTGCTGTGGACATACTATGTTGTTTTATTTGATGTTCTATCTCTTGCTGCTGGCCTTGTGAAAACGAAAATACTGGCATAATGGCTAGTCCATTGACCAGGCTGCCAATCAAACTGTTGCCAAGGCGCTGGATTGCCATTTGCAAATCATCGGCTGCCATATGGCGAGCATATAAGGCGCTATTTGCGACTTTCATAATACGTGCTGCAAGGGCGGTATCTGAAGCAATAGTATTTGCCAACTGCTTGGCAGAACAATTTTCATCCTGCAACAATGCCCGGACTCTTAGACAGGTCTCGGGTAAAGGGGGCAGATTGAGCTGGTTGTCAGTAATGGCCTGACAAATGTCCTTAACAAGTGTTTCCATTTCTATTTGTTCTATATTTTGCGTGTGTTGCATTATTTTATGCTTTTTCAGAATTTACTAAAATGTGAAGCACTTCCTATTGTCCCTGGTCAAGAGCGTCGATGATGAGGGTAGTTAAATAGTAAAGCAAATACGATAGTGACCGCAAAGATTCAGCCAGAAAAAATAGACAGGATTCTCACACAGCAGGCTGTGTTTGGTGAACTGTTGACGTCTGTCGAACGACAGTATCTGATGGATCATAGCAAAGTAAGAAATGTGGCTTCAGGCGAGGTGCTT
>Ga0316204_10012375_pt1 | contig 10420 bp, 6 predicted proteins | sample 6monrhotite_MG_2_FD_205661 | JGI IMG/M metagenome (GOLD analysis project Ga0316204, IMG submission 205661) | Microbial mat bacterial communities from mineral coupon in-situ incubated in ocean water Damariscotta River, Maine, United States -... | ecosystem: Environmental > Aquatic > Marine >... | reverse complement strand
CAGTACTGTTATGCAGAACCGCCTGGCTGAGATGGCGCTGGGCAATATTGAACTTGCGCTGATCCATATAAATCAGACCCAGATAATATTGGGCCAGCCAGTTTGACGGATCAAACTTAAGCGCCATCTCATACCCCTTGACCGCCAGAGGATAATACTGGGATTCGTCTCTTTTCGCTCTCAGGTGATAGGACAGGCCATTCAGGTAATGCAGATAGCTGTTGGAGATATCAAGTTTCAGCGCCTTGTTGAACGATTCCGTTGATCGGCCATAGGCGTGTTGGTCCAGCTCGGCAATGCCTTCGGCGGCGACACGCCGGGCCTCGGTATCAATTTTTTCCTGTGGGATCGAAGCAAGTAATGTTGTTGGAGGATTCATCGCCAACTCCCTCGGAACTCCCGTTGACGCAGACTGTTCAGGCGTTGTCTGGCAACCTGTCAGGACGACAAGACCAAGAATCACCAACACGGAGATACCTGATGTCCTTCTGCCTGTTTCACTGGAATCTTTCATGGTTCCCCCAAAATCAATACACCCCGCATTGAAACCAAATTATAGCAACTGCCTGGCCTGGCCCCCTATGGGCCATCGGCCTTGGCGCCTGGGTCTTTCGTACCATCCAGCGTTTTCGGATTGGTATTCAGCCCTTTGATGGGCTATTGAATATGGAGGAGATCAACTGGAAGGGGTGGATACATTGATCATAGCTATCGCCGACGATCACGCCCTCGTCCGCGAAGGGCTGGCAGCGGTCCTTCAGTTGTTTGAAGGCGTCTCTTCGGTCGTGGAAACCGGATCCCTGGCCGAACTGGAAGCCGCTCTCGTCTCGCAACCAGACATCGGCATGGCGCTTCTTGATCTCAATATGCCCGGAATGGCCGGGGTTGAAAGCCTGGAGGCGTTGCAGGAAGATTACCCGGCAATAGCTATTGCCATACTGTCAGCGACAGAAACACCAGCTGTCGCCCGTCAGTACCTGGCGGCCGGAGCGGTTGGCTATATTCCAAAGTCCGCCAACAATGATGTGCTGCTTGGCGCACTTAAACTGATCATGTCAGGCGGCATCTATGTTCCACCGTTCGCCCTGCAACCTGCGACGGAAGAAGAAAACGCAGCCTCTCCTACCGGGCAAGCCGCTAACCTGACAGACCGGCAGTTTGACGTCCTGTCACTGATGGTTGAAGGCTTGTCGAACAAGGGCATCGCCCGGGAGCTTGACCTGTCGGAGTCCACGGTCAAAACCCATTCCAGCGCCATACTCAGGGCCTTTGGTGTGGACAACCGAATGAAAGCCATTAGGGAAGCGATCAGGCGAGGCCTGGTTCTGACCCCCTGAAAACGGTCAATTCCCTTTGCGGAACAGGCGACGCAACAGCACTCTCAGGGAAGCCGGCTGGATCGGCTTGGTGAGTAAATAGTAACCCGCAGCCTCGATCTCACACCGACGTTCGGGTTGGGTATCCCCTGAAATAATAATAGCCGGAACATCACGCTCCAATGACTGGCGCAGGGCTTCCAGAAATGAAATGCCGTTTTGCCCGTCAGGCAAATTGAAATCAGAAATAACCAGATCCAGATGCGCACCCAGCTTTGTCACCGCATGCAGAGCGTCTTCGGCATCCAGTGCCGTCACGACATTACAGCCCCAATCGGACAGAACAGTATTCATCCCCTCCAGTACATCCGGGTCATCATCAACCGCCAATATTGTTTTGCCGGAGAAGGTCGGCACAAATGCGGCGTCGTGAACAGCTGTCGTTCCACGACCTGCCGGTTTAACACCATAGGGCAGGTGGACTGAAAACACTGTCCCCTTGTCCGGGACAGACCGGACAGCGACGTCCACGCCAAGCAGGTCTGCAATTCCGTCGACAATAGCCAACCCCAGACCCAATCCATCCGGTGCCCGTTCCTGCCCTTTTTCGAGCCGACGATAGGGGTCGAAAATATCTTCCACATCCTTTTGTGCAATTCCCCGACCACTGTCCCACACTTCCACGACCCCGCCATCCTTCTGACGCCGACACCCCACCAGAATGCTTCCGCGTTCGGTATACCGGATGGCATTTCCAACAAGGTTTCCCAATATGCGTAACAGCAGAGCCCGATCACTACGAAAGGTCATGGACGACGGCACAACTCGAAATTCAAGATTTTTTGCCGCAGCCGCCCCGGCAAATTCCGATGTTATTTCGTCAAATACGTCCTGAATGGAAAAACCCCGTACTTGCGGAACAATCGCATCATTTTCGAGACGGGACATATCAAGCAGTCCGTCGAGCATACCTGCAAGACTGGTAAGTGAGCCCTGGATTCTGGATATCAGGCGGACATTCTGTGTTTCGGCCAGTCGCGCTTCAAGTGCTGTCGCAAACAGGGCAATGGCGTGAATAGGCTGGCGCAAGTCATGACTCGCCGCAGCCAGGAAACGGGATTTGGTTTTGTTGGCTTTTTCAGCTTCACGCACGGCCTCCTGCAAATCCACTGTCCGTGCCTCAACCCGGGTCTCCAGTTCATCCCGGGCGGCACGCAGTTCACTTTCTGCCGCCCGCCGTTCCGCCATGGCCGCATGCAGGAACAAGACAACAATTCCCGTCAGGCCAAAAAAGGCCTGTAACAACAACGACGTCTGGGTGACAGTGTCCCGAACAAAAGGTCCCAGGGCTTCGGTTGTCCCCCACAGGGTCGCTGTTGTTGCCATGGTCAATATGAATGCAGCAACCGACAGCCCGCTGCGAAAGACGGCCCACAACAGCAGCGGAAAGGCGAGATACTGCAATGGCATCTCATCCAGGGAAAAATCGACCATCCCGGCAAAGACAATTGCCAGACAAACACCAACCGCAAGCAGCATGAAGGCTTCGACAATTGCCCCTGCCGTCGCATGCCGACCAATCGACAACCGGGGCAACGGGGCGGCGATAATGCAGCCGATTGCGCCACCCAGCCACCACGTCACCACATCATTCACTGACCCTGCCGACCTTCCGTCGGTCATGCCGGAGACAATCAGGTCGTTGGCAACGGCTCCGATCAGGTAAGGCAGCCCGGCCCCCAGCAAAACAAACCCGATGACATTTTTGGTTCCTGCAAATGGTGACCGGTCACCGATAGCTGTCCGCATGGCCACAACGCCAATAACCGCTATTGCGCCAGCCATCAGGGCATGAATCATCGCCTCGGCCGGACTGAAGGTTCCGGTCACCCAGAATGAGACCACAAAGGACAGAACAACGATCGGCACAAAAGTCCGATAACCAAAGCGATGTACAATGGCAAAGGCAATCCCGCCGGCCAGAGGCACAGCCGAGACCCGGGCATCAAAGAACACAAGTGCCTGGTCGACACTGGACAGGGCTGCAAACAACAGCAGACCCAGGCCCGGTCGCAACCATTCAGAGTCCATCAAACGCATTGCCGTTGCCGATCCTTGTTCGTCATGGGATAGTTCCACCGATCGCAAATATTTTATACGTCCTGGAAGTTTCTCACTTTTTCAAAGCGAAGCAATGGTACAGAAGAATCATAAGGCAGTGCCAAGAGGCCCGGTTCGGATTGCAATCGGGTCACGCCTGCCCTGTTTCGGGCTGATCCTGTGCCTGTTGACCCTGTTGATCCCGTCCACTGATACCCGGGCGCAGACAAGTGGAAACAAGGGCGCGAAGGTTTCCGTCGGCTTCATCAATGTGAACTGGGCGCCTTTCCAGGTTGAAAAGGATGGCGTTTTTCAGGGCTTTGCGCTGGATGTCGTGGCAGCGGTCCTCAAACAGATGAGAAGCGGTGTTGAATTTCGCCCCTTGAGTTTTGCAAAGGCCCTGAAAAGTTTGAAAACGGGCGATCTGGACGCCTATGTCGGCCTCGGCAAGACCCTCAAACGCACCGAACAATACCTCTTTACCAAGGATCCGATCTACATTGATGAGACGGTTCTGGTTGGCAGAAAGGAAGATTCCTTCGTCTTCAACGGCGATGTATCAAGCCTGATTGGCATGCGGGTTGGTATGATCAACGGTGCTGTTCATGGTCCGGCCTTCGACAACATGAGTGGTATTATCCGGGTTCCTCATGACAGTGGCAGAATAGCAACGCCGGCATTTTTCAACGATATCGTTGTTGGTGAAAAAATGCGTTTCGCGGTAACCAATTCGCGGTTTGGCACCGTGTATTACCTGAAATCCCTAGGTTACACAGACAAACTGAAGATCTACAACGAGCCTGTGGCAATCAAGACCTATTTCATCGTCTTTTCTCTCAAATCACCCCACTTGAAGGAAACGGCTGAACGATTTGACAAAGCCCACCGGCTGTTTCGCTCAACGTCGGGTTACTCAGCGCTTCTGCGCAAATATAATCTGACCAACAAATTCTATACTGACTGAGTAAACCAACCTCGTCGGCAGTTACCCGGCCGATTCGCTTTCCCGATACATCTGGCGCTTGTTGCCTTTCTTGCAGTTGAACTGGATGACGAGGCTCTTGTTAAAGCCCATGTAAAGCTTTGAAAGAGCATTCCGCCAGCGCATCCAGCCATCACCAACGCTCTCAGCTTTCGACGCGGCGGCGCAGGAAATCCCGCCTGGCCTCGTCACCCGCCAGTTCACCATGGGCGGCCAGCAGGTAGAGCGTCTCGGGGCCCGCGCCATTGTGCAGCACACCATGACCTGCTCCCTACAAATACCTTGTGAACATCTGGTTGGGATGCTTCTTGTCGCACTTGTAGAGCTGGAGTTTGGTGCCGTTTTTGGCACCGCCGCCCGTGAGATCAAGGCAGAATTTGGTGCCGTGACGGTTCTCCAGCGAGAACCAGCCGTTTTCGCGGTGATGCTGGCGCCACAGGCGACCTTTGTGCTTGGGCTTCTTGGCATCCTTGGCCTGCGCGCAGTCAGCCAGCACGATGGCAGTGCCGTTCTTTTTCCTGCCCCCCTCGACCATGACGCATTTCCCGCTCTGGACGTGTTGGATTTGGTGCCATTTCTTGTCGCTGGGCACGGTCAAGAAGATCTGCTGGGCGTTCTTGGTATTGCAGTCCCAAGTCTGGATGGTGCCCTTGCCACGGTCCATGCAGTTGGCACTGGTCCGCGCGCGCAGGACGAACTTCTGGGCCGCGACAAACTTCCAGTCCGGCGCTGCAATACCCGCCAGTTCCGTATCGGCAGCCTGGTTGATCGCATCGAGCTTGGCCTCCAGATCCTTCCTGGCCGCGGCCAGTTCCTTCGACTGAGCCTCAATCAGGGACTGCACAGCTTTTTCGAAATCGCTGGTTTTTGGCACAGGCATTTTGGCTGCCTTGCGCATCGCCACCAAAGCCGCCGTGCGCTCGTCCGCCAACTCGAGAAATTTGATCTCCAGCCCCTGTTTCGCCTTTTTGGGAATCAGGGCCTTGGGAAAACTCTTGGCGTTGATGGCAACGATCGCCACGCCCGACGCCAGGTAGGTCAGGTTCTTGGTGAACAGCTCCTTTTCGCCGGGCTTAAAGGCGAGATGGACGTCGTACTCCTTCTTGAACATGCCGAGTTTGAGGTCGAGCTCAAAAGGATTGTCGAACTCGCCCTTGCCCTTGCCGACGTGGCCAGCGATATGGCCTTCCTTGATGGCGATGGTTTTGACGTCGCCGAGTTTCTGCACAACCTTGACCGTGAAGTCGCCGAGCTTGTCCAACCCCTCGACACTCTTCTGGGCTATGATCAGGGCCTGTTTGGCGACCGCCCTGGCCGTGATCAGGCTGGCCAACACGGGATCCAGCCCGCCGGGCACGGCCTTGAGGCTTTTCTTGACAGCTTCCAACACTCCCTTGGCGATGTTTCTCGCTGCGATGACGGTTTGCTTCCTGGATTCAGCCCAGGCCAGTTCCGGTCCGCGGATGGCTTTGCAACCGGCACGGCGCGCCGGCTTGAACTTGTTACAATCGGCGATGCGCACCTTGAAATGCTTGATGCGGCCGTCGAGGAAGGTGATCTGCTTGTTGAGTTTGTCGACGCGCTCCTTGGCTTTGTTCAGGGCATTTTCGTTGTTGGCCTTGCCTTCCGAAACGGCCTTCCTGCGTTCGTCGATCTGTTTTTGCAGGCTGTCGACCTCGGCCTGGGCGTCGCTCACCGCTTTGTGGGCTTCATCGAGCTTCAGGCCGTCGAGCAATTTCTTGATCTCACCGGCGCCGGTGTTTTTCAGCCAGGCCGAAACGTTGGAAGTGACATTGCCGGCGACCCCGAAGCTCGCCTGGGCCGGTTTCTTGACCTGCTTGGTCAGAGTGGCCTTCAGGGTGTAGTCCGCCTTCAGTGCCTCCTTGGCGTCGATGGCGGCGTTGAAGATCAGACTGTCCTTTTTGAATCCCGCCGTGACGGTTCGGCCGACGCCGAGCGGATCCTTCTTTTCCCCCGAGATCTGGATCAGCGGTTCGGCCCCCTTTTTGAACACGGCCTTGAAGGTTGCCTTGGTGAAGGTCACGGGGCCAAGCGCCCGGTTCTTGATGTCGGCGTCGATGTTGACACCATCGATGGCGTTGATCGTGCCCTGACGTACGTCAGCGACTTCCTCGCCCATATAGATCACCTTGCCCTGGATTTCGATGGTCTGGCTCGGCACGTCGATGTTGAGCACCGGACCTTCGCCTTTCTTGTGGCCGGCGATCTGGTAGCGCACCGGCAGGGCGTCAATCATCGCCCTGGTCATGCCGTCCTTGCCCGTGGCGGCCTTGGACATGCGGTTGAAGATGGTGGCGAAGTCCTTCAATGCCAGCGAGCCGACCTTGTTGGGTCCGTCGTCGACGATCAGGCGCAGGGTCTCGGGAAAGGCGGCCGCCGACGACACTGCAGCGAGGTCGACAACCTTTTCGCCCACCGTAGTCTTGCCAGTGATGGAGCCGTAGACCTGGGCGCCCTGCATGCCGTAGGCCACGAGGTAGTTTTCGATGGTCAACCAGGGAATGCCGAAGGCCTTCTCCCATGGGCCTTCCTGGGCCAGTGTCAGCGTCACCCGGTAGCCCGGCAGTGCGTTGATCTTGCCGATCACCGGCGCCGTGACCAGCAACTTGCCACCGCCGTTAGTGCCGATGCCGGCGTTGACCGCACCCTCCAGCGCAACGTCGACCGTCTGCTTGCCGAATTTAAACCTGCCGACGCCGCCGACCGCGGTCTCAATCAAAGCGCCTTGCAACATGATGCGCAGGGTGAACTGCGTGGCGATTTCAGACTTTTTCTTCTTGCCGAGATTGACCTTGGCAGCGGGGAAAGCGCCGGTCAGGTTGACAGCGGGTACGGACGAGCCGCTCCACATACCGGTATAGGTGCCTTTGATCTGCAGCAGCTTCTTTTTGTCAAGACCGAGGAAATCGGTCATATCGCCGACCGGCTTGTCAGCCTTTTTCATATCTGCGGTCGCAAACAGGTTGGCGCCGGGCCTCAGCTTGATCGTGTACGGTTTTTTATCGAAAAAGACGTCGGTGATCTTTGCCACGCGTGGGGGCAAATGTTTCCGCTGAATTTCGGCCTCGACCTCGGCGTAAAGCTCCAGTTGATCAGCGAACTTCACCTTGTCCAGCGCCGAGTTATTCTTCAACTTGGGAAAGCGCTCCGCGAACGACAGGGGCACGAGTGGTCTGAACGCGATAAAGGACGTTTTACCGCCGCCCTTGGAAAAGGCAATCAATTCGAAGTCCCGCTTATCGTGCTTGGTTTGAGCCATCACTGCGGATTTGAGGGAGACAACTTTGGTCAGGTCGAGCTTCTTGAGCTTGGGAAATTTCTTGACGATGCGCATGAGGGCGTTGAACTGCCCAGAACCCAGATTCTTTTGCTTTTTGGCGACGGCCAGCGCCTTGGGCAGTGTGGGGTTCTCCGCCACGGCCATCGTCGGAGCGACGAGGACGAAGCCGACGGCGACGGCGACGGCCAAAGCGGTCCCCAAAAGTCTGGCGTGTCGTCCGCTCTCGATTATGAATCCACCCATCGTCGTCTCCCTGTTTCGCCTGGCACTCGCTCGCCGGTTGTCGGAAATCATAACAAGAACGGAAGTGCGAATTCTGTGGGCCAAGCGTACCGCTCACTAGTCCTTTCGTATCAAAGCCTGGTATAGGGCATGTCGCCGCGTTGCCGGGCGCGCCATGCCTGGACCTTCGAGCTCAGACCGGAAACAAGAACCCTTCAGCCAGTGTTCCGGTGCCACCCTCCTGAATTCATCTCCGAGAAAGATTACCTCACACTTAAGGTTCGTCTTTTTGATCTTGCTGACGTTTCCAATGCCTTATCAGACCAGGCTCAGGACCTATTAATCGGGAAGGACAAACAAGTTTTGAAATTCCATCTGAGAGATTTCGCATTTGCTAAAAGCAGGGTCGACAAAAGATCACCTTTTTTTCATTTAGTCGCCTTCATCACAATCCTCAATCTGGATGAGAAATAGCGGCCTAACTAACCGTTAGTAAATAACGCGACAAAAATCCGCCATCCATATTGTGCCGTCGTTTTAGGGTCTCTGTGCCCTAACAGCTTTCCAACGATCGAAATCCCCATTCCAGCACTGGCCCCGCTGCTTGCAAATGAATGGCGGAGGTCATGCAGACGAACGCCTTCAAGACCCGCTCGTTTCGCGATACGCAGCCAGACCCTGGGCAAACCGATCAGGTGTTGCCCCGGCTTTTTCCCCGGAAAAACGAAAGGATTATCCTGTTGCCGCGGGAGCGACGCCAGAAGCTCAAGAGCAGGCGCTCCCAAGTAAAGAGTGCTTGGATACTCTGCACCCTGCATGACTATCAGAATCTTCCCGGAAGCACAGTTCGCAGCATCCTGAAGTTTCTGGGAGGACAGATGGGCATATCGTTGTGTGACCGGACTATCTGCATGACCAAGGCACTGCCACTAATTTTTAGCCTCGGGTAGATGTCCGTTCAACCCTTCAGAGCGGAAGGAAATTGGCAGCTATGGGAACGGGGATTAATAGCCAGGAGCGGACGAACTGTAATCCGCTGGGCTGCAGCCTCTGTTCTTGAACCAGCCTAAGTAGTTTGTTCTCTCAATATCACCTCTTCATTCATGGTGTTTTCTTGCCGCCGGGAAATGAGGACGAACAGAGCCGGGACCAGGACCAGCGCCAAAATGGTTGCGCCCATGACGCCACCTGACACGGCGGTTGCCAGAGGCCGCCAGAAGCTGTCACCGAAAATGATCAGCGGCAGGAAGCCGCCAACAGTGGTCAGCGTGGTCGAGAAGATATGGCGCGACCCCTTGATGACGACATCGCGGATCGCCGTGAGGTCCCCGGCAAGCGCTTTGTCGTCTTCATTGAGTGCTGCAATTATTATGATGCTGTCGTTGATCGCCAGCCCGATCAGGCCCATGGTGCCCATGATCGCCATGAAGCCCATGGGATAACCCATCAGATAGAGCGACAGAAAGGCAAGTCCGCTGCTGAGGCCTGCGACCAGTGCAATGACGCCACCCTTAAGGAAGGAATTGAACGTCAGTACCACAGTCGCCATCATCAGGATCATCAGCGGCATCATGTAGGCCATCATCCTGGCCTGGGCACCGGCGCGTTCTTGTGTCTCACCGCCGTATTCCACCCGATAGCCGGCAGGTATATTGACATTTGCGGTAGCCAGCCTGGCCCTGAAATCCGCCAGCGTTTCGCCGGGCAGCGCAAATGGCGTGACGTAGGCCTGGACAGCATTGTAGCGCTCTCCGTGGCGGCGCGTGATGGTGTTTACATCAGGTACCAGGGTCAGTTTGGCCAATGCGCTCAGCGGCACGCCCGGCAGGCGCGTGTTGTCTGCTGTGTCCTGGCCGGGCACGATCAATACATCAGACGTCAGGCTTTCCAGTGACCCTCGCTCGACAAAACTCAGTTGTACGCGAATTGGCAGCTCTTCCCCGGCCTCCAGAAGCGTCCCGCCGCTGACCCCTTCCTGGCGGTTGTTCAGGCGTTCGGTCAGTTGAGAAAGCTCGAATCCGGAAAGGCGCATTTCGTCTTCTTTCGGCGCGAATGCCAGCTTCGGTTGGCCTCCAGCCATTTTTGCCTGCGTGTAGGTAACGTTTCTCGCGGTTGTCAGGACACGGCGCAGGTCTTCGCCAATCTGCGTGAGGACGGGTATTTCAGGTCCATAGACACGAAGCTCAACCGGCGCTTCAAACGGCGGGCCCTGCTCGAAAGGCAGTGCCAGCACCACCGCTTCCGGTATCGCCCTCGTTAGTTCTGCCTGCAGCCGTGGCAAGATTTCGGATGTTGCTTTGGCCGATGTTGTATCAACGAAGGCTGCGGCAAAGCTGGTAACGCCGTCACCGCTGGTCAGCGTGTTATAGAAAACACGAGGCGGGTTTTCACCAATGAACCAATGGCTGCGTATCACCCCGTCGAAACGATGCAGTACGGCGCGCGCTTCAAGCACTTTCTTGTGCGTTTCACCGATTGAGGATTGAGGCGGCAGTTTAA
>Ga0316204_10012374_pt1 | contig 10420 bp, 6 predicted proteins | sample 6monrhotite_MG_2_FD_205661 | JGI IMG/M metagenome (GOLD analysis project Ga0316204, IMG submission 205661) | Microbial mat bacterial communities from mineral coupon in-situ incubated in ocean water Damariscotta River, Maine, United States -... | ecosystem: Environmental > Aquatic > Marine >... | reverse complement strand
TACGAATCAATGCCGAGGCACCGGGCGTTACTGACGTCACCGTGGTCGACGAATTCGGTCAAAGCCACAAACTGGAAATCCTTGTCGTGGGCGACGTGCGGCATCTGAAATCGTTGCTGCAACTGAATTTTCCCGACGCTGCCATTCATGTTACGAAGGTGCGAAACACCGCCGTGCTCAGCGGCTGGGTGGACCAACCGGCCCAGATTCGGCCGATCATACAATTGACCGAGCAGTTTTTCCCCGAGCCGATCAACAACATTCAAGTCGGCGGCGTCCAACAGGTCACGCTGAAAGTGAAAGTCATGGAGGTTCAGCGTGGCAAGATTCGCCGGATGGGATTTAACTTCTTCGATATTGGGAACAACGGATACATCGTCTCTAATCCGGGTAATCTGATTCCGATTAGATCACTCTCGGCCGCAGCGGGTGCCGCGACGAGCCTCGACTTCAATCCGGCGGGAGCGACGGCGATGTTTGGGATTATCAGCGACAGCAATATTTTCTCGGGCTTCGTCGAAGCCTTGAAGGAAGAATCCTTGCTGAAAATCCTCGCCGAGCCGAATCTTTCGGTGAAGAGCGGTTCCAAAGCGAACCTACTGCAAGGTGGAGAATTCCCGATCCTTATTCCGCAAAGCTTGGGAACTCTGAGTGTCGAATTCAAATCCTTCGGCGTTAAACTGGAGGCGTTGCCCATCGTGTTGGGGAACGGCCGGTTGAGCCTGCAATTGATACCTGAAGTGAGCGAACGAGACTTCTCCAGTGCCATCGAAACACAGGGGATCGTGGTTCCTGGATTGACCACACGCCGCGTACAAACGGCTGTCGAAATGGACTTTGGTCAAACGTTTGTGATCGCGGGACTGATCTTCGATCGCCAAACAGCCACGACGTTCAAAGTTCCGGTTTTGGGCGAATTGCCCTTTTTTGGTGCTCTATTCCGCCGCGTTCGCTATGACGAAACCGAAACTGAATTGTTGATTATGGTCACGCCGGAATTGGCCGACCCCTTGAAACCGTGTGAAGTCCCGCCGCAAGGTCCTGGACAATTCACCAGTACTCCGAACGACCGCGAGTTGTATCTCGATGGCACACTGGAAGTCCCCTACTACGGGCCTGAATGTGTCGACTGCGAAGTGGGCGGCGGCTATGTTCCGCAACCAGCTTTTATCGAACCGACTCCGAACGGCAACATGCAGTACGCTCCGAGTACGGTTCCTCCGGCCCCGGCAGCCAGCGGATCCGACGCCTTGCCTCCGCCAGCACCGCAACCCGAAGCCGCCAAACCGCAGGGAGCGGGACCAACGTTGGGCCACTCCCCGGCCAAGCCGGATCTGGTCACACCACGCTTTCGTCGTGCGACCCCTCGGGTTCAACAAGCCTCCATTGCTCCATCGGGTGCCACGCCCTTACGCGGAGCAACATCGGCCAATCAGCTGAATTCACGGCCTTCAGCGACTGTTCCGGCAAAAGCGACCCCCGCGGTTACGACAGCTCCGCGAGCGAAAAGGTTGAACCAAACACGACCGAATCGTCGCACAGGGCCGACGCAAGTCGTCCAACATCAACGAACCGGTCAAAGGAATACGACCATCGTGCGGCGTGCCTCAGCAACGCAATCGTCCGACAGGGCACCGTCGACAGTGGCTCCGTCCAATCCGGCATTGGCATTTCCCGATGCGAAAAAGCAGGAACTACTGAACCAACTGAAATCGTCCAGCCGAGCGAAGTCGAGTCGTCGCGCCCCGCGATCGGGTTTGATTGCCCCGACTGAGACAAGCGGTCGGACATCCCCGGACGGAACTCCCTAAGTATGACGGCACGATGCCGGCCTGTTCTTGAACTTCCGAGTATCTGTCCTTTTTGAATCAGCGGCGAGAGATTAATGAATAACGTAGTCCGATTGGCGATTGTTGACCCCAACGACTCCTCCCGAACCACCATCAAAAATTTGCTGATGGGGATGGATATGGTGTGGTTGGAAGCCGAGTGTTCACGCTATGACTTTTTTTCCGATGTCATTTCGCAGACGCAGCCCGACATCGCGCTGATTAATCTCGACGAGGACGAGGAAAAAGGGTTAGCGTTGATCGGTCGCGTGACTCAGGAACTTCCCGGCTGTAGTGTTTTGGTCGTCAGCAGTTCGACCGAAGGCAGCTTGATTCTGCACGCAATGCGTAACGGAGCCAAGGAGTTCTTGAGCTATCCCCTCAAATGGGAGGATTTCCTAGCCGCGTTGGACCGTATTCAAAATGCGGGACGTGGCCGAGGCGGCGATGGATCGGCGCTTTCCTGTCAAGTTGTGGCAGTCTGCGGTGCCGCTGGCGGTGTGGGGTGTACCTCTTTGGCCGTGAATCTCGGCTGTAGTCTCGCCAAAGAGGAACGCAACAGCGTGGCGATCGTCGACATCGACTTCGCCTTGGGTGATGCGGACGTCTGGTTGGACATCATTCCCGATTACACCATTCACGACGTCACTGAAAACATCACCCGCTTGGACTACTCGTTATTAAAACGTTCGTTGACGCAACACGATTGCGGTGTCTATTTGTTGCCGCGACCGGTGCAAATCACGCACGACACGACGGTCGATTCCGATCAACTCAAACGCATGATCGCTTTGTTAAAGGCGACGTTTACTCATCTGGTGATCGACGTCAGCAAATCGTTTTCGCCGCTGGACATGGCCACGCTGGAGTTGGCCGACAGCGTACTCATGGTGACGCAACTTGACTTGCCTTGTTTGCGCAACGTCGTGCGATTGATGCAGTATTTTGACAACTTCGATGGATTGACCGAGAAGACCAAAGTGGTTGTCAATCGTTTGGGATTGGAAGAAGAACAAATCAGCTTGAACAAAGCATTGGAAACGATCGGCCGCGAGATCTTTTGGCAGATCCCCAATGATTACGCCACGATGGTCGAGGCACGCAACAACGGTATTCCGCTCCAGATGCAAGCTCCGCGAGCGAAACTGACGAAATGCGTCGATCAGCTCGCCGCCGCCTTGGATGGTAAAAATGCCGCCAATACGACGGACGACAGCAAGAAACCGCGCCGTAACAGCCTGTTTGGATTCCTATCCAGCGGATCCAAATAGCATGCGGCGGAGGTTCGCCACACTGGATCTCGTGCCAGCCGCGTTTGGTATGCATAGCAAATGGTGTCGGCTATTCCGAAAACATCATCCGCGGGCGCGTTTAAGCGTCAATATCCAAGCGGTTGCCACGGAGTCCCAATGCGTCGATGGCATGTTTGGTCGTGCCGTTTGCCGTAGCAGAATCACCGGCGCCTTGCTCCTTCTCGGTGAAAGGCTCTTCCGGTGAAGCTTCCCAGCTCTGGCGACCGTCTGCGTCACGGTCAGCATCCAAGTCGGCCTCCTCGACGTCTTTGTCGATTGCCCCAGCCTGATCGACTTGCAAATTCTGCGCCGCTTGTTGAGCCTTCGTCTCGTCCTGCTGAGCGTTTGTCCGTTGGGCCCCGGCGAATGAACTCGCCAAGTTTAACGCGGCCGCATTGCTGGAACCGATACTGCTCATCTCAACTCCTCCTCGATGTTTCCATAACCGTCCCTGGTCGATTGGCGGTGATCAAAACTCAGAAGACGAGGAACGTCGGAATTCCCGAAACGCGGAATCTTCTTGGTGGAGTATCAAGGGAGTCGAGCACCGCAGGCATCCTCGTCGTGCCGTCAGTGGGAGCAAAAGTATAGCTCACTCCCGCCGAAGCGGCACTACCAATTTCCGGCCCGCTACGGGTTTTGAGACGACGGATTCGCGGACGTCCCCGGCAAATCCGCTTCCGTAATTGGCGTGACATCACCAATTTCGATTTTGGGAGACTGTTGGGTGCCAGATTCGATCTCTTTTTTGATGCTCGCCGGGAGAAACGGATTTGATGGCGGCGTGAGCGGGTATTCATCAGCCACCTTAGGGGACGCCGGTCGGACAGGGGATGTTTCCACTAAACGTCCCCCAGCACGCGCCGGCCGCCCGTAGCGCATCAGCGACAGTTGTCGCCCCTCGAATTTGATGTCTGAGACTAGGTAGTTGCCTCCGCGGCGCCCGAGCTGAGAAGGTTGTCGTGCACCGTCGCTTTGCCAAATCGCTGTGACATCGTTTGACGCGACACGACGCACATGCAGCACGGTTGGCTGCATGTGCGGATATTTGAGCACGAGGGCGATTTTCGTTGACCGCGGCGTCGATGAAAATACCCCCCCCAATTGGCTGACATCGCGAAAACGAACTTCAGTGGCGTCGTTCTTCTGCCCCACCTCGGGAGCTTGCACTGTTCGACCATTGATTAACAAACTGACTCGGGCCGTTCCGATTTGCCACAAGGGATTCGCCCGGAACACAATGTCGTCCATACCCAAATTCAAATCGGCGTAGCCAAATAGGGTTCGCAATAAATGCCGGTTCACCATTGTGGGCACTTCATCGGAACCGAGATACGTACAGGCCCGGAGCACCGCCGGCACCGGAATTTGTCCAAGCACTTTTTCGTCGCGGAGCCAGTGAATCAGTTTTTCACGTTCGCCGGCTTCCTCGTAAATAGTCATCAGCGCAACCAGACTTTGCGTCCGTTCTAACCGGGCGTCAATGTTTCGTAAGGCGGCCTCTTCAGCGAGTTCATATTTGCCATGCTTGGACAGAATACGAGCGCAGACCAGATTGGCCTGCCACGTAGTGTCCGCATAGTCCAACGCTTCTTGGGCGGTCCGTGCTGCTTCGGGATTGCCTTGAAAGTCTTGAATCGCCGCCAGATTCGCGACCCCAGCCGCTAGCATTTCATCCCGGCGAAAGTGCCCTGCCCCGTAGTTGGCAAGGTTTTCATAGGTTGCCGCGGCCTTGTCCCAATCTCCCAATGCCTGATGCGTGCGGCCAACGTGATACCAATACGGCGGATAACACTCCATGAATTTTTCGAGCCGCTGCAGCAGTCGCAATCGAATTTCCGGGTCTTGCTCGTCCAATGCCGCATCCAAGCTGTCCAAGTCGGCACAACGAATCAGCCAGCGATCAGGAATATTTTTCTTCTGAATCATTTTCCAGAAGGTGTCCAGAAAGTGTGAAGAGCTGTTGACGACTTGCACCATTCGCGTTTTTTCAATGTTCCAAACGGCGGTATCCTTGCTGTTTTTTAAATTGCGGTAGTCCCACCAACTCCCCGCACCAGTCCTCAAAGCTTGGCCGTATTGAAAGGTCGTCACTTGCGTACTCAACAAAAATGCGGAAGCCATCGCTTGCCGGCCGAGATTCCGCCGAAACTCCGACTTAAGATGTTGGCGTTCTTTTTCTGCGATCGTTTCGCCGCCGATTTCCTCCAGCACCTTGGTGTAAAGCGTTACCACCTCCTGATCGGCGATGCCGTTGAGGTTCAAATTGTTGAGGATGTTCTCTTGTTCTTCAACCAACACCGTTTTCGTGCCGTTGCTTTTGATGCGATAAAAGGCCGCGCGGCAGTAGTTGAGGGCTACGGCGGCCGCCCGGTCACGGCTGTCCGAATTGGGGGAGCGCGGCGCGGCGCCGGCTTCCTCCGCACGGACGGCGGTGGGAAGGAAGAGGGAAATCGTCAAACAAATAATGAGTGCTCGCATGTGCGTGCCTGTATCTCGATTTCAATGATTCTCTGGAGTTGGGAGCAACTTTGCCACAGGGGGCGGGCACCCAACGGACCGATGAACGCAATCCAATTCAGGGAATGCTCGCACCCCGTTGAAAGTCTACACGCGCACCGCGAGCGTGTCGGACTTATCAAAGAACGGCGGACAACTTCGCCCCCTGCCCGGGGCGATTCGCCGTGTTAGTGAATATCTGCGGCCCAGCGCAAGGGCCGACGCGGTGGCGCGACAATTAGCATCCGGAAAGGTTCGCGTCTTTCGCGAATCGATACGACCGGAATTTCCTGCGTCTGACAGGATTTATTGAAGAATGACCGCCACGAATCCCTCAGCCCGCTTTGGCTCGCGTCTGAGTGTCGATCGATGCAAACTGCGCCGCAGGAATTGAGATCGGCGCCGTTTTTTGGCCGCTGCGGCCTAAGGCAATCGATATCGACTGTACGACGCGTTCTTGTTGTTGCGCCGTCAGTTCCGAGAAGATCGGCAAAGCCAATGTTTCGGCGGCCGCTCGTTCGGATTCGGGCAATGATCCCGCTTGGTAACCTAAATATTCGAAGCAAGGCTGCAAGTGTAACGGAATCGGATAGTAGATCGCGCAGCCAACTTGCTGTTCGTGCAACGACGCTTTGACCTCGTCTCGGCGTCCGTCTTTGACACGAATGCAGTATTGGTTGTAGATGTGTTTTCGGCCGGCAACGACTGCCGGTGTTTCGATGGCATCCAGTAGACCGTATTCCTCAAACAACGTCTGATAGTGGTCAGCGTTATTTCTCCGTGCGTCGGTCCAGGATTCCAAATGCGGCAGTTTGACACGCAAGACCGCCGCCTGTAACGCATCCAGGCGGCTGTTGAGACCAACTTCTAGATGATGATAACCACCCGCATCGCCATGAACACGGAGCCGGCGCAAACGTGCGGCCAAGTCAGCGTCGTCGGTCGTAATCAATCCGCCGTCCCCTGCTCCACCCAGGTTTTTCGTGGGAAAAAAGCTAAAACATCCCATTGTCCCCAGAACGCCGGCGCGGCGGCCCATCAGTTCCGAGCCGATGGCCTGAGCGGCATCTTCAATGATCGCTAAGCCATGCTGGACCGCAATTCGCCACAGCGGCTCCATGTCCGCGCATTGTCCGTACAAGTGAACCGGCAAAATCGCCCTCGTCTGGGGAGTGATTGCCGCTTCGACCGCTGCGGGGTCAATGTTGAAACAGTCCGGTTGAATATCAACGAAGACCGGGACCGCACCGGAACGATAAATCGCGCCGCCGGTGGCAAAAAATGTGTAAGGACTGGTGATCACCTCATCGCCCGGTTTCAAATCGAGCGCCATCAGCGCCAGCAACAGCGCATCGGTGCCCGAAGCGCAGCCGATCGCTTCGCGGGAATCACAGTAGGAGGCGACTTCGAATTCGAACTCGGACACCTCGTCGCCCAACACAAAATGTTGCGAGGCGAAGACTTGGGCGACCTTGTTCTGGACGGCTTCAGCGATACTGGCGTTTTGAGACACCAGGTCGATGAATGGAACCGGTTCGGCAACAACGTCGCCGTGAGCGCGCAGGGGAAGAATCTCGGACATGGGCGACTCCATTCGCACATGATGACATCAAAGGGGGTAATTGAGGCGGTAAATTACGGCCGAGGATCGTTTGTGTCAAGATGAGGTCGCGGAGTAATATTACTGCTGAAATGTGATCTTGACGTCTGCAAACTCAACCGCCGAATGCACCGTAGCGACGCACACCGCGGATGAACATCACGCGGTTAGCCACAACCAAAATCAAGACCCAGCCGGCGGCAATCAACAGTTCATTGAACAGTTGCGCATGCGTGTAACGCCCCAGCATGATCGAAGCGGGGAAATACGCTAGGTACTTAAACGGCAAATAAATCACCCACGCATTGACCGGCGCAGGCAACCAGTCGAGCGGAATCATGTGACCCGACAAAAAGTAGTTGAGCATCATGTACACGAAGATCAGCGAACTGACTTCCAGAAACCAAAACGACACCAATCCGATCATGCTTTCGATCAAAAACCCAATCAAAAACGCGATTGGCAGTGAAATGAGAAATCCCACGATTGTGAAGCCGTCCGGCCAACCCGAGAAATAATCTCGACACAACAGAAACACCAACGCGAACGGGCCGACTGCCACAATGTAATACACCAGCTTGTGCGCCACGCGGTGCCAAAACAGGTAGCCCAGAAAATCGACCGGCTGAATCAGAAACTTTTTGATCGTCCCCTCGCGCACGTCACGAGCCACCCCAGTCGCCAAGCCGGGCATGCTGGAAAACGCCCGCGCGACCATCGCCAACAAAAAATAGGCGATCATGTCGTCGTAGCTGTAGCCATTCAGCTTCTTCTGTGGATGGTCCGAGTGAACGGCGAAGATTGCGCCCCACAAAAAAATCTGCGTCACGATCGGCAAAAAACGGACCAGCGTCGCAAACGCAAAATCGGCGCGATAAACGAGCCGCTCCTCAATGCAGGTCCGCAGAATAACCCAGTTGATACGAAGTCGCGCGATCATGGACGATGATGCCAAGTGAATACGAAAAGAAACAACCTCTGACCGGCCGCCATCATAGGAAGCCCCACAACGATTGCAAAGCAAACGCATTCGTGTTCCCGGCACGGGGCAAATCTAGCGGCGTTATGGGAGGGCGTTTACGATACCTTCACCGCTTGGAGCAAACCTTGGATGTAACCGTAACTAAACGCGAACCCTTGGTGTCCGCCGGGATCTTCGGGGTGTTGCGGCACATGGTCGGGCATGACCATGTATTCGTATCCCACGTCGCGCAGCGCTTGCATCAGTGCGAGCATGTCCATGTCACCCTCGTCGGGATAGACCTCTTGAAAATCTCCCCGTTTGCCGCGGATATTGCGGAAGTGGATGTTGAAGATTTTCTTGCGCTTTCCAAAGTCATGAATCACATCCACGATTTCGCCGGCCGGATCTTCCAGCATCTCCGCTGTGCTGCCCAAGCAAAGATTTAAACCGTGGTAGTCACTTTCATTGATTGCGACGAATTTCTTCAGCCCGTCGACGGTCCCTAATACGCGATTCAACCCTTGAAACCCGCCCGGCGGCGTGCCGGGGTCGTGTGGATGGCAGGCGGCGCGGATTTTGTATTCTTCGCAAACCGGGATAATGCGTTCTAGAAAATAGGTGATCCGCTCCCAGATCACGTCGTCGCTGATTTTGCCTGCCCGTGTTAATGGCGGATCGGCGACCGCTTCGGCGGCTTTCCAAGTGCTGTAAGTCGAGCCGCCGCGGCCGGGTGTCCGCTCGGTTCGCAAGACACCCAGTAGACTCATGTTGTATTTAACCGCCGGAATGCCGACAGCGGCGCAGTTGGCGATCATCTTTTGAATATGCTCGATATCGCGATCCCGCTCGGGACTTTGCCCGAGCATGATCGCCCCTCGTTTTTCACGGTCAATATGACTCGAGGACAAGAACGGGAGCGCAACAATATCCAAGCTAACGTCATGCTCTTCACAAACGTCACGCGTCTTCTGCAGGTCTTCGACAGACCAATACCCACGTTCGCCGGGTTTGGGCGGGTGGCCGCAAATGTGATTCACGCCGTGCCGCTTAAAATATTGCAACATGCTGGGCGAGGTCGGTCCTCGCTGGCAACCGACGTGCATTTTGACCTGCGTCGTCTCTTTGGATTCGGTGGCGTGTTCCGGCTGTGCAGAAGAACCTGCTTGTTCGCAGCCGGTCATGGCCAATGCCGAAACGGCGGTCGTGGCGGTGAGGAATTCGCGTCGTTGCATGATGCCGGTCTCCGTTCTGCTTAGCGTTCGAATTGCGCGGGGTCCCAAATTGTGCAGCCAATGAAGCGTTCCGGTTGTTCGGTCGTGTGGTAATAATAGATGGTGACCATTTTGCCGTCGGCCCGCTGGACACTCCGCGGATAGCCGATGTCCCAACTGGCGGCGTCGCCGCGAAGTGCGAATTCGCGACTCCAGGTTTGGCCGTTATCATCAGAAATTCGGCCGCGAATCCCGTAGGGAGCCCGCCGCCAACCGTAGGTCAGTGCCAACTTGCCATTTCGCAGCCGCGTGAGTGTGGCGGGATTGCCGGAGTTTTCGATCTGCGGCTCTTTGAGCAGATACCATGACTTGCCGTCGTCGGGCGAGACGAATGGCTCGATCCACCAACGTTTTTTGCCATCGAAAACGCCGCCGCGACGAATCATGCTCAGATAACCGGTCTCACCAATACGCACCGTGGCGGGCATGATCGCATAGCCGTAGTTCGCTGGCGGCTGTTTTCCGATCCAGCCGACCAAGTCCCAGGTCATGCCGCCGTCCAGCGTGCGAATGCACAACGGCTGCCCTTCGCCGCCATTCTCTTTGGCCGCCGCGACAAACGCGGTTAAGCGGTTTTTGCCCTCGACAATGTAGTCGGTACGGCAGAGCAAATTCGGCCGACCGTACACCGGCAATTCATAAGGCCCGTTCCAGGTGAGGCAGCGGTCTAACGAATAATGAAATTGACTCTTCGTGAATCGGACCGCCAAATCGGGGTTTGAAAAGTCAATCGGCTTGTCGAGTTTTTGTAGCTCATTTTGGTTGCCGTTCTTATCGATGTAGGACGGACGTTCAACGACCCACGTTTCACCACCGTCCATGCTGCGAGCTTGCCGCGGCACGGAAGGCTGATCACCATCGATGTCATGTCCACCAGTAGGATTTTTTTTGTAATATCCGAGCGTAAAGCCAACGACAATTTCATCGCCCCACGACCAAATGCCGTTATTCGCCGGCCACCCGGC
>Ga0316204_10012373_pt1 | contig 10420 bp, 3 predicted proteins | sample 6monrhotite_MG_2_FD_205661 | JGI IMG/M metagenome (GOLD analysis project Ga0316204, IMG submission 205661) | Microbial mat bacterial communities from mineral coupon in-situ incubated in ocean water Damariscotta River, Maine, United States -... | ecosystem: Environmental > Aquatic > Marine >... | reverse complement strand
GGATCACGAACAGGCCAGCATAAAAATGCCAGCGCCATGCGGCGAAATAGAATTTGTTTGCGCTCGCATCATGCGGCGCATCTGTTGTTAAGGTCGTCATAAAAGCTCCAAGCCCTTTGGCCCGCTCTTCGCAGGCTATTGATCTATCTGCAAAATTTGAAAGATCAGGCTTGGGGTGGGGCCCATGTCTGCTGCGTTGGGTCTCGCGGGGCTGCGTGATGGCGCAATTGCGCCATATGCCTCAGTTTGAGTGCGCGCGGGAGCTGGGTTTGACGAGGCAGTACCAAATTATCGGGAAGGGCGACTGCCATGATCAGACGACACGCTGAACAATCTTTAACGCGGGGATTGCCTGGATCTTCGAGATCCCCACAAAGCGCCGCCAATGTACCGCCCGACAGCAAAAACGCCTCAAGTTCGGCATCCAGAGTGAACGCAGAGGATCGATGGGCAAAGCTCGACGATGCCAAAGCCACGAGAAAGGACATGACAATGCTCAGCGCTGACAATCTGGTGATCATGCGTTTTATTTGGAATGGAATAGGCCAATCTCGCAGGCTGATCCAGATAGATAATACCTGTCGCGTCTGGTTTTGAAGCCCCTGCCACTATTGCCTTGGCAGATCACCTGATGTGTCCATTTCTGGATCGCTGGCGTGTTCTACGCTATGATTTAGGATCGTTTGTATTGATTTATGGTTGCGGGAGGGCGCATAGACCTTGACCGAACCTCGGGAATGCTCAGGAAAAATGTGAAATAAGCGTAGATGAGTTTATTTATAGCGCCGATCAAGAGCGATACGCTAGAACTGTTTTTTGGATGACCCCTTTGCGGCCGTTCATGTCGATCGACACCAAGGGCGGATTGCGGCCGTTCTCTGCAGGTGTAAACTAACCCGGCTGAGACGTTGAAAGCCGACATTCGTAGTCGCCCTTTTTCATGTAAACTCTTCAACGCCGAAATACCTCTGCAAACCCGAAGTCGACTTCGCTTGCTGCCTCTTCTGGTCGTTATCGTTGCAGAGGACTCGCTGCAGCCTACGACTGGTAACCTATTCGCTTTGTGAAGAGCTGCTGCCCGGTGAATTTTTGCACAGGATCAGAAAATCCATCAAACCAAGAACGGATCAACCAGAACGCCGACCACCGAAATCAGAAACTCGCCGTCTAACGGATCAACCGCATCTGCAAAGAAGTCGTCGATGGCGTTCTTGGCCGTGTCGACGCTTTCCTCGGTCCCATCAAACATGGTCGTGACAGCGCGGGCGTTTTCAACATCGCTCATTCCCTTGATTGCAGAGAAGTAGGTTCCAAGATCGGCCTTGTTGGAGAGGTAAGCCACGTCGGCCGCCTTTTGATCAATGAACGACTGAGACGCGCCCTCGGGGGCAGGGGCTTTAGCGCCATAGATTATCTCCAGCATAAAGGTCGGGAGCGCAACCCTCCCGCTTTCAAGCACGCCGACCCAGAAGTCCAGCCCGGCCTGATCAAAGGCGCGGCCAAGGACGTTTTCGTAGACCTGTTCTGCGAAGCCTCGGATATTGGTGATTTCTTCGCCGTAGATGCTCCTAGTTTCGTCCTGATCAAAGAACAATTCCGCTATCGTTTCGAGCGAAGTGCCATTCGATAGGGCATTGGCCCAGAAGAACAGCCCAATCGCATCCGGCGCGCGGTTGAAATAGGCAATATACATCTCAATGAAGGTGCTGAAATCCTCCTCCGACAGGCCGACAACATCCGAGAATATGTTGAGAGAGAAGTCCTGATCTAGGAAGGACAGCCCTTCGATGCTGGCAATTTGATCTACGCCTTCGCCATCCGGATCACGGTCTGTGATGAAGGTTCCGGTTGTACTGAGCGTGACGGAATACTCTGAGAAGTTCCCAGACAAGAACAGCGTGTCATACGCATCGAGTCCGTCAATGATCTCGTTCGAGCCCGTGCCAACCAGGAAATCAGGTTCATTTGTTCCAAGGATCGTGTTGGACAAATCGACAGAGGGGCTTAGCAGCGTTTCAAGGGTGCCGGAGCCGTCGACGTATTGGAATTGCACCGATACTTGGGTGTTCGCCAAGGCGGGCGTCACAATCAAGATCGGATCCGTGGCCCCGGGCACCGGAACGCCGTTACTGAACCATTGATACGCGACCGAAGTAGGAAGAACGCCGTCTGGATCCTCGACATTCGTCAAATCAACGCGCAGCAACCCGAACAATTCGGTGTCGCCGTTGATGACAGGGGTGCCTTGGGCTGGTGTGTTTTCAGCAAGGATCGGGCGGGTGCGAAGACTGGTTTCATCCTCATCGGTTCCGAATGCGTCGGTGTAGGATACCACCACACTCATTTTCGCGCCAATGTCTGCCGCGGTCAAAGTGAAAGTTTCATCGGTGGCACCAGCGATGTCCTCACCGTCGCGCAGCCATTGATACATTAACGTTTCATCAACGATCCCGTCTATGTCTGAGAAAAGCGACAGGTCCACGGCGAGTGTTTCACCGACAACCGTTGGGCCGGTGATTAGAACATTCCCAACCGGTTCCGCGTTGCCAACATAGGGGGTGACACCAAAGACACCATCCGCAAGTTCGTCCAGTCGGAAGTTTGTGTTGTCATAGTCCCCCTCAATTGTAATCGTTATGTCGACGACCCCGTCTAAATCGAAGTCAAGCTCAAACACTGCGGACCCGAGACCCAGTTTAATGTTCTCCTTGCTAAAATGGCCTCCAACTCGTGATTGAACGACTAAGGTATTGTTTTCCGTAGTGGTCGAAGTGAGTAGCTTGGAAAGAACTGGATCGAAAGTTATCGCCCGAATTACAGCCAAATTAACATCACGTTGGTCCCCAAAATAGTCATTAGGATTAAGGAGAGAAATCGCAGTATCGAATGCTTCGTACTTGGTTTGCCCCATCGCTCTTGCAAGCGAATCTATGTCTGTCTTGATCTCAATGTTGGTTTGAGGAAGTTCTGTATCAGGCACTGCGGGCGGAGGCGCGTCCCCAGTTGTTGTGCCATCTGGTGTGGTAATGTCAAAAGTCCCGCCGCCTTTTCTGAGAGATACCAATGGATTACCGCCAGTAAGGAAGTTCATTATCGTATCGTCGCCGAATGTGTCACCTTCAATTGCGATCGTTTCGTTCGAGGCACCATTTAGAAGTGAAAACTGTGTTGAAAATTCGAGTCGGTTTTCCGGGTCCACTGGCTGATCCAGCAAACCCCTAGCAAATAGATCAATCGCATCGATGAACTGGTCTCTGATTTCGCGTGGCAGGGTCGATTCAAACTGGTCAACTATCGGGACGATTGTTCCGGGGAACTTCAACCCCTCCTCAAACGCCTGCTTAAAATTGGAATGCCCGTTGAGTGTGACGCGCCCCGCATCGGGTTCTGAGGTGCCGGTGTTGTCATCTTCACTTGTCAGATAACTACTAAAGTCCAAAAAATCCAAACCAACATCTTTGGGGACTTCAATAAAATTAGTAAACGTGAAGGTTTCCAAGTGCGACTGGGCGATTGGAGATTGGTTCGAGGACGTCGGCTCGGATATAGGAGAAGTTCTATTGAACACATCTTCCACTGTCCCCACCAACGCGGTCACACTGCCCAACAAGGAGCCGCGGTATTCGAAAAGGGGATTTGTGCCAACCTGATCAGAGCCTTCGAACTCTGGGTTGGTGGCGTTCGGAATGTTCAGTTCTACGCGCGCTTCCTCGCCCTGGTTGTTGTACACCGACAGGATAGCCCCAGCTGACAAAGGTAAATGCGCCAACAGGTTGTTGAACGGACCTACCGCCGTGTTCCCAAAAACTGCTTCGGTAGAAAAGAGTGCAACGGTACCGACGGGGGTTGCCATGTTCTCAACGACAATTCGGTCCAAGCCTTCTTCGAAATCCAGAATGCGGGTTGTGGTGCCCGGTGTGACAACAAAGGTGTCTCGCCCCTCACCGCCGATCAGAACGTTGGTTCCGGAACCGCCGATTAAGATGTCATCGCCGTCGTCGCCGAAGATAGTATCGTTGCCAGCCTCGCCCTGTAGCAAGTCGCTGCCGGCTTTTCCGCGTAGCTCGTCATCGCCAGACCGGCTTGCGATCTGGTCGGGCCCGGGCCCGGCAACAAACTCTTCGACCACGGGAGTTCCGACGAAGTACGCCAATGAACCCGGATAGAGCGAAAATGAATCCGCCGCACCGTAGTTAACCTGGTATCCAAGGTCTTCCATCGCAGCGATCGTCAGTTTACTGATCGGGTTGTCGGGACGGCCGAGAAATGCCTCGCCACTTTCAGGCCTGCGCAATTCAACTCTCGAGGTCATGAGTTCCGCGTTCAGGATTGCTTCGCTCCAATACTCGGCTGCGAGAGCGCCGTCTACGCCGTCCTCCAGTACGTTTACGCCATTCAAGTTGTCTGAGAGTTCTGCAATTTCGCGTAGTCCGTTTGGCCCCGTATAGGTCGGAACACCGTCAATTTCCTGCACAATGCCTGTGGTTGTCCAAAGCGACCCAAACCCAAGGGCACGACCGATTGTGTTTGCTGCGAACTCGTCCAAATTCAAAAGTGTGCCAACCGCTTCCTCGTTGATCACAATCCGTGAATAAGTTGGCAATGCGTCGCTGTCATCTCGTTGGTCGAGTACACTTGAGATCGCCAGAATTTCTTGGGTCACGCCCTCGAAAGTTAGATCGATGTCGTCAACCGCAACTTCAATCAGGATGTCGTCAACAAACCCGTACCCTTCGACAAACCCATAGTCGAGGTCACCAGTAATGATTTCTTCCCACCGCTCAACAGCAGATTCAAACGCATCTACATACAGGTTGGAAATGTCGTCAGAAGCGAATTCGACAGTAATATCGAAATTGTTATCATCCAAAGTTCCGCGATCGTTCAGCTCAATGTTATAGCGACCAGTGTTGTCGCCAAAACCACCTGCCGAGAGGTAATAGGTGCCGGATTGATCCGCAACGAACTGAAGCGAACTACTTGTTTCTTCGCCACCATCATCGTTGAGTGTGTTTTCGATTAGAACGCCATTGCTGTCGTAAATACCGTAAAAGAACGGGTCGCTGAGGGAATTCTCGCCATTCGTCGAAACGAGGTCGATTTCGTAAAGGCGGTTCGCGGTCAGTGAGACTTCAAACCAATCGTTGTCCTGTGCAAAGTCAATGCGCCCAGTGGCACTGCCGCCCGGGTCAATTGAGCCCGTAGTGTCGATATCCGCCGCGTAGTCGTCCCTCACGCCGATATTGTTGACCGAAACGGTATATGTTCCTGTGCCACCGAAGGTGTCTTGAACCCCGATGAAGTATTCACCCTGGATCTGCGGTGAAAAGTAGGACGTACTGTCATCGCCAGCAAACTGTGTGTTCAGCGTTTGTACGGATGTAATCGGTGACCCTGTTAGATCGTTTGTTTCAAATACCCCAAACAAGTCCGGATCAACGAGAGTTCCGTTGTTGGAATCCTTCCCAAGAATATTGATTTCGTAGGTCGTGTTGGCCTGAAGAGTTACACGGAAACCGTCAATGTCACCTGAGGTTTCAAGCTCGCCAGTTGCGGTTCCACCGATGGGAACATTGCCAAAACCGCTCGAAACGCCAGGCAAGAAGTCATCAAGGAAACCGGCAGATTCAACCGCCAAAGTATAGTCGCCAACGTTGGTATCCTGCGCGTCTGCGACTTCAATTTGATAAATGCCATCTTCGTCAACGAACAGCCCTTCAACAAGAGCGTTCGTGTCCACACCGCTGTTGTTATCTGAGCTTCCTGGAACAAGTGCGCCAGCGCTGTTGAACACGCCGATGATCTCTGGGTTCGCAAGTGTGCCACCACCTGTTGGCAACCCTTCAAGCGAGATATGATAAACAACACCAGCCTGCAGAGTAATGTCGAACCTGTCGCGATCCCCTTCTGTTTCGATACTGCCGAACGTGGGAGTATCAACCTCCGCACTGCCAAACACGGCGGCAAAATCGCCGGGCAGATAGTCGTCCACTAACTCGCCGAACTGGATTTCTTGCTCTGCCGAGGTAACTGCGCCACGGGTGTCGACAACATCAAACTGAACGGTGACCACCTGCCCCGGCGTTGCCGTCGAGTCTGTGACTTGAAGGTCGCCGTTTGCGAAAATCCCCCCTTCGATACTGCCGCCGGAAAGTAGAGCTGGGACAACGGAAAACGCTTCCCCGTTACCGTCCGTGAAATTGGTAAGAACGTTGGTGACGATTTCGGGGTCGACAAACGTAAAATCCAAGACCGGATCAGCTGTGCCTTCCGGCGCGGAATTGATCGTCGCATCCAGAGTCAGGTCAACGTATCGGCGCTCGATATTGCCCATGACAGGCGTGCCTGCCAGATTGGTGATCTCAGTTCCGCCGAACTCCGCTGGAATGATCCAGTCGATGTAGCCGGTCACGTGAGCGGTGATGGTTTCGTCGTCCTCGACAATCGCATCATCCAGAGCGTCGAGTTGCAGCGTTTGCGTCGCTCCGAATTCGTAAGAAAAGTTAAAATCTGTGCCTTGGGTTGCCGTGCTGCCGGTCAGATCGACGGAAATATCCCGCGCCGCAATGTATTCGTTAAGCGGCCCCGTAGTCCCGAACGGCAGCATGATCTCGCTCGGCACAACAGTGTCGACAAGAATGGTGAGATCGTCGCCTTCGTTCACCGCGTTTGTCGACATAAAGGTTTGGGTCAGAGACGCGACATCCACTGGCCCCTGATCGTAAACCTCGACGGAATACGCACCAGTGTCCGACAGGAGGCCAAGGTCTTTGCCCGAAGGCGGACCCATCGCGGCAACGTAGTAGGTGCCGGTTTGCATCGGGCGGAAGATGGTTTCGCTGTTTTCAACCGCATCGGACCAGTCGTCATTTCCAAAACCGAGGAAGATCCCGCTGCTGTCGTAGATACCCGCAAGCGCCGGGTCGATCATGCGCCCGTCCAGAGCGGTGGTGGCGATCACCTGAACGAGGTATTCGCGGCCTTCTTGCAGCGATATCGCGAACCAGTCTTCGTCGCCCACGGTTTCTATTTCGGCCAGGACCGGACCGCCCAGCACGGCCATTCCCGTTGTTGCGATGGATGCCGCGAAATCGTCGGGTTTTGGGGCGATGTCAAGGTCATAGGTCAGCGTGTTGGTGCCGCCGTTACCATCCTGTATGGCAATCGTAACCTGGTTTGTTCCTAAATCAGTTTGAGCGGGGGTGCCGGAGAAAGCACCATTGCCGACGTTGTAGGATAACCAGCCGGGCAGAACAGAACTTCCTAGATCGACGGTCGGCAAATCGCCATCTTCGTCCTGCAAATCGGGGACGAAACTGTACAGGAGCCCCACATTTGCAGAACCTGAGGGCGCGTTTTCAAACGTTGGATCGTCGTTGACGTTCAGAACTTCGAGAGTGAAGTTTTGCTCTGCTCCGCCCCCTCTGCCGTCGGAAAGGATAAAGCTGAACACATTGCCATCCGTGCCCACATTTGACTGCGTGGGAGTGCCGACCAGCGTCGCGCCATTTACAACCGACAGCCAGTTCGGAAAGGAAGAACTCACAATTGAGAGTTGGTCACCATCTGGATCAGTCGCCGTCAATGTGTACGAAAAAACTTCGTCTTCATTGGTCGTCAGAGGTGGCACACTGGTGAATTCCGGCGGTCGGTTGGGGAACACTCCCTGCAAGGTGACCGATGTGTCGCCGTTGAATGTAAATACCCGGTAGCCATTCACATCAGTGGCTTCGACAATTGTAGGGTCACTACCCCATCCACTTGTGGCAAGGCTGTCAGTGCCGCTCACAAAGTCTGTGATGATGTCATGCCCGCCACCAGGCGAAACCACGAAAGCATCAGCGCCAGCACCGCCAGTCAGAGTGTCGTTACCTTCAGCGCCAGCCAGCGTGTTGTTGCCAGTGTTGCCGAAAATGACATTGGCAACTTCATTGCCGGTCGCGCTGGTGTTGCCGCTTCCAAGTAGGGTTAAATTCTCGACATTGAACCCGTCATCATTCCATTGGCGAAGGGTCCAGTCGATCCAGGATCGGATTTCATCTACATCGCCAGTGGCGGTGTTGCCGGGACCATAACTGTCATACTGATACTCAGCGACAAAATCCCCGGGGTTATCGACGATGTACACGTCCGATCCGCCCTGTCCGATCAATACGTCAGCGCCGGTGCCACCATCTAGATAATCATCCAGGCCATCTGGCCCGCCGTGCAGTTCATCCTCACCAGCCTCACCAAAAAGCCGGGAACTGGTGCCGTAGCCACCCAGATAGTCATTACCGTCACCGCCATAAAGTTCGTCCGAAATCGTCGAATCGACAATTGACGTCGCTATCAGTCCAGTGCTCCCGATAAGGTTATCTGCACCTGCACCTCCGCGCAGGGTATCTTCACCGTTCCCTCCGATGAGGCTATCGTCGTCGTCACCCCCCTCAAGAAGGTCGTTGCCCCCTAAGCCGTCGAGCGTATCATTGCCGCCTAGTCCTGAAAGTGTGTCGGCAAGCTCTGTGCCGTCGAGGACGTTGGCGCCTGAGTCACCTGTCTTCGTAACCATTGTTCCACCGTTGTCGTTGTCAGTAACTTAGGCACAGAACCTTCGCGATCGATTGGTATAAAAAGTTGAAGATCAGCACACCCAAAAATTCTCAATTTGTGATCAGTCTATTCATTCGAATTCACAAATAGCGGTCAATACAGTAAGTTCCACACGCGGATAAGAGTCAACAAGTATACATGTTTTTGGCTTGCCCGAGAGTTTAGTGGAGTGAAGAAGGGGCCGGTCGCCGCGCCACCTTCGGCAAATTCTTTCCTTGAGACGTTGTCAGAACGCACAAATGGGAAAATCGGATGCCATGAGTTTCGTGTCAGAAAAAGTGCTTGAGTTGTCGACTAAAGGTAGATTTGGACTGAAAACGCTAGTTGCCAATGTTTGGGCTAAGGTTTGTTCCGCGCCACTCGACCGAGCTTGAACAAGTTTCCGATCGCGCAAGCGCGGCGAAAGTCCGGTCCCACGGGCTGCACCGCCGCATCGCGAAGATAAGACGAATGGCCGGAATGGGCCGTTCTCACCCTCGTCTGACGCGCACGCCAACTGGATGTTGCGAACGCTCGAAAGTCGGCAACGAGCCCTAAGTTGCTCTTTCCCACGGCGCAGTGAAGGGTTGCTCAGCGATAGGAACGCCTCTTGGTGAATATTTTGTGTCAGGGAATATGCTCGGAAAGGCCAAAAAGATCCATTGAATGTGCGATCCCGCGCACCTTATGCGATCCGCAAGCCGTAAACAGCTCTGGGGATGTTTCGGCAATTGCTCTGGTTGCGAGCACCCGGTGCCCGATGGATTTGGTTAGGCCTTCGATCCTGCTGGCGACATTGACCGCTCCGCCAAGCACCGTGAAATCCAGCCTGCCAGGACTGCCTATGTTACCGTAGCTGACCTGCCCCACATTGATGCCGATACCAATGTCGAGAGGCGGTTTGCTGGTCTCTGTGCGCAAGTCGTTGAGCGCAGATAACCCGACGAGCACTCCCCTTGCAGCAAGTGCTGCTTGCTGGCACTGGTGTGGCCGGTCGGTTGTCGCCGAAATTGGGAAGATTGACAGAATGCCGTCGCCCATGAACTTCAATACGTCACCTCCCACTTCTTCGACAGCCTGTACTACGAGATCGAAATAGGCATCTAGAGCACCAAAGACTTCACTCTCGCTGGAGCTGTCGGAGAGCGCCGTGAAACCGCGCAGATCAGTGAACATTACAACGGCATCAAGAGTTGTGCGTTCTCCGCGTTGAATGGTACCGTTCCAAACCGCTTCGCTCGGGCCGTCTCCAAGGTATGTGCGGAGTAGGCTTTTTGAAGATTTGCGCATAGTCATCGGTTCCATTGCCGACGAAAGCCCGGGTTTGGCCGCCTCTATCATTTCCAAGTGTGTGGGCGAAAAACCATTTGTTGATTGTGTCGCAAATGTGCAGCCGTGTTGTGAACGATCACCATAGTCCAACAAGGTAGCGTAATAATCTGTGCCTCCTGCAGCTGCGAATTCAAGATAGGAAGAGTGATCCTTTTCCGGATCAAGGTCACGAAGGCTTTTGTGTAAAGGGCGCTGGTTTTCCAAGATGTATTCGAAAGCGCTTCCCAAATAACCGTCTGTCAGCATACGTGCGTGGGTGACATCGTAGCTTTCCGTGCCGTCTGGCGTCCAGACGACGCCCCAGGCAATAAGTAGTGGATTGGCAAAGCGCTGACCAATGTTCACACGCCAGAGCGGGACGCCTGCGTGGATCAAAGTTGAGCAGAAATGCGAAACCACCTTGACTGGGTCGTTCGAACAACGGCCTTCGGTCATCATCCAATGATTAAGATCATCAATCGCATCCATGGAGCCAGACTAACCACCCACAAAAAAAGTACAAATGCCAAAAGGAAGG
>Ga0316204_10012372_pt1 | contig 10420 bp, 11 predicted proteins | sample 6monrhotite_MG_2_FD_205661 | JGI IMG/M metagenome (GOLD analysis project Ga0316204, IMG submission 205661) | Microbial mat bacterial communities from mineral coupon in-situ incubated in ocean water Damariscotta River, Maine, United States -... | ecosystem: Environmental > Aquatic > Marine >... | reverse complement strand
AACTACAAAACCTTGAGAAAAAATCGGGTAAAGCCCATAATTATATCTCGGGAAATTACTCCAGATTAGTCTCTGACCTGTCCCGCGCAAAAGAAGACACAATCACAGAACAATCATCTGAAAACGAAAATGAAATCCTGGGAAATATAAACCTAACCCCCGCCCAAAAAAAGGCTCGGATTAAACAATTCCATGAACCATTCCACCAAAAACTCGAATATCTGATTTCCGATACACGCGACCGCTTCGGTTACGCTATTTTTCTGGATTTGCACAGCTTCACCCCAACATGGCAGGGCAAAGACCGGGAAGTTCATATCGGAACACTCGCAAACTCAAGCAACTTTGTTGAAAAACATTTCGCAAAAACAATGCCCGGAGCCTGCGCATCCAAAAACCTTAAATTCGCAGCAGATTATCCCTATAACCTTAAAACGCTGCCACGTGAACGTCGCAAGACCAGCCTTGAAATCGAAGAATACGGCGTATGGTATACAGGCCTGGAAATCCGCAACGATTTACTCGGAGAAATAGACACAACAAAAACAATCGCTAAACTTATTTTCGAAATAACTCTAGAACTTATAAGCCACACAGACACAAAAGTTTTTGTGAAACCACCTGAAGAAACCGAATACGCTTAAAGATTTTCACCCCTTAAGCCCCTTGCGGTAACTCACCACCGACTGACGGCACTGAGGACTTTGGCCCTGTGCTTGTATCTTTTGGCTCATCGTCGTCCGCATCGCGAATAATCACCTTACCGGCCAAAATATCTTTAATCTCATCGCCCGAAAGCAATTCATACTCCAGCAACGCTTTCGCAACCTTATGCAGATCATCCAGATTATCAGTCAAAATCTGCTTGGCTTTATTATATCCACCCTCAACAATCCGGCGCACCTCACTATCAACAAGACTGGCTGTCTCATCCGACATATTTTTCGACTGTGATACAGAATGCCCAAGAAAAACCTCTTCCTGATCCTGCGCATAACGAATAGTCCCAAGCTTCTCGGAAAAACCCCACTCCGTCACCATCTTACGCGCAATACCCGTCGCTTGCGAAATATCACTACTCGCACCCGTCGTAACTTTTTCGGCTCCAAAAATAATCTCTTCCGCCACGCGGCCGCCCATAGCCACAGACAAATCAGCCTCCAGCTTTTCAAGGCTTATCGATAAACGATCATTTTCAGGAAGACGCATAACCAATCCCAAAGCCCGTCCACGCGGAACAATTGTCGCTTTATGCACTGGATCAGATGCCGGCTCATGCATCGCCACCAATGCGTGACCAGCCTCGTGATAAGCCGTAAGCTTCTTTTCATCTTCGCTCATCACCATAGATTTGCGCTCGGCCCCCATCATCACTTTATCTTTGGCATCTTCCAGCTCTTCCATACCCACAACGCGTTTACCACGTCTCGCAGCCAACAAAGCCCCTTCATTCACCAAATTCGCAAGATCCGCACCACTAAAGCCCGGCGTGCCCCGCGCAATGACAAGCGCTTCGACATTATTCGCAAGCGGCACTTTCTTCATATGCACTTCAAGGATTTTCTCACGGCCTTTAATATCCGGCAACGGCACCACAACCTGACGATCAAAACGACCAGGACGCAAAAGCGCAGGGTCCAACACATCCGGACGGTTTGTTGCCGCCAAAATGATCACACCTTCATTAGATTCGAATCCATCCATCTCAACCAAGAGCTGGTTCAATGTCTGCTCACGCTCATCATTACCACCACCAAGACCCGCACCACGATGGCGTCCAACCGCATCAATTTCGTCAATGAAAATAATACATGGTGCATTCTTCTTACCCTGTTCAAACATATCACGGACACGGCTTGCACCGACCCCTACAAACATTTCAACAAAATCCGAACCGGAAATCGTAAAGAACGGCACGTTCGCTTCACCCGCAACGGCGCGCGCTATTAAAGTTTTACCCGTACCCGGCTGCCCGACAAGCAAAGCGCCCTTTGGAATTTTTCCGCCAAGACGAGAGAATTTCTGCGGATCCTTCAAGAATTCGACAACTTCTTCCAATTCCTGTTTCGCTTCTTCAATACCGGCAACATCCTCGAACGTCACGCGACCATGTTTTTCTGTCAACATTTTCGCACGGGATTTACCAAACCCCATCGCGCCGCCACCTTTACCACCCTGCATCTGCTTCATAAACAAGATCCAGACACCAATGATCAAAAACGCAGGAAGCAGTGAAATCAAAATGCTCATCATGCTGATTTCCTCTGGGTCTTCTTTATCAGCCGCAATTTGAACAGCAGTCCCTTCAAGGCGATCAACGACATTCTCGTTCGGCGGCACCATAACCTTGAATGGCTCGCCGCTTGAGGCAAAAACACCATGAAGCGCCTGCCCTTTGATTGTTACATTGGAGACACGGCCAGCCTGCGCATCAGTCATAAACTCGCTATAGGAAATACGGTTAGTTCCGCTTGATCCGCTCTGCTGCGCACCCTGAAAAACATTAAACAAGAAGACCATCGTCAAGCCGATAGCCAGCCAGAACACCAAATTACGTCCAAATCCATTCACGTTTAAAGCCCTTTCTTATGGCAACACTCTGTGACAGCGCAGATTGAATAACTAACTAATACGTTTACCACTCAAAACAAGCAATATCTTTAATTCCTTTTTCACACTCTGTTCTGATTATTCCGGCTATTCCAACTATTCCGGTGAAAGACGAAAAATTTCCTTCCGATCATCCACTTCAAAAACCACACCGCCCAGCGTTCTCTTTCGAAACGGTTCGCCGCGATTTTGTGATCTTATCAAATCGTACACAAGCGCCTCAACCTTTTCCATTCTCGGCGCATAATCCGCCTCCGGCCTAAAATGCTCAATCGCTTTTAAGACACAGCGCAAAACAATCTCATCTGGTTGAAAACACAGTAAATCTATTTTAAATACGATTTGTTTCGTATCTATACCCAAAGCAACCTCTTCATAAACATTACCAGATAAAATATCCAGCGCCTTTCTCGCCCTCAATAAACGTGAAGCCGTTACTGACAATCGCTTTGCGCTCAAGCCCTCTTCTTCAAGCACCCCCCTCGCCTGACGAAGTCTCACCCGCGCAAAATCATCATTTTCATTGCTGGGATCTACCAAAAAGTCTATTCTTCGCTTTAGACAGATTTCCATCAATTCATCTTTGGAAAAAGCCAATAACGGCCTTAAAACCATAAGCGCCTCACTGTACACTTGTACCGGTTGCATACCACATAAACCATCCAGACCGCTCCCCTTTGCCAACCGAAACAACACCGTTTCAGCCTGATCATCCATATGCTGCCCGACAAACAAATGCGCGATATCATGTTCGGCACAATAAGATGCCATCAAATCATAACGCGCCTTACGCGCTTCTTCCTGAATCGCTGTTTTGGATGGATGCCCCCACGTTAATACATGGTGCTGAACACAACCCACGCGCCTCAACCACTCACCAACCTGCACAGCCTCTTGCGCGGCCTCTGCCCGTAAACCATGATCAACACTTAAAGCATGCACCTCAACGCCGGAATCTTTGGCCCATTCCGCAAGCAAAACACACAACGCCATACTATCCGGTCCGCCCGATACAGCCACAGCCAACCGCTTCACGTCAGAAAAATCAATTTCCAACGCATCCATTTCGCACTTAAACTCTTCAAAATCCATGGACAACACCACAATATAGCAAACAAATTTTAAATTGAGTGCGGCGAAAGAAGTGCCGCATACAAACATACGCAACCAACGAAACGACAAATATCCAATTTAAAATATGACAGCTACCTAACAGCCAAGACGGCTCATTTCCTGATCCGCCCGGCGCGTAACAGGAGCGCCGCCAGCCGGGTTTTCTTTCTTAAGCTGCTTTAACGCAACACACGCATCTTCGCGCTTACCCAAAGCATCCAGCGACAGACCAAGCTTCAATAAATTATCACCGGCCTTGGAACCCGTTGGATAGCTTTGATACCCTTCCGCAAAAATACGCGCCGCTGTCTCGAAATTACCACGAACATAATGTGTTTCACCCAACCAATACTTCGCATTACCAGCCAAAGCATGCTCAGGATGATCCCGCAAAAATACCTCAAACTCGGATTGCGCCGCTTTATATTGACGATTTTTAACCATCGAAAACGCATTATCATATGTCGCAGACGCAACATCACTCGCACCCGAACTATTATAAGACCCCAAACGCTGGGAAGCTGCCCGGGAATCTGACGAAGAGGCCGAACCGCCATCTTCTGCATTATTTGTACCCCACTGATATCCAGGAACGGCAGACGGCGCAGACTGAACCGAAGAACCACGAGAAGCAGAAGAAGACCCGGCGGTATAACGCGAAGCCCCCGCCCCCGAAGCCGCGCCACCAGAAACAGAACCACCACGCCCCTCAAGATCACCAACACGCAGCTCAAGATCACCTGTCACACGCTCCAACTGGTTCTTCAACTGACGAATCTCATAACTTTGTTGTTCGACCAATCCCCGCACATCGCGCATTTCAATTTCAATCTGCTGCAAACGCACTTCCACATCCGCACCACTTGCCCCGCCCGAAAAAGATCCAGCAGGCGGTTTCTCGCCTTTATAAATCGCACGGCTTAAAGTCTGAATTTCATTTTCCATTCTATTCAAACGATTCTGAACATCCCGATCACTTTGGGCAAACGAAGCAACAGGCCCCATCAAAACCAAAACGGCCAAAAGGCCCGGAGCAATCCAGGCCTTAGGTTTTAAAAAATATTTTGATAGCGAAAACATAAATCGATCTTTTCGTTATTAATCAACTTTTGTCACAGAGCGACGGTTTTGCGCCCATGCAGATTCATTCGCACCCGGAACCGCCGGACGCTCTTTACCAAAGCTCACAATACTCAAACGTGCCGGAGAAACCCCCAAAGCACTTAAATAATTACGAACAGAGTTCGCACGACGCTCGCCCAGCGCGAGGTTATATTCGCGTGTACCGCGTTCATCCGCATGACCTTCAATCGTAATATTTACATTCGGATATTGCTGCAACCATGACGCCTGATTATCAAGAGTCTGGCGCGCCTCGCCACTTAAATCATAACGGTCTGTGCCAAAAAAGATACGATCACCAACATTCACAACAAGATCAGCCTGCGTACCCGGCGCCGCGCCGCCCTGAACATCACCTTGATAAATTTGATCCAAAGGACCATCCGTAATCCCTTCACGCTCCGCAGCAGATTGCCCATCATAAACAATCTCCTCATCATCCGTTCCCGAACATGCAGAAACCAAAAGCACAGTCATAAGAATCATGAAAAAACGGGACAGCCTAAACTGATCCTTTAAAAAATATGTGCGTGTTGAAGGGCTGGTCATGGTTTTCTCCTTAAAAAAATCTAATATCAGGCGCCGCGCGCGTATGAATCATTATTCAGCTTTAAGTTTTATTCGGTTACAAACAAAGGCGCAAGAGCCATAAGTTTTTTGAGCACAACATTCTAAAACATACACGAATAAAAAACTAAGGGGTGGACAGAGAACCCTTTACTTTACTGACCATTCCACAAAATTTGCTCGCTTTCTATCGGAGCAGATGGGGCGGGCGGCGAAACCCTCAAAGGATCATCACGAATAACAATAGGATCACCCATTCTTTCAATACGAACCGAATGACCATCAGCAGGAAATTCGTCCGGCGCGCTCAAACGACGCGGTTGGGCCTGCAAATCAACCGGAGCTAAACGCTCTTGATCATATGATGTTTGCAACGGGTCAGGATACACCAACTGATCATCATATGTACTCTGATAAGCACCAGCATCAGAAACGCCGCCAGACTCCGGAACCTCATCCGGCCCGCCAACAAACTTCACATAACTCACAACACCATTCACACCATTAACAACCCGTGATATTTCTATAACACGATTAAGTTCTTGGCGGTTTTGTGCAAAACCCATTAAGTAAACTGTACCCTGAACCGTATCAATAGAATAATTTACCGATTCAATCTCACGATCAAACGTCAACGCAGCGCGAATGCGCGTTGTAATCCACGTATCTTTTGCATAACCAAGAATCCCTGCGCTCTCCGCAACACGAACCTCATTAATAACCTGCTTTACGCCTCTGGGCTGCCACGCCAAACGCACCGCTTCGACGCGATTTTCAGGGTCCTGAACAACGCCCGTCACCAAAACGCGCCCCTGATTAATCGTCAGATCCAGCTTCCGAAACGTCTCAACATCATATTTAAACCACAAATCATTAATCGCAATCTGAATGCGCGCATCATCAACCGCAGCCGAAAGCCCTCCTTCTTGCGAAGCCGCAATACCCGCCGATGCGCCAATGCCCGTGGCAATACCGAGGGGTGAACATGCGGATAAAACAATAACTGAAAGAAACGCTAAAGAAGATGTACGGACCATGATGACCATCCTGATGCCAATTAAAAATAGAATCCTATTATTGACCGTACAGCCATGCATTGTCCAGATGGCGCACCGAAACCGCCCCCAAGAGATTATTTGCCAGATGACCAGACCGCTTTAAAATTTCCGGCGGAACAACCAAAACATCAAACCGCATTTCATATCCGGCAATGCCTTCATGATGCGCGATATAATGTTCTGCCGCTGCTTCTATCCGTCGGCGCGAACGCGCCGTCACCGCGAGCAACGCCTGCTCTTCACTCTTATGCGACTTCACCTCGGCAAAGATAATCCGCTCCCCCTTGCCAACAATTAAATCAATTTCACCAACGGGCGTCTTATACCGCTCCTCCAAAACATCATACCCCTGCCCCCGCAAATAAAGCGCCGCGACTTGCTCCGCCTGCACGCCCCGCTCATAAGCTTGCAACTTCTTACTCGGTACATTCATGATGAAACCTTAAGCGCCAAATCATACAGCTCTTTTTTCGCGCGCCCCGTATGTTCGGCCACATATGCCGCGGCATCTTTCGTACTCATCGTTTGAAGCGCATCCTTAATCATCACTTCAACATCATCTTCGGAATAACGCTTGGCTTGAGGCGACTCAATCACCAAAACAATCTCCCCCTTCGGCAAACCCGCCTCTTCATAATGAGCAATCAATTCCGGCGCAAAGCCAGCCCGAACCTCTTCATACATTTTGGTCAGCTCACGCGTAACAACGATGCGCCGTTCACCGCCCATAATTTTTCCGATATCAGCCAACGCCCCCAATAAACGCGGGGCAGTTTCAAACGCAATCAATGTGCCCGGAACATTCTTCCATTCTTCAAGAAGCCCCTGACGCACCCCCGACTTCGCAGGCAAAAACCCGATAAAGGAAAAACGATCGGACGGCAGTCCCGAAACCTGCAACGCCGTCAACGGCGCATTCGCCCCCGGCACACTCGTCACTGGCGCATCCTTACCCCGCAAAAACTCAACCAGCTTATACCCCGGATCGGAAACCAACGGCATCCCCGCATCACTCACCAACGCAACCGCTTCACCCTTTTGAATACGCTCCAGAATATTCACCCGTATTTTTTCATCGCTATGATCGTTATAAACCGCAAGCGCCTTCTTCAAACCAAAATAGCTGAGTAATTTCCCCGACACCCGCGTATCTTCACAAAACACAACATCCACAGCCGCCAGCGTATCCAGCGCCCGCACAGACATATCACCCAAATTCCCAATCGGCGTTGCAATCAAATACAAACCGGCCGCCAACTGACGCCCCTTCGGATCAGGGAGTAGCCATTCACGTATTTTTTCTTTACTGTTTTTTTGCAAGAGATTCTCGAACATCTTGAAACCATACTAAAGAAAACACGGTACACACAATGATACAAAAGTTTAAATACGGCTTTATTATTTTTGCCCTCATCTTTCCTCTCATAACATTAAGCGCTTGCCAGACTGGAAACAGCCGTGGATATAACAACAGCTCCTCTCGTCCGCCTGCCGCACCGGCTCAACAAGCCCCCCGTATTTTGAACGCACCGGCTGCCCCTGTCATATCGAACACGACACAAGCACAAAAAAACCTCCCGCCTGTAAAAGTCGCAATCCTGCTCCCGCTCTCGGGGCAGCATAAAAACCTCGGCGATGCCATGCTAAAAGCCGCGCAAATGGCGCTCTTCCAAATCGGACACAACAACCTTGAACTCATCCCCCGCGACACAAAAGGCACAGCCGACGGCGCCCGTGATGCTGCTCGCTCTGCCATAAACGCCCACGCCCAGCTCGTCCTCGGACCCATTTTTGCCGCCAACGTCCGCGCCGCCAAACCCATAACACAAAGCGCTCGCGTCAATATGATCGCCTTTTCCACCGATTGGACACTGGCTGGTGGAAACACCTTCATCATGGGCTTCCTGCCATTCGACCAGGTGGAACGCGTTACAAAATTCGCTGCCAAACACGGGATCCGCCGCGTCGGCGTCCTTACCCCTTCCTCCGATTATGGCCGCGTTGTTTCCTCCGCTTTCCAGACATTGGCCCCGCGCAATGGCATAACAATCACCGGAACAACCAACTTCCCGACAAACACATCTAACCTGGCACCAATCGTCAGTACATTTACCCGTTTTGAAGAACGCAAAGCCGCAAACGCTCTAAACCAGACACCATTCGACGCTGTCCTCATGCCAACCGGCGGACAGCACGCACGCGCCATCGGCAGCTTACTTTCCCATTACGACCTCCCGCCAAGAACAGTCAGACGCCTCGGCACAGGTCTGCTTGACGAAGCCGCCCTCGCCAGCGAAAACAACCTCGAAGGCACATGGTTCGCCGCGCCCTCACCAAACAGCAGACGTAATTTCGAACAACAATTCACCAACACATACGGCCACAGAGCACCGCGCCTTTCAACGCTCGCCTTCGACGCAACGGCCCTATCCGCTGTCCTTGCCAAACGTGGATTTCAAAACGGAAACAAGCCGGCCTTCGACAAAAGATCAATCGCCAGCCCTAACGGGTTTTCCGGTCTTGATGGTATTTTCCGCTTCCGTGATAACAACACCATCGAACGCGGGTTGGCCGTTCTGGAATATCGCCGCGGACAAATCGTCGTCATTGATGATGCGCCAAAAACATTTCAGCAGCCAACACAAAACGCGCAGGCTGCCGAAACTAAATTCTAAAACTGGATTATATATCTACGATGCAAGCTTCGCTTGAACACCACCTTGCGTATTCGCAGGAACATCCAAAATAACGCCGCTCTGACTCGCCGCATATTCTGCACCAATACGCTGTTGCATCGCGCTATAAATCTCGCGCGGCACATTCACATTACAGCATGATTCCAAACCTTTAAAACCCGGAAACGAATTCGCTTCACAAATCGTGTAACCATTCTCATCATAAAGAAGATCAATACCGGCAACCTGCAAATTCAAAATCTCCGCACACTGAACGGCAAGCGCCTTCGCTTCATCATCAGGAAAAAACTCAACCACTTCCGCCCCTTGCGTATAATTAGCCTTAAATCCTCCATCACTGGCACGGCGTTCCATCGATGCGATCACTTCGCCATCAACAACGAACAAACGCAAATCACGTCCATGGCTCATCGCAATATATTTTTGAAAGATCAATTGCGTATTCGGCGTCGTTTGTTCGATCAAATTCATAAGATCGGAAAATGAATCAGGATTATCAATCAGAAAAACCCCGCTACCATTCACACCAAGCAACGTCTTCACAACAATCGGAAAACCAATCGTACGCTCGACAAGCTCTATATTAACCGGAAATTTCGCCAGCATCGTTGTCGGTGTCGGCAAATTACTCTCCGCCAAAACCTGATGCGTGTGCATTTTATCCGCAACCATTTCAATAGACATAGAATCATTGAAAACACGAACGCCCATGCGTTCCAACTGGCGTACAACCGCCAAAGAAAAATAACCACTATCGATCACATAACAACGCGGTAAAACAAAATCTGGTAATGGAACCGGCTTACCGTCAATAAGAACGGACTCACGATCTTCATCTGTCACCAGCAAATCAAATTGCTCAGGGTGATATACTTTCACATCAACACCCATTTCACGACCTTCAGCCAGAAAACGGCGGACTTCAAAAGCCTCCGCTGATGAGGATTCAACTTCTTCGTTAAATAAAATCCAGACTTCCATGTATTGTCCCTTTCTCTAAGTACCAGGTCCCTGTTAGACCCCTGGCAGAGCGCTAATTCTTAACATTTTTCGAAGCGCTTCTTATTTCATGATTGACCCGTAATATAAAGCAAAAATCATATATTTACAAATTTTCCATATTAATCGCACAAAAACACACACCCAATTCCCCCTTGCAAAAATAAAAAAAACTCGTAAAAACAAAATCATGAACGCCGCCAGACGCCTTGTCTATATCTTCGCAATAATATCATTATGTATGCATATTACAGC
>Ga0316204_10012371_pt1 | contig 10421 bp, 9 predicted proteins | sample 6monrhotite_MG_2_FD_205661 | JGI IMG/M metagenome (GOLD analysis project Ga0316204, IMG submission 205661) | Microbial mat bacterial communities from mineral coupon in-situ incubated in ocean water Damariscotta River, Maine, United States -... | ecosystem: Environmental > Aquatic > Marine >... | reverse complement strand
CAACACCGGCTGAGCCTGTCCTGCCGGCGAAGACGACAACAGCTTCTGTTGTCCCGCCGAAAGCAGCGGCAGAAACATATACTGATTTGCCTGAAATCGAGGTCTGGAAGCGAAAGCAGGATCTGGAGGTCTGGCGCCGTGTGAACGGCAAGCTGACCCGCGTGAAAGGGGACTGACATGGTCAAACAATTCAAGGGCCTATACATCAACGGAAACTGGCAGCCTGCCAATCGCGGCTTTCCTTCCTATAACCCGTCGGATGGTTCTGTCTGGGCAGATGTGCCCGATGGTGGTCGTCGGGAAACCCGCCAGGCTATTGAAGCGGCGCAGGGGGCACTGGAAGGGTGGGCGTCCCAACCTTTCCAGCACCGGGCCCGCATGATGACCAAATTTGCGGACATCCTGGAAAAGCGCCGCCCGGAAATCTGCCAGGCCATTATGGATGAAGGTGGGGGCTGGTTTGGCAAAGGTATGTTCGAAGTCGGGCTAACGGCGGATGCCTGGCATGCTGCTTCGGCAGCCTGTTACGGATCGGTCGGCGAAGTCCTGCCCTCGGAACATAACAAGGTTTCCATGGCTGTCCGGCGACCGCTTGGGGTAATGTCGGTGATCAGTCCGTGGAATGTGCCTTTGGTGCTGACCAGCCGTCCCATGGCATTTGCTCTGGCGGCGGGGAATACAGTGGTTCTGAAACCGTCCGAGGAAACCCCCTATTGTGGCGGTCTGCTGTTTGCTGAAATCGCTGAAGAAGCAGGGCTGCCCGCCGGTGTTCTGAATGTGGTGACCTGTTCACGGGACAATGTCGCTGACGTCGGGGACGAGTTGATTGAAAACCCGCTGGTCAAAGGTGTGGTCTTCACCGGATCAACCGCTGTCGGTCGTCAGATCGCAGCCAAGGCCGGCGCACATCTGAAAAAATGCTGCATCGAACTGGGTGGCAAGGATGCCCTGATTATCTGTGACGATGCGGATCTGGAACGGGCGACATCTTCCGCCAGTTTCGGCAGCTTTATGCATCAGGGACAGATTTGTATGTCTGTGGAAAAGCTGCTGGTGCATCAGGATATTTACGAGCCCTTCATGGCAGGCTTCACGGCGCGTGCGGCAAAACTGAAAGTTGGGCCAACCAGCGACCACAACAATGTCATTGGCCCGCTGATCAATGACAAACAGGCCGCCCGGGTCAAGGATCAGATCGATGATGCCCTGGCCAAGGGCGCTACCGCTGTGCTTGGCGGTCAGGTCGAAGGCCGCTTTGTCCACCCCACAATTCTGACCGGCGTGACGCCGGATATGAAAGTCTATTCAGAGGAAACTTTTGGCCCCGTTGTGCCGGTCATTCCTTTCCGCACCGACGACGAAGCCATCGCTATCGCCAATGATACGGAATACGGCCTGTCATCCGGTGTGATCACCCGCGATGAAAACCGGGGACTGGCTATTGCCGAACGTCTGGAAACAGGGATGTGCCATATCAACTGTTCGCCGATCAATGATGAGCCTCATGCTCCGTTTGGCGGTGTGAAGTCTTCCGGTGTCGGGCGTTATGGCGGGCGTTGGGCCATGGAAAACTTTACTGAAACACGCTGGATCACGATGGACCGGGGCGGACGCCCTTATCCACCGGTATTTTGAGGGCAGGGAACATGGAACAGGAACAGAATTTGCTGGCGTGGAAGCCCAAAAAAATTCTCAAGGGCAAGACCATTGTTGTGACCGGTTGCGCCTCGGGCATTGGCATGGAGACAGCGCGGCTTGTTAAACAGCTGGGTGGTGATGTCATCGGGGTCGATGTCAATAAAACGACCAAATACATTGATGAACTGTACCGGGCCGACCTGTCGGATAAACGGTCCATTCAGGCCCTGGTCATGGCCTTGCCCAACGGTGTGGATGGCATTGCCAATATTGCCGGGCTGCCGCCCACGGCACCGGCGGATGTGGTGATCAAGGTCAATCTGATCGGCCTGAAATATTTCACCGAATGCATGATCCCCAAGATGGCGGACGGGGGCTCCATTGTGAACCTCGCCTCTCTGGCCGGATTTGGCTGGCAGAATTCTGTTGATCAGATCAAGGAAAGTGCTGAACTGGACTTTGATGATGTTGCCGGATTTGTGCAACGCCATGGCATCGCCGAGGAAACCGGGCGGTCCTACTTTTTTTCCAAGGAAGCGCTGATCGTCTGGACCATGCAGAACCGCTGGACCTGGCGGGATCGTGGCATCCGCATGAACGCGGTCAGTCCCGGGCCTGTCGACACGCCTATTCTTAAGGATTTTCTGGAAACCCTGGGGGACCGGGCCGACGAAGACCGCCGGGTGATGGACCGTCCCGGCACACCACAGGATATCGCTCCCATTGTTGCCTTTTTGCTGTCCGACATGACGACCTGGATCCGGGGCGCCAACATTCCGGCCGACGGTGGCATGTCGTCCAACATTCTTTGCGGTATGCACGATCTGTAATTTTGACGCAACCTTTCATTCAAGCCACAGACCCTTAGCTCTGAGGAAAAGAAGATGACAAATACAATTCTCTGGACCGTCGCCATCATCATCGTACTTGCGGTGGTTATTGTCGTTCTCGCCTGGTTCTATGAACGCGGCACGCGGGAGGTCAGTCTGGTCAGAACCGGGGTGGGCGGGCGCAAGGTCGTGATGGACGGCGGCACGCTGGCCCTCCCGTACTTTCATGAAATCTCGCGCGTCAACATGCAGACCCTGCGCCTGGAGGTTCATCGCACCGGCGAGGCCGCCTTGATCACCAAAGACCGGTTGCGCGTTGATGTCGGGGTTGAATTCTATGTCTCGGTTCGTCCCGACGATGAAGACATTGCCCGGGCTGCCCAGACTCTGGGGCGTCGGACTTTCCATGCCGATCAGTTGCTGGAACTGATTGAAGGCAAGCTGGTGGATGCCTTGCGGTCTGTATCTGCACGCCTGACCATGGATGAATTGCACGAAAACCGGGGCTCCTTTGTCGCGGAAGTCCGCGACAGCCTGAGCGATTCGCTGGCCATTAACGGTCTGAACCTGGAATCCGTTTCCCTGTCTGCCCTCGACCAGACACCCTTTGCGGCGTTGGATGAAAACAATGCGTTCAACGCTGTGGGCATGCGCAAACTGGCTGAAGTCATTGCCAAGTCGAAAAAAGAACGGGCGGAAATCGAGTCCGATTCGGAAGTATCCGTACGCCGGGCAGCCATGGAAGCCACCAAACGCAAGCTGCAAATTGATCTGGAAGAACGCGAAGCGGAAATTGCCCAGAGCCAGGAAATCGAAACCCTGAAGGCAGCACAACTGGCGGAAGTCGCCCGCCAGAAAGCAACAGCCGAACGCGAGGCGGCCCAGGCCCGCATCCAGATGGAGCAACAAATTCGGGCCTCTGACATTGCCCGTGAACAGGCAACCCGTCAGGCAGAGATCGCCAAGGACAAGGAATTACAGACAGCCGAAATCGCCCGTGATCGGGACATTGAAATCGCCGGGATGGAACGCCAGGTTTCTCTGGCTGAAAAATCCCAGGAGGAAAATCGAGCCCAGGCCGAAGCGGATGATGTTCGGGCTTCAGCCATCAAGTCAGCCGAGGCTGTAATTTCTGTCCGCCAGATCGCCGATGCAGAACGCCGCCTGGAAATTGCCGGCATGACGGCCCGCCGCGAAGCAGAAACAGCCGGTGACCGTGTGCGCATTGCGGCTACCGCAGAAAAAGATGCAGCAGCAGACCGTGCCCTGGCTGCCGAATCGGATGCAGATGCGCGGCGCAAGGTTGCGTTGGCCGAAGCAGAGGCCCGTCAAGCCATGGCCGCCGCAGAAAATACCCAGAGCGAGCATATCGTGGATATGAAAATAGAGATCGCCCGTCTGGAAACCTTGCCGAAAGTCGTGGCCGAAATGGTCAAGCCGGCCGAAAAAATCGACAGCATCAAGGTCCACAACATCACGGGTCTTGGCGGTCGTGGTGGCGACAGCACAGAGGGCAGCAAACCGGTGGTCAATCAGGCCATCGATTCCATCCTGGAAATGGCCGTACAACTCCCCGCCCTGAAAAAAATCGGCGAAGAACTTGGCGTCAGTATCGAAGATGGTCTGACCAGGGAGGCTGGTTCTTCAGGCAAAAGCAGCAAGAAGAAAAACGCCGACTGACAGGCCGTCGATATTCGCAAGAAGTTCAGGGACAAGGCCGTTTCTCGTTGCGGGGTGGGCTGCCGCAGCAGCTTGTCACAATCCTGTCCCTTCAATCAGTTGCAGACTTCAGCCAACTCGTTGGGAAACCAATGGTTTTGTTGTATCAGGGTTTGATGAGGAAACGAGGAAAGCATCATGGATATCAACAGGGATAACTGGGGCCACCGGGCGCGCATCGGGATGTTTATTGTCGGTAGCGAAGCCGTACCGGAAGCAGAATGGTGGGCGATGATGCCGGCTGACATCTCGGTCCATGCTGCCCGGGTTACCGCGAAGGCACCTTGGGCTAACTGGGATAGTGACCATCATGAAGTAGAGCTTTCAGAAGACCTTTCGCGCGGCCTGAAACAATTCGCGAGCATGAAACTGGATGCCATTGTCATTGGTCACAGTTCCAGCAGCTTCGTTGGCGGCAGAGGCTGGGACGAGGCAATCGTAGAGCAGCTTTCTGCAGGGTTGGACAATTCGGTCGCGGTAACCACTAACGGACTGGATATATTTGCCGCGATCAATGAAATGAAACTTCGCCGGCCATTCCTCGTGCTGCCCGCCTGGTTCGGTCAAACGACGGTTGAGGCTGCTCTGGAATACTATCGGGACCATGATGTCGAACTGGCAGGACATCTGAGTTATGACCCGGGACCCAACTGGCGTGACATATCACCGTCCGAGATGTATCCGCGCGGTGCGGGTTTCGATCAGGAAGTTGTCCCGCTATATGATCAAATCATCGCCGCCTGTCCTGACGATGCCGATGGTGTACTGATTGCAGGTACGGGGTTTCGCTGTGTGGCCATCGTTGATGCCCTTGAGAAATCCCTGAAGCGTCCGGTTATTTCAGCCAATCAGGCTAGCCTGTGGCATTGTCTGAAGCTGGCGAGTATTGAAACAACAATTGATGGATATGGTCGGTTGTTGTCTCGCTAAGTGGTTCAGGTAACCCATTGAAATAATTGGTGTACCCGACACTCCTTCAGCCTGGTATACACGGATATTGATACCGCCTCGTTCGCTTGTATGGCTGGAGCAACTCCCCACTGAACAATAAATCCGAGGAGGAAGTTTACGGCAAAATTATGGCAAATTGAGGCGCTGTGATGATTAAATTCAGCAGGGAAGTGGATAAATATTTTGTGAATGGAAACATCAAATCATCGCGTTGACATGTTGGGGCTAATGACCATATTAAGGTTTGGAAATTGTACCGACAGGCAAAAGCAAGAGTATCGATCAGGTATGTGGAGTACGTATAAAAACTGGGGACGATCAGTGGCGGGGCTTCTTGCCGTCCTGGTTTTGTTGCTCGGTTTTACCCCGACAACTTTTGCTGCCAGTGCTTCTCACGCTGACGCTGAAGAACACATTTCTGTAACTGATGGAAACCCATCACACCTGCCTGCTGATGAACATGGTGGTGCTGACCATCAACATTCCGGATCAAATACCTGTCATGGTTCAACATGTAGTTACGTTGGGCCGCAGATTGGTTTTTCCGGACCTGCCGTTTTTGAACAGCACAACTATAACTCTGGTATTGCAGACCTGACGACTGATGTCATGCTGACATCACTCTACCGCCCTCCCCGAACATAACTTTGAACGCCGCGCTGTGACGTGACCGGCAATATGCCAGTCAAACGTCCGTTTGCGCGCTATTCCATAACCAAAATTCTATGAATTGACTGCTTTTGTTCGTGCGGAACGCTATCCGTACGTGCATTTGGCTAGCGGTCTCTTTTGGAGAACCCGGGAATGTTCAAAGTACATAGTTTAGCTAAATCAGGTGGAACGTCGCTCAGAGTCGGTCTGCTTTTAATATTGGCGCTTGTCGCATCAATATTTGTTTATGGACCAGTGCTTGCAAATCCGTCTGGCGATGATCACGTCGATCCACCAGGCGTATTCAATCACAAGACTTTGTCTGGTGAGGTAATGATCCTTCATCCCTGGATGGAGCCAGCGAATGTTGGCGCCAATTCCCGGCTTTTCATGGTTATTGAAAACGAGGAAGCCTTCCATATTTCACTTGTCAAAATTGACACCCCAGTCGCTGAAAAGGTCGAGCTTCAATTCGATACCGGTGACGACAAGGTCGGGGTTCTCTCCTCACGTGTTATTGGATCCGAAGAGTCTCTCAACGTTGATTCACATCACATGTGGTTCCAGTTGAGAAACCTCAAGGTCAACCTCAAGCCAGGTGACACATACCCTGCCCGAATATTTTTCAATGACGGTCGCGTAATGGAAATCACGGTTCAGGTTGGACCTCCGGGCGCTTCATAAACCGCCAAAAGCCGCGCACGTCAACAATCAAAATGTTTGCCGGCTCATGGATCGAATCAATCGCAGTGGTCACAGCTTGTGGCTGCTGTTCACGACACAACGTCATTATCAACAACCGATGAAACAAAGGAACTACCAATGAAAAATCTATCTCTTCGCCGCATCGCAGTGCTTGCCATCGCTTTTTCTGTCGTTTCCACGACCGCAATGCTGGGCTCAGTTCAATCCTGGGCCGCTGGTTCTCATGGTGGAGGACATGAAAGCGGTAAAAAGGCGAGCATAGGAATGCCCGGCAAGGAAAAAGATGTCAGCCGCACAATCGAAATCAAAATGTTCGATAACTATTACGAACCAGAGAACATATCTGTGTCCGCAGGAGAAACTGTTCGCTTCGTTGTGAAAAATGTCGGTGAACTTGTGCATGAGTTCAACATTGGCACCTCGGCAATGCATTCAGCTCACCAGGAGGAAATGGTGATGATGATGGAACACGGTGCGCTGGAAGCCGACAAAATCAATCACAACATGATGAAGATGGATATGGGTGGCGGCAAAACCATGGAACACAAAGACGCGAACAGCGTCCTGCTCGAGCCGGGAAAATCCGGAGAGGTAATCTGGAAATTTGCGAAAGAAAGTTCTCTGGAATTTGCCTGCAACGTGCCCGGACACTATGACGCCGGCATGATGGGCAACGTGCGTTTTGGCAAGAAACACAGTTCTTGATCAAGCTTCAACTCATCAAATACCAGGAAACAGAATGACCAATTTGTTTAAATGGCGGAGCGGTGGCCTGGCGGCCACCGCTCTCTCCCTCCTCCTTGCGCCTTTTGCAGCACAGGCAGGCATCTATAAGCTGACCGTCGACAAGGTTGTAATCGACACAGGCGATTTCAAAAAGGAAGGCATTGGATACAACGGTGCCTCCCCGGGGCCGGTCCTTCGCTTCAAGGAAGGTGAGGACATCACCATCAAGGTCACAAACAATCTGGATGAGGATACCTCTATCCACTGGCACGGCCTGATCCTGCCCTATCAACAGGATGGTGTTCCGGATATCAGCTACGATGGTATCAAGCCCGGTGAAACATTCACCTACAACTTTCCCGCTGTTCAGTCCGGGACCTACTGGTTTCACAGCCATTCCGGATTCCAGGAACCGGACGGTGCCTATGGTGCGATAATCATTGATGCGAAAAAGAGAGAACCTTTTCGTTATGATCGTGAATATGTCGTCCAACTGACTGACAAACATCCCCACGCGGGAAAACGCATCATGCGAAACCTTAAAATGATGCCGGACTACTACAATCGTCAGCAACAAACTCTTGGCGAATTTCTGAGTGATTCGGATGAGAATGGCCTGGACGCGACCGTCAACGACCGGATGGCCTGGGGCAGTATGAGAATGATGCCCGCAGACGTCGAGGATCTGCAGGGGTTTACGCCACTGATCAACGGAAAAGGACCGGCCCAGAACTGGACTGGCCTGTTCAAGCCTGGTGAGCGGGTCAGACTGCGCTTCATCAACTCTTCGGCGATGACCTACTTTGACATTCGTATTCCGGGATTGAAGATGACTGTTGTCAGTGCCGATGGCAATAATGTGCGACCGGTCAAGGTAGACGAGTTTCGCATAGCTGTTGCCGAAACATATGATGTCATTGTCCGTCCGACGGAAGATAAGGCTTACACTGTTTTTGCAGCCTCCATGGGTCGTTCCGCATATGGTCGGGGCACACTGGCCCCCCGCGAAGGCATGACAGCGGATGTTCCGGACCTGAAGGAAAGGCCTTTGCTGACTATGGCTGATATGGGGATGGACCATGCCAATATGGCCGGGATGTCCGATGACGCCGCAGAGACAATGGATCATTCCAAAATGACTGGAATGGACCATTCCAAAATGACGGGTATGGGCAAAAAGTCAGACCCGTTCTATGCGGCTGGCAGTGGTCTTGCTCCAAAGGCTGCAAATGGCGGGAAGTTCCTTTCCTACGCCGACCTGAAAGCGCAAAAACCACTTTACAAAGTGCGCCCGGCAACCCGGGAAATAGAACTGCGCCTTACTGGTAATATGGAGCGCTATATCTGGTCAATTAACGGCAAAAAGTATGAAGATGATGAAGTAATCAAGTTGAAATATGGCGAACGCGTTCGCTTCAAGTTTGTCAACGAAACCATGATGTCTCACCCCATGCACCTGCATGGCATGTGGTCCATTCTTGATACGGGTGCGGGTAAATGGAATCCCGTTAAACATACGATCAGCGTTGCACCTGGCACCACCGTTTATACCGAGACAGAAGTTGATGCAGAGGGGCAATGGGCTTTTCATTGTCATCTGTCATATCACGCTGCCGCTGGAATGTTCCGCAAGATTGTAGTTGAAGGCGGGCCAGAAGTTGCCCTTCTTGATGACGCGCAATAAGGAAAAACAATAATGAAAATTCTGTATACTGCGCTCGCCCTGGCGAGCGCCACCGTCACTCTGTCATTTGCGACACCAACATTGGCCAAACAGGAAGCTGCGACCTGGTATGGTGTGCAAATGGAGCAACTTGAACTTCGGCGAGGCGATGAGAACGAGGACCTTGCGGCTTGGAACGGCGATGCCTTTTACGGTACGGACGAACTGAAAATTCGCTGGCTGGGAGAGGCCGAATATGACAGGAGAGCAAGCAGGTTTGAAACTCTTGAAAACCGATTGGTCCTGCAAAAACCGGTCTCGACTTTCTTTGATGTCAAGGCAGGGGTGCGGCTGGATACACCAAAGGGGACGGACCGCTGGTACGGTGTTGTTGGTATAACCGGTCTGGCCCCACAGTGGTTTGAAATTGATGCAGATTTGTTCGTCAGCGAAACGGGGGATGCCTCTGCAAGGCTTGATGTCGAATACGAACTCTTGTTGACCAACCGCCTGATCCTGACCCCGTCAGCAGATATCAATATCGCATTTTCCGATGATCCGGAAATCGGGATCGGTTCAGGCTTCAGCAGCGTCGAAATCGGAACGCGGCTGGGATATGACCTGATCGACCGGGCGGTTTCTCCTTATCTTGGAGTTGTCTACGAACGGTCTTTTGGCAACACGGCTGACCTCGCTCGAAACGAAGGGGAAGATGTTGAAGGCTGGCGTATAGCCATTGGCACGAAAGTTCTTTTCTGAGAACAAATATTCGTTGTTCGCCGTGATTTTCCTTGCTTTCAAAACAGGACTGTCATTGTGAAAGGGAGAGGCAGGAAGTGTCTCTCCCTGGATATTCTGATTTCGCCTGGTTCCTGGGTGTATGAAAGTTTTTCTGACATGTCGGTACATAGATGATTGACGTATTGACCAGGCGACGTGCTCGTCAGATATTCTGGACGCTACTCGCGGCCTCTTTTTCTATTGCGGTTGTCGCCCTCACATTTCGGCATACGGAGCTTGAACGCCTTCCAGTTATTATGGAAAGGGCTGAGGTGTTCTGGGCCTTGCCGTTACTTGTATCCATACCATTGGAGCAGGTTTTGCGTGGGTGGAAATGGCGGCAAATTCTGTATGACATAAAACCCGTGAGGACATCAAGATTATTTGGCGCGGTCATGGCCGGATACTTTATGAACTTCGTTGTTCCTGTTGGCATCAGTCCACTGGTTCGAGCCTGGGTCATTGCGCGGCTTGAGGAATTGAGGCTTCCGACAATTCTTGTGACAACAGCGATAGAAAGATTTGTTGACGGGATTGTATTCGGTTTGATCGTCGCGCTGTTGTTTCTGATCGCGGCACCTCCTGATAGTGAAAAAAACCTTCAATTGGGTTTGATTGTCGGGGGAGCGGGGAGCTTGTTACTGTTCTCCATACTTTTTTACCTGCTATTTGTTTTCAAGGCTCAAATCAATTCCCCGGGCCCATTATTTACTCGTGGATTGGGCTGGTTGGATCGTGTTTTTCGCGGCAGATACGCT
>Ga0316204_10012370_pt1 | contig 10422 bp, 5 predicted proteins | sample 6monrhotite_MG_2_FD_205661 | JGI IMG/M metagenome (GOLD analysis project Ga0316204, IMG submission 205661) | Microbial mat bacterial communities from mineral coupon in-situ incubated in ocean water Damariscotta River, Maine, United States -... | ecosystem: Environmental > Aquatic > Marine >... | reverse complement strand
TTAAGGTTGGACAGACTCTACATCACGGCGAGGGAACTTCCGGGGCAGGTCACCCAGCGTCAGTTGCGGCTGGACCGCGAATTTTGAACAGCTACAATGGCAACAGCGCACGGGCCTCATCGATGGTGGTTGCGGCTGGACCGCGAATTTTGAACAGCTACAATTGGGGTTGCCGCGCATGTCCACAACCGGCGTTGCGGCTGGACCGCGAATTTTGAACAGCTACAATGTCTGCCCGCATCAGCAGCGCATCAGGGAGTTGCGGCTGGACCGCGAATTTTGAACAGCTACAATTTTGACACAGATCAAGTTGCGCGAGGGCGAGTTGCGGCTGGACCGCGAATTTTGAACAGCTACAATCGCGCTGCACAATCTCATTCAGCGCGCGCTGTTGCGGCTGGACCGCGAATTTTGAACAGCTACAATCTACCTTTCGTTGCAGCGAGCCTTGCCAAAGTTGCGGCTGGACCGCGAATTTTGAACAGCTACAATATACCCGAACCTCGAACAAGCGGTCATCGAGTTGCGGCTGGACCGCGAATTTTGAACAGCTACAATCCTTTTGTCGCGGCCATGAAAAGCCCGGTAGTTGCGGCTGGACCGCGAATTTTGAACAGCTACAATGTCTTTGCCTTCAAGCATGGAGCCCCCGAGTTGCGGCTGGACCGCGAATTTTGAACAGCTACAATTCGCGGCGTTGAGACGGTCAACGATAAAGAGTTGCGGCTGGACCGCGAATTTTGAACAGCTACAATTAGCGAGTTGTGCGGCAGTCGCTCCGTCCTGTTGCGGCTGGACCGCGAATTTTGAACAGCTACAATACGGCGGTCGAACAGGAACTCGACGCGCAAGTTGCGGCTGGACCGCGAATTTTGAACAGCTACAATTCCTCTTTGCTAATGTTGATACAGTGACGCGTTGCGGCTGGACCGCGAATTTTGAACAGCTACAATAGTGTGAAAATTCTCACGTTTTGCGTTGACGTTGCGGCTGGACCGCGAATTTTGAACAGCTACAATAGAGTTGGAGGCGTTCATCCGCGCATCCGTGTTGCGGCTGGACCGCGAATTTTGAACAGCTACAATATATATGTTTGGCGACACAAACGCTGAGTTGTTGCGGCTGGACCGCGAATTTTGAACAGCTACAATGTTCACATGGCGCACATCGCCCAGCGGTTAGTTGCGGCTGGACCGCGAATTTTGAACAGCTACAATTCGCTGGCTGTCCCGGCGCTGATCGCCGCCGTTGCGGCTGGACCGCGAATTTTGAACAGCTACAATCATCGCCCGCAGCGGCCCTTTGTCGGTGATGTTGCGGCTGGACCGCGAATTTTGAACAGCTACAATAAGCTGACCCTGGGTCGTCCGGTCTACGAGTTGCGGCTGGACCGCGAATTTTGAACAGCTACAATGCCGGAATAGCGGTGACCGCCGCGTTGTTCGTTGCGGCTGGACCGCGAATTTTGAACAGCTACAATTCGCGGATCATCTGCCCGGCGACTGCCAGCGTTGCGGCTGGACCGCGAATTTTGAACAGCTACAATGAAAGCCTCAAATTCTCGTTCAGTCTTGATGTTGCGGCTGGACCGCGAATTTTGAACAGCTACAATATAGCGCACCGTCACGCGGTAAGCGACCGCGTTGCGGCTGGACCGCGAATTTTGAACAGCTACAATCAAGGAAACAAGGGCCTATATACTAGAAGGGTTGCGGCTGGACCGCGAATTTTGAACAGCTACAATGGTGGACTTCGGCTCCGTCCCAGTGACTACGTTGCGGCTGGACCGCGAATTTTGAACAGCTACAATTTTGGCTCGTATGCCTTGCCCTGCCTGCTGTTGCGGCTGGACCGCGAATTTTGAACAGCTACAATTTTGAACGCCAAGAAAGGCCGCGTCTGAAAGTTGCGGCTGGACCGCGAATTTTGAACAGCTACAATCAATTTCGCAGGCAAACCGCGAGGCCCGCCGTTGCGGCTGGACCGCGAATTTTGAACAGCTACAATAGATGCCACTGTAACTCTTTGTTAACAAAGAGAGTTACAGCGGCTCTGTTGTAGCGCTTCCAGCCGAATCGCATCAAAACATCACCAGTTGCTGAGGGTTTTCCCGTGCCGTCCTGCGGCCCTGGTCCGAGAAGTGAACGATATCACGATATTGGCGGTCGGTGAAGTTCAGGATCTGAACATCACCTGATTCGGGCAAATGACGCTCTATCCGGTTGACGCGGGTCGCAAAAGCCTCCTTGCCGTTAACGAACCGGGCATAGACTGAAAACTGACTTCGCTCGAACCCTTCATCCAGCAGGAAATTGCGAAAGCCGCTGGCGGCCTTGCGTTGTTGCTTTGTGTCGGTGGGCAGGTCGAACATTACAAGAATCCACATCAGACGATATCCAGACAAATGGGTTACGGTTGCGGTCATGCGCCCAGCCCCAACAAGGCCAGAGGGTCGGGAGGTGCAGGAAGCGCAAGGTTCAGACTTGCGGCCTCGAAGCTCTGTCCCAATGAGGTTGCGAGTTTCATGAGCGCCACGGAAACCGGCGTTACCCCATCCCCCAGGGGCAGATCGGCGGCGATGATTCGTGCCAGCACCTGTTTGGCGTTGGTGTCCACGGCTGTTCCGTGATGCGCAACCAGTGTGCGGACGGCGCAATCGACCAGCGGTCTGAACGGCTCCATCAGATCATCGGCAAGGGCGAAGGCGTTGCTGCGGTTGGAGTGAAAAAGGCCGATCGTCGGATGCAGCCCGGCGGCGACCACGGCGCGGGCGGTGGCGGCCCTCAACACGGTATAGCCATAGTTCAGCAGGGCGTTTTCATCACCGGATTTCGCGTCGCGACGAAAATCGGGCCCGAAGAGACGGGGCCAATAGTAGCGCGCTGCCTGGGCCTCAATATTGGTGCCGTCGCCCGAAGTGATCTTGCGGCGCATCATTGTCAACGGGGCCGAGGGTTCGCCGATGGCGTCCAGCGCGGCGGCCTGCATATCGACCTTGGCGGTGACGATCTGTTTCCATGCCTGTTTGACCAGCGGCATCCTGGCGTTGACCTGCGCCCGCATCCGCGCGCCTTGGGCATGGTGCCCTTCGATGGGCATCAGGACGGATCTCGGCGCATGATTGGCGGCGCAGAGGACCACGGGCGCTCCGCGTTCGGCCAATTCGGTCAAAAGCGAGGTGGACCACGTCGTGCCATGGGCGTGCACGATGACTGCGGCAATCTGATCGAGCGGCGTGCGACCGATTTCGGTGCCGTCCGCGGACACTTTCAGAAACCCACGGTCCCGCGACAGATGCCTGCCATCGGTTGCGATGTCGATGACTTGATCCAAGCCCCATCCCCTCAAACCCATGAAAGGATGGCATAGTTTGGCGATTCGCGCGAATCCGGCGGGTCAGACGGCTGGACCCGGGTCGCGCAGTCGTCCGATTTCATCAACATAGACGCGGCGGATCTTGGCTTTCAGCAAAGGTCCCGCGGCCATTTGGAGAAACTTGAACCTGTCGGTCTTGTCCCGGTTTCGTGCGTCCGCATTGGCCTCGGTATGGGGTGCCAGGTAGAGGCCATTCGCGACATGCATGGACTGCACATAGCAGATCATCCGCTCACCCTCGCGATCGATTGCCACCATGTCGCGTTTGAACACTTTCAGTAGCCGTTTGGCGGCGGGATGCGGGCGGCGGGCGCTGTCGGAATGCGCCTCAAAGGTGGTGATGACCTGTGCCTTGGGTTTGCCATCGGGCATTCTCCAGATTTCATAGCAGTAATTGCTGTCGCCCTTGTAGGCTTTGAACGACGTGCCGAGCGCATCCGGGATCTCGACCCGCGCCGAGGCTTGCAGACTCTCGATCAGGCGCACATGGCGGATTCCCTGATAGGGGCCAGTCCGCGCGGCGAATTCTTGCAAGGCGGCCTCCAGCGCCTTGCCTTCCTTGCCCTGCGCCGCCTTGAACAGCAGTCCCTGCAAATGGGGATCGCGGATGTTCTTGCCGCTATTCGTCACTGCGATATCGCCAGGTTTAAGCGACAAAAGCGGTGTGCGGCTGACCACGGTCTGATCGTCGACGATGCCATAGGCGGTGTCGTTATGCAGGCGTCCCGTGGTGCTATCACGCCCAAGTTTGCGCCCCTCGCGGTCGATACGCCCATGATCGGCGCGGTGCGATACGAAGATCTTGTCCAGTTGCGCCCTGATATCATCTCGAAACCCGTCCCAGGGTTCGGGCGTGGATCGGGCGATATCCTCGGCGCCTTTGCCGCTTTCTTCGTCACGACCGGCGGCCTTGCTGATCCGCGAGATCAGGCCATAATCAATCGCCGCAACCACGGCGGCGTCGATCGCGTGGTGCCGGTGGTCGGTGCGATTCTTGGCTTTGACCGCACCGTCCTTGTCCGGCAGGCACGAGTTCAGCCCCCAGTGACGCCGTAGCATTTCGGTCATGCGCCCGGGGACCACATAGACATGCCGTTGACGGTCGCCACCATCATAGAGCGCATCCAGATAGGTCCGCGCGATCCGCGCCAGATACTGCGTGTCCTTGAGGGCGCGGTCGGTGAAGTCATTTTCACCTTCAAAGCGTTCCATCGCATCGGGGGCAAAGCGCCACGCCTTGTTCGGTGGCAGATTCTTGAGGTTGGCGGCGATGGCGTCCCAGCTTGGCGTGTTGCCCCAGGCCTCCCACGGGGTCTTGTTGGTTTTTTGGCGGTTGAATTCTCTCAGGCACAATGTGCGGTTGGCAAAGCCGTCATCCAACGTGCGCGAATAGGGCAGGATGTGGTCGATATCGCACGATCCGTCAAAGACCATCGACGCGCTGATCGCCTGGCCCGAATAGGGGCAACAGCGCGGGCCGATAGGCGGGCCCAAGTCCTCCCACAGGCGCAGGCGCAGGCGGTTGGCACCCGTGTTCGGAATGCCCATTTCTTCCAGCTTTTTGCCACGCTCAATCGCGGCTTCGGTGTTCTTTTTGATGTCGCGCTGAACGTCGCGCTTCTGGTCCTCGGACAGTTTCAGATCACGCGCTAGCTCCACGAAGATTTCATCGGGTTTGCCGTAAACCGTGATGATCTGGTTTACGACACGTCGCACCTGGTTCAGGCCGATATGCACGGTGGGGTTGGTGATGCGGCCATAGCGGGTCACGTCGTCGTCGCGCTCGATATTGCTGCCCGGAATGACATGCCGGTCGAGGATCTGACCGTAATAGGGCAATGCCTCCAATGCTTCACCGGTGCGCCCGTCTGAATGGTGCCAGCCACAGGCGGCGACAGCCGCGCTATAAGGGATCACGTCAGCCTCGAGCGCCGCCAGAATGTGCGTCGTCGCGGTCAAGCCCATACGCCCGTAGCCTTCGGGCAGGGGCGCATGCGCAGTTGCTTCGGCATGATCGCGATCCAGCGCGTGGGTTGTCATTAGCCAGGTTACCAGCGTGTCATGCTCGGCCTCGCTTTGGACGTCACGGATATGGCGGACAACCTCCCATTGGGCGGCACTCTCCAACCCCGACCACCGGGGCCCGAACCGGTCCGGGTGCGACAGGCTGGCCCGCACAGGATCGCATGCGATTGCGTCCCTATTGGCCGTTTCCAGAGTAAAACTCTGACCCTTGCGCAGCTTGATGACCTTGCCCAACGCCGCCAGCTTCATCGACATGCCCGACAGCGATTTGGTATGCGCCTTGTTGTCGAGCGCATGAAGGATCTGATTGCGTTCTTCCCGTGTCAGCGCGCGCGCCGGTTCTCCTCGCGCTGCGATGCGCAAAGCATTTACTGTCTCAACCAGAATACGGCGCTGGTTCAAAGGGTGCGCGCTGGGCAAGCGTGGCTCATCGGTGAACAGGCACAGCCCTACCTTGGGCGCTTTCAAAGGCCGCTGATGAAAGATAATCGTCTGGATCTCATCGCGAAGATCATCGGTCAGCGTAACCGGGTGATGTGCCGCTTGCGCCGCCCAAAGCTTGTCGAATTCCTCGGCCAGATGGCGACGGTCTGGGTAAAAATCATAGCCCGCTTCCTCTTTTTCCGCATTGTCGCGTTTGGCAATCGACAGTCGGGTGCGCACGGTTGGCACCTGCCGCTCGTCCGGCGCGCTGGCGCGGCGCATATGCAGAAACTCACCATAAGTCCGCGCGCGCTTGACCATCATCGCCTGATCCAGCCGCGCGGTGGCATCCTTGATCTTGCCGCTTTCATTGTCGCCGCGATCCGCCTTGCGGTTCGACTTGAAACCACGGCGTTGGTTGAGGTGAAACAGCGCCCGGCCAAATTGGGTCAGCGGCAAAGCCTGGTCCAAACCCTGGGCCCGCAGCGCATAGGGATCCAGCAGTTCCAATACTTTGGCCTCAGTTGGATCGGCCGGCATCAACCCTACCTCGGCCATGCGCTTCATCAAAGCAGCCTTGCGCCGCAGATACCGGTCCCTGCGACGTCGCTGGGCGCGCGCTACCCGGCGATCCACCGCCAGCGATGCCTTTGACTTCGGATCACGCCCGTCCGAGAAAATCCGCACCCCGCCGTCGATCACCTCGGTGATGGCGCCGTTCTCTGTGGCATACAGCCACCAGCCGATTGAGTTCGTTCCAATATCAAGACCAAGACGCATGACAATCACTCCGCTGGACGGCCATATCGTGGCAGTGAATTCGCCAGTTCTCAACCATAAAGAGAGTTGACAATTCGCGTTTCAGACGGCAGCATGGAGAGGTTCAAAATTCGTGGTCGAGCCGTTAACAAGCAATCGATTGCACCACATTGAAGCGCAGGCTGCGGCCTGCGTTTCTTCGTTTCATCCCCAATCAACGCTACCGGCCGATCCCGCGATATGGGTAAGGGACCAGCTGCTGTCGTCTTGGCGCAAGCGTGACACGTGTTTTGAGAAATGGCTTTGAACGCCTGTGGGTTGGCTAGCGGGTGTCGTCCCGGCGCTCCAAGTTCAGCGAAAGCTGTGGTGGCACGAAGGACGGCAGGCCTCCACCTGCAAAGGCGCCTTTGACGGCCCTGCGAATGGCTCCGGCGTTTGCATGGGGTTCACGCTTCAGTCCCGTCGCGGCAAAAAGCTCGATCGCCCCGAACCTTCTCTGGCGGAGGAAACAACGCATCGTCATGGCCGAACAAAAGGTCATCGCGCATAGGTGTTACCCAGGCGCCGAGGCACTCCACATAGTTGGGATCAACTGGCAAGAAACTTGTCGCGAAGGTTTTGGCTGCTTCTTGCGCGCCGCGTGCATCCTGATGACCGCACCCGTCGATCAGATCGACCGGTTTGAGGCGCAACGACGAGTTAACGCCATCCCGCGCCTGCAATCGTCAGAGGGGCAAACGTAGCCCTGTTGCGGTATTCAAATTCGGTTGCCGGGCAAGGGACGCCCTCGACCAGAAGTTCCAGACATCCACGACACCCACAGTTACGTGGTCCAGTATCGGATCTGCAGAACATCTTTGGACCGCCCAGCGTCGCCGCAGCCCGAACACCGCAAGGAACTTCTTGCGTCTTTGGCGCTGTTCAGATGGAAAATTGGTGCCCAGGAGAGGACTCGAACCTCCACTTCCATACGGAAACTAGCACCTGAAGCTAGCGCGTCTACCAATTCCGCCACCTGGGCAGGCTGCGTGAGCGGGTGATTATCCTTGGCCATCCGGGCTGTCAACGGGGGTCGTCTAAAAAAGCGCGCGCGGGTGCGAAAATGAATGGCCGCATGGCAGCCAGGCGCGCGGGCAGGTTCCCGGTTTTGACTTGTTCGCAAGGGCCCGCAGGGGTATTCAACCCCTCAATACGGTAGTCTCGCGGAGGGCGATATGACGAAACTGGTCACCATCCTGGGCGGTTCGGGGTTTGTCGGGCGCTATGTTGCGCGGCGCATGGCGCAGGCGGGATGGCGTGTTCGCGTTGCGACCCGGCGTCCCAACGAGCACATGTATGTCCGCACCTACGGCGCCGTCGGCCAGGTTGAACCCGTTTTGTGCAACATCCGGGATGACGCTTCGGTCCGCGCGGTGATCGCCGGGGCCGATGCCGTGGTCAATTGCAGCGGCATTCTGGTCGAAGGTGGAAAGAACACCTTCCAGGCAGTGCATGTCGACGGCGCGGCGCGTGTCGCCCGGTTTGCCAGTGAAACCGGGGTGAAAGCCCTGGTCCATGTCTCGGCGATCGGTGCCAGCGGCGAATCGGACAGCGATTACCAGCGCAGCAAGGCCGAGGGCGAGGCCGCTGTTCTGGCCACGTTCCCTGATGCCGTCATCTTGCGCCCGTCGATCATCTTCGGGCCCGAGGACGCGTTCTTCAACCGGTTCGGCGGGCAAATCCGCTTTTCGCCGCTGCTGCCGATCACTGGCGCCGAGACCAGGTTTCAGCCTGTCTATATCGATGACATCGCGCAGGCTGCCGCGCAGGCCGCCATGGGCGGCGCGCAACCCGGCGTCTATGAGCTGGGCGGGCCTGACATCGAAACCTTTCGCGGCTTGATGCAGCGCCTGCTGCGCGAAACCCGCCGCCACCGCGTCATCATCAACTTGCCCGGCTTCATCGCGCGCATCGTGGCCCGGTCGTTGAGCGCGGCGCAGTTCATGACGGCCGGGCTGTTCACCAATTCATTGCTGACGCTGGATCAGATCCGCGCCCTGGCCTACGACAATGTGGTATCCGACGGAGCCAGAACCCTGGCTGATCTGGGCATTGATCCGACGCCGATGGAGCTGATCCTGCCGGGATACCTGTGGCGGTATCGCCCGGCCGGGCAATATACCGCCATCGTGGAATCCGCGAAGGGCCTGCACGGTCAGGAATAGGCCAGCACTAGCAGCACCGCGCCCAGGATGATCCGGTAGATCACATAGGGCGTGAAGCTGACCGCGTTCAAAAGGCGCATCATCAGCGACAAGGCCAGCAACGCCGACACAAAGGCCAGCCCGGCGGCAATGGATCCGTCGATCAGCGTTTGCGAATTGACGTTGCCGATCAGGTCCAGCGCGGTCAATCCGCCGCTGGCGATGATCGTGGGAATGGACATCAGCATCGACAGGCGCGCGGCGTCGTGGCGCTCGAACCCCAGAAGCCGGGCGCCGGTGATGGTGATCCCCGAACGCGAGGTGCCCGGGATCAGGGCCAGCGCCTGCCAAAGCCCCAGGACGATGGCGTCGCGCAGGGTCCAGTCGGTGGCGATCCGCTCCTCGGCGCCGCGCTTATCCGCGACATACAGCACAATGCCGAAGATCAGCATCGTCCAGCCGATCACCGCCATGCTGCGCAACTGGTCGACCAGCCCGGTTTCCTTCAGCACCAACCCCAGCGCCATGACAGGGATCGTGGCGATGATCAGCAAGAACGCCATACGCGCACCCGGCGAATCAATGCGACCCCGCAAAAGCCGCGGAATGCCGCGCGCGACCATCACGACATCCGCCCGGAAATACAGCATCACCGCCAGCAGCGTGCCTACATGCACGGCCACGTCGATGACCAGGCCCTGATCCACCATGCCGGTCAGCTGCGGAAGCAGGATCAGATGGGCCGATGACGAGATCGGCAGAAACTCTGTAATCCCTTGAATCAGGGCCAGAACAAGCAAATTGAGCAGGGTCATGTCGGATGTCCGTAATGGTTCGCGGCGCAACCTAGCGGTTTTGGGGCGCGGCTGAAATCTGAATTATAGGTAACCTATTATGACACAAAAAGGCGACAAGACTGCTTGACCGGGCGCTGCTGCGCTGAAAAAATTTGAATATAGGTAACACGTTCTGACTTTTATTGCGTTTCCCGGCAGAGTATTGCTGCGCGACAACCTGGAGGGGCCCGCCATGGCGAAGCAGCCGATGCTCAAATTCGTGACCACGTCAAAAGAAATGCCCGAGAAGCGCAGCGCCGATGCGCGCCGCGAGGATTACGACGAGATCTACCGCGAATATGCCGCAGACAAGGCCGCCGAACAGGCCAGCCGGTGCAGCCAGTGCGGCGTGCCCTATTGCCAGTCGCATTGCCCCTTGCACAACAACATCCCCGATTGGCTGATGATGACGGCCACCGGGCGGTTGCAAGAAGCCTATGAGCTCAGCCAGGCCACCAATACCTTTCCCGAAATTTGCGGCCGTATCTGCCCGCAGGACCGTCTGTGCGAAGGCAATTGCGTGATCGAGCAAGCGGGCCATGGCACCGTGACCATCGGCGCGGTCGAGAAATACATCACCGACACGGCATGGGAGCGGGGCTGGGTCCAGCCCGCGACACCGACGCAGGAACGCGGCGAATCGGTGGGCATCATTGGCGCGGGGCCCGGTGGCCTGGCCGCCGCCGACCGCCTGCGGCGTGCCGGGGTTCAGGTCACGGTCTATGACCGCTACGACCGTGCGGGCGGGTTGCTGACCTATGGCATTCCCAGCTTCAAGCTGGAAAAGCCGGTTGTCATGCGCCGGATCGAACAGTTGGAAG
>Ga0316204_10012369_pt1 | contig 10422 bp, 10 predicted proteins | sample 6monrhotite_MG_2_FD_205661 | JGI IMG/M metagenome (GOLD analysis project Ga0316204, IMG submission 205661) | Microbial mat bacterial communities from mineral coupon in-situ incubated in ocean water Damariscotta River, Maine, United States -... | ecosystem: Environmental > Aquatic > Marine >... | reverse complement strand
CAATTAGCGTCTATTAGTGAAATGAAAGAAACTCTAGCGAAAATTCCAACTAAAAAAACTTCAGAGATTATATGTTTAGGAAGCTTAATTCAAACAACAAAAGCGAATTACTATTTAGCTATAAGTGTAGGTAAAATTACTATTGAAAATAATGATTATTATGCTATTTCAATTAATTCACCAGTAGGAAAACAATTGTTGGGTAAAAAAAATGGGAATTTCATTCCTTTTAACGAAGCAGAGATTTTAAGCGTGTTTTAATATATATGGATTATGAACACAGTTGCATAGTTAGTAAATTGGCATATTTTAATTTATAGTTGAGTAGATTTTTTAATTTTTGATTACTTACAATTTTAATCGCTTTATGCTCATTTTCTTCAAAAATGGGAAGTTCTAAATTACAATCCGAAAAAGCTTTGGTATAAAAATCTCTCCTTGTTGGATGGCTATCTGCACAAGCATTGAGTACTTCATTCCAACAATTTTTAAAAAGAATTTGTTCAATGATTTGAATACAATCATCCCGATGAATCATATTTACATATCCCTCGGGATTGGGTATGGGCCTTCCGTTTTTAAAAAAGAAGGCTGGCTTTCTTTGGTATCCAAACAAACCAGCAAATCGTATTATGGTAGTTTCAAAATTTGGATTCGTTTGAAACAACTGTTCAATATTTGCTAAATCGCATTCCTTTAAAGGATTGTTTTCTGAAATGATGTCTTCTGAATTATGATATACAGAAGTTGAGCTAATAAAAATGATTTTTTTAATAGTAGATTTTTCTATAAATGAAATTAATTGTTTAAAACCTTCAATGTTTTTTGAAGGAATTGCAACAATTAATATTTCAGCACTTAAAAAAGATGAAATTTGATCACTAAGACTTTCTAATGATAAAATAAAAGCATTTATTCCACCTGAAACAAAGGTAGAAATTTTTGATTCGGAAGTAGTAGAGCCATTAACTGAATACCCTTTTTTGATTAAAGAATATGCTAATGGCTCTCCTAGCCAACCACATCCAAAAACACTTATTTTCTTATTCATTTTTGGACGGTATATTTTATCCTTTAATTTTTGTTTTACTTGGCAATTCTTTATATCCCATATTATAGAAAGTAAAACCAAAAATATCAGCGTATTGTTCTATTGTTTTTGAAACAGGTGTTCCAGCTCCGTGACCAGCATTTGTTTCAATTCTAATTACGGTTGGATTATTTCCTTGCTGTTTAGATTGTAATTCTGCAGCAAACTTAAATGAATGTGCAGGTACAACTCTATCATCATGGTCACCAGTAGTTACTAAAGTTGCAGGATATTCAACACCTTCTTTAATGGTATGAACAGGTGAATATCCTTTCAAATACTCAAACATTTCTTTTGAATCTTCAGAAGTACCATAATCATAAGCCCAACCAGCACCAGCTGTAAACGTATGATAACGTAACATATCCATTACACCAACTGCAGGTAGCGCAACTTTCATTAACTCTGGTCGCTGAGTCATAGTTGCTCCAACTAATAAACCACCATTAGAACCACCTCTAATTGCTAAATACTCTGAAGAAGTATAATTATTTTCAATTAAATATTCTGCAGCGGCAATAAAGTCATCAAAAACATTTTGCTTTTGCATTTTCGTACCTGCTTTATGCCAAGATTTACCATATTCACCACCACCACGTAAATTAGGAACAGCGTAAATGCCACCTTGCTCCATCCAAACCGCATTAGTAATACTAAATGAAGGAGTTAAACTAATATTAAACCCGCCATAACCATATAAAATAGTTGGGTTTTTACCATTTAACTCTGTTCCTTTTTTATAAGAAATTAACATAGGAATTTTGGTTCCGTCTTTTGAAGTATAAAATATTTGTTTAGACTCATATGAATCGGAATCAAAATCAATAGCAGGTTTTTTATACAATTCTGAAACTCCAGTAGTAGGTTTAAATGAATAAATTGAACCAGGGGTTATATAATTTGAAAACGAGTAATAAATGGTTTCTGCATCAAGTTTACCACCAAAACCACCTGCAGTTCCAACACCAGGAAGTTCAATATCTCTAATTAATTTCCCGTCAAAATCATATTGTTTTATTTGAGAAACAGCATCAACCATGTAATTTGTAAAAATAAATCCACTTGCAGTAGAAGGTGATAATACATTTTTAGTTTCAGGAATTACATCAACCCAGTTTTCTGAATTTGGTTTGTTTGCGCTAATCTTTACAATTCGTTTATTTGGAGCATTTAAATTAGTCACTAATAACAATGTTTCACCCTTATTATCTAGCACATAGGTATCATATTCAAATCCTTTAATTATAGGAATTATTTTACCATTTGGTTTTGATAAATCTTGAAGATATAATTCGTTTCCTGAGGTAGATTTAGAAGCCCTTATAGATAAAAATCGGCCATCTTCGGTAACTGAACCATTTACATATCTATGTTTTTGTGTATCACCAAAAATGATAGTATCATCTTTTTGTTTCGTTCCAAGTTTGTGATAAAATAATCTATGTTGATCAGTTTTTGCTGAAAGTTCACTTCCTTTTGGTTTTTCGTAGCTTGAATAATAGAAGCCTTCGTTTCCTTTCCATGACATTCCACTAAATTTAACATCAATAATAGTATCTTCTTTTATTTCTTTCGTAATAGCATCCATTATAATTATTTTACGCCAATCTGAGCCACCTTCAGAAATTGCATAAGCAAGCGTATTTCCATCTTTTGAAAAGGATAAACCACCTAATGAAGTTGTTCCATCTTCAGAAAAAGTATTGGGATCTAAAAAAACTTCAGGATCTTCATTTTCTTTATGTCTATAAATAACATATTGATTTTGTAAACCGTTATTTTTGTAGAAATACGTGTATTCACCTTCTTTAAAGGGAGCTCCAATTTTTTCATAATTCCATAATTTTTCTAACCTATTTTTTAATTCTTCACGATATGGAATATTGGCTAAATAATCAAATGTAACTTGATTTTGAGCAGTAACCCATTCAGCAGTTTCTTCAGACATATCATCTTCTAACCAGCGATAAGGGTCTTTAACTTGTGTTCCAAAATAGTTTGTAACAGTATCAACTTGTTTTGTAATAGGGTAGTTCAATTTCACTTCATTTTTTGCAGATTTAGAATTTTTACAAGAAAGTATAAAAACACTAATCATTGTTAATAAAAGAATTTTTTTCATTGTTCGTTTTTTTTGAATTTAACAAATTTAATTAAAAAAGGCATACTCAATTGAGTATGCCTTTAATTTAAGTTTTATTTAAGAGTAAAAAGATTAAAATAATGTTTTAAACTTTTTCCAATTTGCATACATTAAAATAATATTCAGAATTGCTACTACAGCAGCTAGAATAATTCCGGCTGGTGCTAATACCAAATGAAAAAGTATAATATTTGTTGAGATAACAGCCGTTAAAATTAAAGCAAGTCCTGTCCATTTATTAATAATTAAAAGCAGTCCAGCTACAACTTCTGTTACACCAATCAAAGGAAACATGTAACCAGAATTTATGAGTGCTCCCATAAAATCGGCTGGAGGACCTTCCATAGGAGGCATTGGAAGAAAATGAAAAAATTTATTAGCTCCAAAAACTACTAAAATTAGTCCTAAAAGTAATCTAAACACCATGGTTAATTTTGAGTTCATAATAAGTAAAGTTTTAGTTTATAATTAGTTAATTAAGTTGTTAAATTACAAAATTAATTACAGATGTAACTTAAGTTACTATGGTATTGTAAGTTTTTATGTCACTTTGTCGTCAAATAGAGTGGCATTAATATTGCTATATTATTAAAAAATAAATTTAAAAGTAATGACTGAATTATTGACAAAACAAGCCTTTTTAGATAAGGTTTTTAATTTCGAAACAAATAAAGAGTGGAAGTTTGAAGGTGATTTACCTTGTATTATTGATTTTTATGCAGATTGGTGTGGACCTTGTAAAGCTGTAGCACCAGTTTTAGAAGAACTTAGTAATGAATATGAAGGTAAAATAAACATTTATAAAGTAGATACTGAAGCGGAACAAGAATTAGCAGCTGCATTTGGTATTAGAAGTATTCCTTCTATACTATTTGTTCCTAAAGATGCTGAACCTCAAATGGCACAAGGAGCACTTCCAAAACACCAATTAGAGCAAATTATTGGAGACGTTTTAAAAGCATCTAAATAATCCAAATAAATTTTTAAAAAAAAGCCGCATACTCTGCGGCTTTTTTTATTTTTTAAAATTACTAAACTAATGAATGTTCAATTAAATATTCGCCAATTTGAATGGTATTTGTTGCAGCTCCTTTTCGTAAATTATCTGATACAATCCACATATTTAGAGTATTCGGTTGTGATTCATCTCTTCTAATTCTTCCAACAAATACTTCATCTTTATTATGCGCATATATGGGCATTGGATAGGTATTTGTATCTAAATTATCTTGTACAATTACCCCTGGAGTTTCGTGTAATAGTTTACGAACCTCATTCAAGTCAAAATCATTTTCAAATTGAACATTTACTGCTTCTGAATGACCTCCAGCAGTTGGAATACGCACTGCAGTTGCTGTTACTGAAAAAGATTCGTCACCTAAAATTTTCTTAGGTTCTTTCACTAATTTCATTTCTTCTTTGGTATATCCATTCTCTAAAAAAATATCACAATGCGGAATGGCATTTCTATTAATTGGGTAATGATAGGCCATCTCACCTTTTATGCCTTTTGCTTCATTTTCAAGTTGTTGAACTGCTTTTACACCAGTTCCTGAAACCGATTGGTACGTAGAAATTACCACACGTTTCATAGTGTATTTTTTGTGTAAAGGAGCTAATGCCATTACTAATTGAATGGTTGAACAATTTGGGTTTGCAATAATTTTATCTTCTTTAGTCAACAGATTTCCATTAATTTCGGGAACTACTAATTTTTTTGTAGGATCCATTCTCCAAGCTGAAGAATTGTCAATAACGGTAGTGCCAACTTCAGCAAATTTAGGCGCCCAAATTTCAGAAGTCGTTCCTCCAGCAGAAAATAAAGCGATATCAGGTTTGGCATCAACAGCATCTTGTAATCCAATAACTGTATAGTCAATTCCTTTATAGGAAATTTTTTTACCAACAGATCTTTCTGATGCCACCAAAATTAATTCAGTAATTGGAAAATTCCGTTCTTCTAAAACTTTCAACATTACATTTCCTACCATTCCGGTTGCACCTACAACTGCTACTCTCATTCTTTCTTATTTTATATGTTTAATTTGTATGCAAATTTTATAAAAAAATGTAAGAACAAGCAGTAAATAATTAAAAATTAACAAATAAACATTTTTTTGTTAAAATTTAATTCTAAATCAATTAGTTTCATTAAACTTTTAATTAAATAAAGATTTCACTTTTAGGTATAATTTTTGATGCATAAGAAAAAACTACATATGAGAGATTTTATACTTATTTTATTCTTTTCATTTTCAACATTTTTATCCTTCTCACAATATATTGAGGGAAAAGTAGTAGATGCAACTACCAATGAACCTATTAAAGGTGTGAATGTATTTATGGAAGGAATTGGCAGAGGTGCAGTAACAAATGAAAAAGGAAATTATTATTTAAAATTCCCTTATAGAATTGTAAAAAATGATATTATAACTTTTTCACATATTACATATGGCGAATTAAAAGTACCCTATGTTCAAAAGAAAAAAAATTACTCTGTAAGCTTACTAGTAGATTTAACAAAGTTAGAAGAAGTAAGAATTTCTGAAAGAAGAAACTTAAAAAAAAGTATTTCATACAAAAAACTTTCTTCCATGAAAAGTGCTGTTCATTCTTTTGGGGCGATGTTAAAAGACAATAAAATTTATATAGTTGGTGGAGATGTTTCGTTTGAAGAAAATTACCTCAAAAAATTAATGGAATATGATCCAGACAGAGCGCTTCAAAAATTTATGAATGGGACAGCTAGAAATTTTAATAAACAAGGCTATAGTGGAAATTTGCAAGTGTATACTATAGAAACAGATACTTGGTTATTAGATAAATCAAAGTTTAGAAAAAGAGCCTACCACAATTTAAATTATTACAATGATAAAATATATGTAGTAGGAGGTAAAAACTTAATGAGACACGGAGTTCATTATAGGGAATATTTAGATGATAACATTGAAGTTTTTAATATAGAAAAAGATACAACTTTTATTGATAAAACAAACCCACACCAAGCGATAGATTTTGCATCATTCACTTATGATGATACTATGATTTTAATAGGTGGATCACTAAAAATGAAAAATAATGGATTTAAAGAGTATTCTAACAAAGTTCATTTATACAATTTAAAATCAGGATATTGGTACGAACTAGGAAATATGCCGGTAGCAAAAGAGACACAAGGTGTTTTAATTGAAGATAAAATTTATTTAGTTGGCGGTTTTAATGATAAGCCATTGTCATCAATAGAGTCATTTGATTTGAAAACTCAAAAATGGAAAAAAGAAGGAGACTTTTTTTATGGAATTAGTAAACTAGCAATAACCCATAACAACAATATAATTTATTTTTTTAACAAAGGTAAAATAAGCACTTATAATATTTTAACTAAAGAACTAAATGAGTATTCAATTGAGCTATCAATAGAAGGTTCAGAAATGTATTATAATAATAATGTATTATATATATTTGGAGGTTTTAAAGGTACAAATTTTTCTATTTTTCCTTCAGCTCAACTTTTTAGTATTAATCTAGATGAATTTGAGAACACAAAAATTCAAAATTCAAAAACACTTTAATACGGATTTAACTAATTTCATTCAATTTTAAAACCATTATTCTATTGAAAAACTAAGTAGTTATTATAAAATATGTAATTTTGCAAAAAATCAAAAAAAGAATGACTACTACTGGAAAAATAGAATTAATGGCGCCTGCCGGAAATTTTGAATCGTTACAAGCAGCTTTAGATAATGGTGCAGATTCAATTTATTTTGGTGTTGAGCAATTAAATATGCGTGCAAGAGCATCTATAAACTTTACTCTAGATGATTTACAAGAAATTTCCGACAGATGTAAAGCTAAGAATGTTAGAACATATCTTACATTAAATACCATAATTTACGATCACGATTTAACAATAGTTAAAACCTTGCTCCAAAAAGCAAAAGAAGCAAATATTACAGCCGTAATAGCAATGGATCAAGCAGTTATAGCTTCAGCTAGAGCTATAGGAATGGAAGTACATATTTCAACTCAAATTAACATTACTAATATTGAAACTGCTAAATTTTATGCCATGTTTGCTGATACTATGGTGTTAAGTAGAGAATTAAGTTTGCGCCAAGTAAAAAAGATTACAGAGCAAATTGAAAAAGAAAATGTATGCGGACCCTCAGGAAAATTAGTTGAAATTGAAATCTTTGGACACGGAGCTTTATGTATGGCAGTTTCAGGAAAATGTTATATGAGTTTACACAATCATAACTCATCGGCAAATAGAGGAGCTTGCAAACAAAATTGCAGAAAAAAATATACCGTAATAGATCAGGAAACAGGAGTTGAAATGGAATTAGATAATGAGTACATTATGTCTCCAAAAGATTTGTGTACTATCGATTTTCTGGATCAAATAGTTGATGCCGGTGTAAAAGTTTTAAAAATTGAAGGAAGAGGTAGAGCACCTGAATATGTAGCTAAAGTAATTAAATGTTATCGTGATGCTATTGATAGTATTGAAGATGGTACTTATAGCAAAGAAAATGTAATTTCGTGGATGCAAGAATTAGAAAAAGTCTATAATCGTGGTTTTTGGAGTGGCTATTATTTAGGTCAGCAATTAGGAGAATGGAGTAAAGGTTCTGGTAGTCATGCAACTCAAAAGAAAGTATATGTAGGAAAAGGAATGCATTTTTTTCCAAAAGCAAATATTGGTGAATTTAAAATTGAAGCATACGATATCACTATTGGAGATACTATTTTAATTACAGGCCCCACAACGGGAGCACAAGAAATGGAAGTTAAAGAAATGTATATAAATGATGTAAAGGGAGAAAAGGGACAGAAAGGAGATTCCGTTACAATTCCGCTTGAATTTAGAATAAGACCTTCCGATAAATTATATAAAATTGTCGAAAATAAAGTAGAAGTTTAATGGTAATTATTACCTTGCAAAGAGCCAAATGCATTGGTTGTAATTACTGTGTTGAATTAGCGCCATCTCAGTTTCAAATGTCTAAAAAAGATGGTAAATCTGTATTGCTTCATTCAAAAGAAAAAAAAGGTTTTTTCACAATCAAGTCACCCGACGAAACTATTTTTGAAGACAGCATAAAAGCTAAACAGGCCTGTCCAGTAAAAATTATTGATGTAAAGCAAACTTAAAAACCATTTGTAACGTTTTACAGTTAGTAATTTTAATTTATCTTTACAAATTAGTGAAGATTATAACATTAAAATGTTAATGTTATCTAACACCATAAAAATTAAAAATATATGAGCTGTAATAGTTGCTCTTCAGATATAAATAGCGTACCAAAAGGTTGTAAAAGTAATGGAAGTTGTGCCACAGGAGACTGTGAAAAACTTTCTGTTTTTGACTGGTTAGGTAATATGTCTCTACCTACAGGTCAAGACCCTATAAACGTGGTTGAAGTTCGTTTTAAAAATGGACGAAAACATTTTTACAGAAATGTGGACAATTTACCAATTTCAATAGGTGATATTATTGCAGTTGAAGGAAATCCTGGTCATGATATTGGAACAGTTTCACTTACGGGTGAACTTATAAAAGTTCAAATGAAGAAAATGGGGATTGAAATAGATAGTGAAGAGATAAAAAAAATATACCGAAAAGCGACTCAAAAGGATATTGATGTTTGGACTGCTGCACGTAACAAAGAATATGATACACAATTTAGAGGTAGAGAAATATTAGGTAGGCTAGGTTTAAAAATGAAGCTTTCTGATGTTGAATATCAAGGTGATGGAAATAAAGCTACATTTTATTATACCGCAGAAGAAAGAGTCGATTTTAGGCAATTAATTAGAGATTTTGCTAGTGCTTTTAGTATTAGAGTTGAGATGAAACAAGTTGGACTTCGACAAGAAGCAGCGAGACTTGGCGGTATTGGATCTTGTGGTAGAGAATTATGTTGTTCTACGTGGTTAACAGACTTAAGAAATGTAAATACCTCTTCAGCACGATACCAACAATTATCATTAAATCCACAAAAATTAGCAGGTCAATGTGGAAAACTAAAGTGTTGTTTAAATTATGAACTAGATACTTATTTAGATGCTCTTAAAGGTTTTCCAAGACAAGATACCATTTTAAAGACTCATAAAGGAGACGCAATGTTTATTAAAATGGATATATTTAAAGGATTACTTTGGTATACTTATAAAGAAAATAGAGCGAAATGGTTTAAACTTACTTTAGAACAAGTTCAAGAAATAATTGAATTAAATAAAAATAAAGAACTGGTTCAATCTTTAGAGGAGTATGAATTAGATTTAGCTGTTGTCGCAAAGGTAGAATTTGAAAATGTTGTTGGCCAAGATAGTTTAACAAGGTTTGATGCTCCTAAGCAAAAAAAGAAAAGAAATAAATCTAGAAATTTTAAAAAACAACAAGCAACAAATCGACCTCAACATAAAAACAATAAGACAGGTAAAAAACAACATCCAAATCAGCAAAACCAAGCTCAAAAACAGCAAAATCCTAATTCAAATCAACCTGTTAAAAAAGCAACTAGAAACAAAAAAAGAAGACCACCAAGAAAAAGTGCAAACGAAACTAAAAACACATAACTATATTCTATTTTTAATAGGTGTATTCTTACTCATATCATGTGACTCTAATATGATTTTTGATGATTATAAATCAATTGAAAATCATCAATGGAGTTCAGAAAAAAATATTTCTTTTATTGTATTTAATTCAGATACTATTTCTACAAGAAATGTGTTTATAAATATAAGAAACAATAAAAAATATGAGTTTAACTCTTTATTTTTAATTGCAAAAATGGAATTTCCTAGCGGCTATAAAGTTATTGACACATTAGAATATGAAATGACTGATGCCTATGGAAATTGGCTAGGATCTGGTTTTACAGATATTAAAGAAAATAAACTTTTTTATAAAGAAAATGTTATTTTTTCTGAAAAAGGAGATTATCAATTTAGTGTACAACACGCCACAAGAAGTATAAATGATATTGAAGGTATTACACCTTTAAAAGGAATTACGGATGTAGGTTTACGAATAGAAAAAGTTAAAAAATGAAAAAAAACACAACTACTAAAAATAAGTTTTTTATCTATATAAAATGGTTTTGGATTGTTATTTTAGGGGGAACTTCAGCTTTAATATTATTATTTTTACTTGCTTCTTGGGGCGTTTTTGGAGCGC
>Ga0316204_10012368_pt1 | contig 10423 bp, 13 predicted proteins | sample 6monrhotite_MG_2_FD_205661 | JGI IMG/M metagenome (GOLD analysis project Ga0316204, IMG submission 205661) | Microbial mat bacterial communities from mineral coupon in-situ incubated in ocean water Damariscotta River, Maine, United States -... | ecosystem: Environmental > Aquatic > Marine >... | reverse complement strand
TATATTAATTGTCTTATGTGAAATAATTGATACCACAGATGTAATGCCACCTGAGAGGCTTAATAACGCTGCTATAAGTATTAAGATAAGCCCTAAAGTCGCGCCGCCAATTGAGCTCATTATAGATATTACTGTAGGATCATATGAGTTAAATCCATCAGATGTAGATGAAAAAATTAAAAATCCAATAATATAAATAAGCCAGCTGCTGGTTGTTAGAAAAAACTCTAATGATTTTATACCGGTGTCATTGTTTCTTTTACTGATATTGCCTGTGTCTATCTTTGGCATTATATGATTCCCTTCATTAAAACCTAACAGTTGATATACGGACCCACCGGTCCGTATATCAAATATCGGTAACATCTAATATATTGATGTAAGTTATTGTTTCTACTTCACATTACTCGATTGCTGTCTCATTATCAATAACAGCAAATGCTGACCGGCCAGATCATTACACAAAGAACAGGATTTGGTGAAAATTTTGGTTAAATGTCTGCTTTAAAGAAGGTAAATAATAGAAGTGCTTATGTCTGCTTTTGGTGTTTTCTGCCTCTTACTGACAATCACCCCAGCGGCAGCTATGGGTCGATAGCTGCCGTTCTTTTAAATACTTAATTGATTAAAAACATAATATAAAGCAACATCTGGATTCATTTTAAAACCACTAATAAGGAGATAGTCATGGCTGCTAAATTTGAAATATTTAAAGATAAAAAAGGCGAGTTTCGATTCCATTTAAAGGCAGATAATGGTGAGATTATTTTAGCGAGCGAAGGATATAAAGCGAAATCCGGTTGCACGAATGGTATTGAGTCAATCAAGAAAAATGCGCCTGATGCCAAGGTGGTTGATCTTACCACTGAATAAAAATAGCTTGTCTGGTATGAATACTGAGCCTTGTTTTATACAAGGTTTTTTATTGCCTGAATGTTTGCTGAGGGCCGAAAGCAGCCATCGGCACCTCAAAAAACATAGTAACAGGTTGCATACACCTGGCAGGAGTTCAGCATTAATCTAATATCCTATGTTGTTAGCCACATCAGCACATATTTAGATTAGTTATTGATTCCTAGGTCGGAACCCATGCTTGTAGTCTATATTATTGATTTATAGTGGTAATTAGAAACACAAGAGTATGCATTCCCCCATGAATGACCACAAATGTGTTGTACTACCAATTGAAGCCTATCAAGGCAAAGTCGATGGCTTTAGCCATAATCAAGGTTAAACAAAAAGGCAAAATGACCGCTGTATCAGGAAAGTTGACCTTTTAACGCTTACATAAGAGACCAAGCGAGCTATTTGCTTGGTCCCAGCAAGTGCATGCTTTTTGCACATACGACTTGAGCGCCTTGTAAGTTTATTTGTATAAATCTTTCTCAATGTCATTTATAACTTTTTTTAATGCTTCAAAGTATGTTTCAATTACAAAATAGTACTTACCAGAGCTTTCCTTACCAATGCCAATTGGTTTTTCATTTTTTAGCATGAAAATTATACAATCGTGTTTCGCGTAGTATTCATGAACTAAGCCGCACCTGAATATGTCGTAGACATTTGTTCCTGAAACCCTAAACGACCTATATTCATCGCCAAGATCATCAAATAGACCATTGAAGTTTTTTGAACATGACCCCTTGCCTGTGTGCTTGTATTTCAATTTTCCAAAAAACTCAGTGTAAGATAGCAACCCTAGTGCCGCTAAAAAATTAGCCCCACCAGGCGGTACACTTAAACTTTCTAAGCTAACCTTACCTTTTTCATTTTTTGAGACTCGAGCTAAAGCTATTTCTCTTTCAACATCTGAAAGAATAAATTTTTTTGCCTCTGTGAATTCGGAATGGTTCATATAACACCTATAAACCTAACGCTTACATAAACAATGCGGAGCGTCCCAGTGAACAATAGTAAACGACCTGATGATTTGTTAGGCGTCATACCTTTAACAACCTACGAATACCTTCCAATGAAATAGCAACTATGGCAGTAACTGTTAGATCAGAACTATATACAAATACAGCTATATCTACCGTTATATTCAGTGCAATTGCTGACAATATATATACTCGACGAAACGCGATGACCTGATATAGCAATTTTTTCCGAAACCAGAAAGGTGTCCTTGTTAAATCTATAGTGTTGTTTTGCACATGCACGGAATTCTCTGATGAAGGAATGATCATCAGATATTGCAAATAATATTTATAATAAAGTAACTCTATAAGCTGTCTTCGAAATAGATTGGTGAATATTCCTTTTGGAATATGAGAGTTAAGCATATTGGCCATGCAATATTCATTGTTACCATTTTTGTGTTCTGGTGACGTATTGTCGGGGCATGTTGTCACGAAGTTTTCTAGCAACTCCTCACCAAACATCACTTCTAGAATGCACAGCCATATCCATCGAGCTAACGAAACCTTTTCTTTTATTTTTTCATTCCTGAAACATACAATTTTGAAGTAGTTTTGTTGAACTACATTGCTGTTATCGATGATTCGAATGTGGTCGCTCATTTTTTTAAAGCCTAACGACTAGGTAAGGGGCTGATAACCCAGTAACTAAGATTGTAGTGTAATTTATTAATTGCATAGAAGCTAAGGGTTATTAGTCCCGTTTAACCGCATTGTTAGACGTATTGTAACTCATGCTCATATTGTTGAGCTTCTCCTGACATGAACTCACCAAACAAACTCCAGTATTTTTGATCTATTGAAGTTGCACCAAACATCCATAGTTCACATATTGGAAGCTTTTGCGTAGGAATATTAGTGAGGTCAAAAGATTCTTTTCTGTTTAATTTAATGCCTACAATTAAGTCATCTTTACCTGAGTACTTACAAAGTTTGTTTAGTATCTCATCTAAACTAGCATCAGAGTTTGTATATTCTGGAACAAGTTCTTTAAGTTGTACGGGTGCATAATTTTGAACTCCGCCATCATTCCATGTAAATATTGAATCAAAGTCGGAGTTCTCATAACAAGAGAAATATATTTTTCTGTTAATGGTTAACGATAGCAGTTGGCAGAATACAGCAGCATCCCAGCTTTCTCTTTCCTTTTTTAATTTATTTGTACGAAGGCTCGCTATTTTTTCTGGAGTATCAGAACTAGAAATGATTTCGCGAATTTTACGTAATTTAGGTAACACGACTTCCGGGTCATGAAATTCAAGCTTTGTCCATTCATTGGGTACTCTTTTGTTCATAAGTCTAACGCCAAGTTCAGCCGTGCCCAATGCAAGCGGTTTTTTTGTGGGATTATAGCGAAGCGCCACAAAAGGCCGATTGTATTGAATATCTGCAGGAACGTCTTGTTATAACTCATTTTATAATGTAGCCACTAACTCAGATGCGATTCTAGTTATTAAATATATGTCACTACCATTTGAGCCAATTTCATAACGAAGAAGTTTATATTCTTCTAGTGTTTTTAAATCATCTTCTAAAAAACGGTGCTCATCAACAATAATTTGTTTGGCGTTTCCACCTAAAATATGCAGTGTGATTATCTTGCTTTTGGCAAGTACGATGCCATTTCCACCTGACTCATCTAGTTGTTTTAAAATATTTACTGCTTGGCTTGATAAACCAAAACGTGGCTTAATAGAATTAACTAAATCTGAAAAGTCATTTGAACCACTAGCATATATTGCCAGTGCTTTATCAAGAGCATCAAGTTTATTAGCTAGTTCTACATGATTAACTGTAAGCAAAGCTTTTATACTAATGGTTGTATTAGTATTTAGCTCTAGTAAATCTTTTATTTCTTCATGCCTATTCTCGGACAACCACGCCATGAATTCATCGGTATCAAGTTTTTTTGAAGCGCCACGTTCAGACCTAAATTGGCTTATTAATGAAATTACTGTGGCAAAAGCTGTTGCGCTGACTAATGGCTCCATGATTTCTCTTTTAAGTTATAACGCTTAGGTAAGGGGCGAGTAACCCAGTAGGCTAGTTGTTTGAGATAGTGATTAGTAGTGTAAGTTATAATTGCCATAGAAGTTAAGGGTTATTTGTCCCGCTTGACCTTTTTGTTAGGCTTGTGCATTTATTAAAAGGGTAAACATTTTCCTATTTCCATAAACGGGGTGTCACTGCCTTCATCTTTTGTTCCATTAGGTGTGTCTGGGCGTACAAAATAATAACCAAAACCCATAATAAATAAGTACCTACCGTTTTCTTTATTAAATCTAAAGTCAGTGCCAAATCCTTCGTTACATTGAATTGAGCCATGATCAGAAAACAGTTGATTACATAGTGCTACAGGTGATTTGCTTCCAAATTTAGAAACCTTATATGTGTATTTTTTATCTTTCGATGTTGAGAATAAATATTTAGAATCAGCTTTAAAATGGGTGCTATTCCATTCTTTTGTTGCTTTATTGTATGAGAACCCAGTGCTTTTATTTGCAGTGCAAATATATTGTTCGGTCGCTATTACATTGTAAGAAAATGAGCTTAATAGTATTGATAGAAATAGTGTGTATTTTAATTTCATATTTTATTCTTTAAGCCTAACAGCTGATTAACGGAATTAATTACTGTTATCACCCCTTACCTTTTCATGAATAATACTACAATTCTATATAAATCATTAATTAAAATAATATTGACTTGTTATTAAAAAGACAAAAAGCTGAATTACTTCAATGTCTGCTTTGTGGTGTGATCTCAACCGGTGAAAGCTGACCGTCTAAATCAGACGATTATTCATTCCTGGGTCGGGAGCCACATCAGGGCATTTAATTAGGTGTTACTAAGTAACTAAGACAACTAGATATATGGCGGCTTGTTATAGGTATCTCCTCTGAGGACACCGTAAACCTGAGGGGCGTTTAGTGCTTCCACTTCTTTTACGATATCCTTTACAGCCCACCCTTCCTGTTTTAACTCACGGACACGACGTACTTGCTCTACTGACAATGACTTATCTCTTGCGCCAATAACCTTCCCATAGTGCTCTGGATCTTTCCAGCACTCTGCAATGAACGGATTAGAGATACCTTTCAAGGGACTTTGTCTTACCAACCTGTCTATTGCCTTCTCACGCACTTCAAGCGACACACGCTTTTTCGAAATTAACCCGAGCTTATGAAGTTCTCTTTGCCCCTTAAAGCCACCTGCGATCATGTTGAGTCCATTCGGGCCTGCAGCAACCCTATCAACATTTACCTCTTCCCAGTTCATCGCATCGTTGTAACTCAGATTGATGTCCATTAAAGCCGATACAATCAACACGTCCTCAATATCTAAACTGGCCTTCCATGCCCGGTAAAACTTCCTACGACCCCCGTTTCTAACCTCTCTTATGTGTTCACTAAGCCTCTGAAGCCAGTTCCTACCTGTAATCCCTACGTAATAGTAATCGTCCTTATCAGCTCTTTGACGATTCAGAAATTTCTCCATGGAAACTAACCTTGGCGTGTCGTGACAGATCGTATGGACATATCCTTGATGGCCTTCGTTCGCGTCTCCCCACTTCTTTAGTAAAGGCTGCAGGGGAAGAATAATTTTCCAGCCAATGTTAGGAGTGTTCTCGAAAATAAGATGCAGCCTTACCGGGTCATTACCCGGGCGTTGATATGCATGGGTGCGAACAACGCGAGTCTCGAAGTCCAAGCCTTGGGCTATATCAATTGCAGCTGGAAGATACCTCTGTGATCCATTGGATAGCTTGGCTGTCTTCTTGTTGTGCTTGATGAGTTTATCGATGAGCCCATGATAAGGGCCAGCTTGTTCGTTCAATGCTTTAAGGCACTCTTCAAGCCTCTCGAGTACTGGTAACCCTTCGGTGGGCGGGAGTAGAACTTGGCAATTCCTTTTATCCAGAAAGTGAGTCGACATGTGACCAGTATACCCTGTCTGTGAGCTAGAGGGTTAGAGAACCCGCTCCCCCAAGGATTTCAGATTAAATAACCGATTTTTGCCAAGATTTGTATAAAAAGTATTCCAAGAATATCTTGTCACCACATACCAATATTTTCTTTTTAAACTGCTTAATTGGAATGTTTTGTTATGTAATGTACTGTAATGTCCCAAATAGTCCTAAGGATTAATACTTGTAGCTTTTCCCACACCAATTCTATGGCTGCAAGATATCGATCTCTTCTTCTTAATATTCATTTGGATTCATAGCTGACATGAAGAAACTCTACAAACTTAAGCCTTGGTATAAACTTATTGATGCAGCAACACGTCTAGATGTAGCACTTGGAGAAACCATTACTGTAGATGACGTATATCAATTGGTTATTGAAGGCCACATAGCCTTGTCATGGTATGTACGTGGAGTACCTGCCCATAAAGTCATGAAAAATACTAACCCATTGTTTGAAGATAGTGATTTCAGTGATGAGTTAGTTGAAACTTTAGATGGACCATTCAGAATAAAACTGGATTCTGATGTTAAGGAATGGATTCTTACATTTTTAATGGGAGCAAACGAAGAAACTATAAATATTAGTTTGGATGGTTTTTCTGTATTAGATTCAAACGAGACTGAATGGCAGATTCTTGAATACTTATCATCAAAAACTGACTCTAATAGAAATTATGCGCCTAGCTACTCTTTTCCAAAAACTGAAGAGCTGATCATTCAAAAACAAGACATTGATTATTTTGAACAATCCATTAACACCAAAAACATTTTTAATGATGAAAACCTTAATGCAAAATCAGAAACCGCATATCAAAACATAATTGCCGCACTATTAGATATAATTTCAGAAGGAATACCAAGTGCTGATATAGGTAATAAAAACATAGGACCTGCTATTAATTTCAAAAGTGAAACAAAGCTAATACAAGCTATCTCACATCACTACCTAGGTTATGCCGGGTTATCAAAAAGCAATCTAGAACATAAATTTCCCGCAGCAAAACGATCCTTAAAAGCGCAATAATCCTGTAATTACAAATACAACCATCGCAATTGCGGTGACCCTTCTCACTTATTACATAAAAATCGGTAACCATGTTCAACAACGCCTTAGGAGGCGCAAACATGGCTACTACAATTCTAAGACTTCCCGACGTTATTATCCGTACAGGACTTTCACGCAGTACCTTATACCGAAAAATTTCTCGAGGTGAATTCCCTACTCAAGTATTACTTGGAGATCGTGCTGTCGGCTGGATTGAGGAAGAAATAATTGATTGGCTGAATCAGCAGATAAAATTAAGCAGGGAGACAGTGTAATGAACAACTTTACAACTGAACTTCTTAATGAAAAACGCGCAAGAGAAATCTGGGATACATCAAAACAAATTAATCTTGCTCACCCTTATCTAAAACAAAAATATATAGATATATATTATGACTGCAGCATTATTAGCCCAGTTAAACAACTTAATAATGACATCATATTACCAATCTATAACAGTCATGGCTCAATTCATAATTTACAATTTATTAAAACAAATGGAGATAAACAGTTTTTATATGATGATTGTATTGATGGGCTCTTTATTCCTGTCACTGATGTAACGCCCCCAGATGATAGATATCATCAACAAGTAATAATCTGTGAGAGTTGGGAAACAGGTTGTACTTTAGCTAACAAGTACCCCCATGCAAATGTAATAGCTGCTATTAGCGCCAATAATTTAATGCATATAGCCTTACTAGCTAATGGTGCATGGGATGATTGCACCTTGATAATTGCTGCTGATGATAATCGTCTAATACCAGGAAACCCTGGTATAACAAAAGCGAAAGAAGCTGCACACATTTCTGGTGCATTGCTCGCACTACCTCAGTGGCCCCTTGATGCACCGATGTCTCTCACTAATTTTAATGATTTATTAGTTTGGGGGCAATCATTATGAATGACAACACTAATGCTAATAACACTATTCACAAACTAGCCAGCAAGCCCGGTTTAAGAGGTAAAATAGATGCGAAGTGCTATGAATGCATATATGACCATTACGATGAAGGCTCTTGGCGAAAACAGGTTGAAAAATGCACCTGTATGACCTGCCCATTATTTAGTGTAAGAGCTAGATCCAATAGCCAGGAATCATGTTAATGAAAAATTCAACCAAACAAAATATAACTAGTCCGAATATGTTGTCATGGGTTGATAACTTTACTTTAACTGATGAAGAGGCAGATATGATTTCAGATCCTAAATGGGTATACGAGAACCTTATAATACAAGGACATTTATCAGTATTCCCCGCACCACCCAACGGAGGTAAAACTGCTGTTTTTATGCACATAGCCGGGGAAATTGCAGAGCAATATCAAGTTTTTTATGTAAATGCTGATATCTCTGCTGCAGATGCAAAATCAATGTTAAGTATTGCAAAAAGTAAAGGTTTTAAGTTATTACTTCCAGACATGAAAGCAGGCCTTTCCATGGATGACGTCATAACCTATTTAGAAGCTATGAATAAGGAGAATGCCGATTACAGTAATTACATTTTTATTTTCGACACCCTCAAGAAAATGACTGATGTCATTAATAAAAGCAATTCAAAGAAATTATATAAAACCCTTCGAGGATTATCTGCAAAGGGAATGACCATAATTTTATTAGCACATACAAACAAGTACGCTGATAAAGAAGGCAAGCCTATCTATGAAGGAACAGGCGATCTTCGTGCTGATGTTGATGAGCTAATTTACTTAACATCTAAGAAAAATACAGATGGAAGCATGACCATCTCTACAGAGCCAGATAAAGTTCGTGGAATTTTTGAAGCGATAACATTCGAAATATCTTCTGACCGAAAAGTCAGCTTGTCAGACAACTTCATAGACATTGTAAAAACCTCAAAACAACAAAAGCAACGTCATAAAGATAAACAAGCCATTCTAGTCATTATAGAAGCAATGAAAAACGGAAAGCGGATACAAAAAGAGATTACATCTTATTGCAATGAATTAGGGTTAGGAATCAACGTTACTAGAAAAATTTTAGAACGATATAGCAACCACCCTCAAAAATTATGGACTAGAGAAAGAACACCTAAACATAACACGTTGAAATACAGCTTAAATGACCAGACACCCTAATACCCTCATAAAGCTGAAGAAACAATTTTCGATAAACTGGTGAAACCGATGAAACTGGTAAAACCGTACACAAAAAAAGACCAAATTCAGTTCAACTCTATCGACTAACCTTATTACAGCTAAGTTTCACTACTTTTACAGGCTTTACTACTATTACCAGTTATACCTTTACCTAGGGGTATTATAACTAGCAAGGAAAGTATTTATCTAACTTATAATATTTTTACAAGTCCATCAGGCTATAGATCTGCGTACTAAATCTCAGACAGATTAATTAATTTATTATTAATTAAATTGCTTTAAGTTAGATAGTGCTATCTTCCTTCCAGATTTAGTTTTTGGGCCTGTAGATAGCCCCCCATGGTTTGGACACCGCCCATTCGACATAGCTTTTCTTTTGCAGAGGCTGCCTGTTCTGGTCTTTGCTCCACATTTTTCTTTTTTCATACAGCACTCTCCGAACCCCATGACGCGTGCGCGCATGCACGCGCGTACATGTCCAATAGGGGGTTATTTTTTACTATTAAACAATGACTGTTTCTGAAGATATCTTCCCCACCAATCCATCATTTCTCTGCGTTCAGATAAGTATTGGGATCGGTTGTATGCAGCTCTTACCTTGTTTCTTTCAGCATGCGCAAGCTGACGTTCAATCACATCAGTTCTAAAACCGGTTTCGTTCAGAATAGTACTCGCAGTAGAACGAAATCCATGAGCTGTTGCATCAAATCCAAGACGCTTTCTTATGGCATACGTTAAAGTATTCTCACTCATCTCTTTACGATTATTTCTTACTCCTGGGAATACTAATTCATACTTACCGGTTATCTCTCTTACCTCTTCTAAAATAGCCATAGCCTGATTAGATAATGGAACAATGTGCTCTTCACTCATTTTCATTCGTATTGCTGGTATTCGCCATTCTCGTTTTTCAATATCAAACTCTGACCAGCGCGCACCTCTAAGCTCACCTGGCCTCACAAAGGTATGAAGAAGGAATTTAAGAGCCAGCTTAGTTATAAGGTACCCTTGATAAGACTCAAGCTTATTCAGAAATGATGACAACGCTTCTGCACTTAATGCAGCCATATGTTTAACTTTACGAGTCTCGATTACACCTTGTAATTGATCTGCAGGATTAAACTGACAACGTGCTGTTTGGATAGCGTATCGAAACACACTGGCTATTCGCTGCTTGACCCGGCTAGCTACATCTAAAGCTCCCCTCGCCTCAACAGTTCGAATCACCGAAAGACAATCAAGGGTTTGAATATCCTGAATTGGTATACCCCCAATATAGGGGTATACATCACGCTCAAGTGTCCGTGATACACGAGCAGTATGATCTTTTGTCCAGCTGCCTTTCTGTTTGGTTAGCCATTCCTCAGCA
>Ga0316204_10012367_pt1 | contig 10424 bp, 9 predicted proteins | sample 6monrhotite_MG_2_FD_205661 | JGI IMG/M metagenome (GOLD analysis project Ga0316204, IMG submission 205661) | Microbial mat bacterial communities from mineral coupon in-situ incubated in ocean water Damariscotta River, Maine, United States -... | ecosystem: Environmental > Aquatic > Marine >... | reverse complement strand
CGTATGATTGCTGAACATTCCAGTCCACTGGCACTTTTAAATATTATTGAAAGCCCGGTTATTCCCTTTCGTCATGCACCCGGTTTAAGTTTTAACGCGGATATCGAACCACCTAAACAAATCGGCATTTTTAGTGATGCAGCTGGCATGACTGTGATAACAGAAAACTCTGGTAACAAAAACGACTTTCGCTATCTTGATCAAATCACCTCTGCACTGCCCTATCAATTTCGCCAACTTGATGATGTTTTGATTTTAGGTGCAGGTGGAGGGGCTGATATATTACAAGCGAACTATCATGGGGTAACGAACATTGATGCGGTTGAACTCAATCCGCAAATCGTTAAACTCATGCGAGAAAAATACGCAGTCTTCTCCGGTCAGTTATATAACCAGGCAAATACACATATTCATATTGATGAGGTAAGAGGTTTTGTTTCGGCAAGTGATAAACAGTTTGATCTTATTCAAATGGCCATGTTTGATTCCTTCAGCGCCTCTGCTGCTGGCCTTTATGCACTCAGTGAAAGTTATCTCTATACGGTTGAAGCGTTTCAGCAATACCTGGCCCATCTAAAGACGAATGGTTATTTAGCAATTAGCCGTTGGGTCAAACTGCCGCCACGTGACACACTAAAACTTCTTGCCACTGCCATTGCGGCGCTTAAGAAAAATGAAATTGTCGACATTGAAAAAAGTATTATGCTAATCCGCAGCTGGCAAACCAGTACCTTAATCATTAAAAATGGTCAATTCAGCAAAAAAGAAATCAACGCTTTAAAAAAATTCTGCCAACAACGATCGTTTGATGTCGCTTACTATCCCGGTATCAACGCCACGGAAGTAAACAGTTATAATCGTTTAAGGCAACCTTATTTCTATCAGGCCGCAAAAGCATTACTCACTGAAGACAGTGAAAGTTACATTGAGAACTATAAATTTAATCTGCAACCAACGACAGATGATCATCCTTATTTTTTCAATTTTTTTAAATGGTCAACACTTGAAGAAATCCTTAAGCTCAGTGGCAAAGGCGGTTTACCGCTACTTGAATGGGGTTACTTAATTCTTATCGCCACACTACTGCAAGCACTAGTCATTAGTTTTGTCTTAATTCTGTTACCGTTAGTTATTTTTAAACCCGAACAACAGAAAATCCCGCTCAATGGTTTGGGGCGCCTGCGAACCTTTTCTTATTTTTCTCTATTAGGGCTGGCTTTTTTATTTATTGAAATCGCGTATATGCAAAAATTTATTTTATTTTTGCACCATCCGCTATATGCCATAGCAGTGGTATTAGCAGCGTTTTTAGTCTTTGCCGGACTAGGCAGTAATTACTCCTCCCGTTTTGCACAACAGGAAAATCAAAACAAGGGAGTAATGATAGCGGTCGGTAGTATTAGCATTATTAGTGTTATTTATTTGTTTTCCCTTACCCCGATTTTTAATACCTTAATCGGCTTGCCTACTGTGATAAAAGTGTTGATCACCATCATACTCATTGCGCCACTTGCTTTTTATATGGGCATGCCTTTCCCTTTAGGTTTAAGCATACTGCGAGACAAAGAACATTACCTCATTCCCTGGGCATGGGGTATTAATGGCTGTGCTTCAGTAATAAGTGCCATTGTCGCGACATTACTTGCGCTGCATTTTAATTTTAGCCTGGTCATTTTGGTGGCAGTACTATTTTATTGCAGTGCAGCCCTGCTGTTAATTAAGAAATTCATCTACTAACTTATAACTTATGCATTCGCTTGTTTATATTCATACTAATGTTGAACTTAAACTAAGGTATAAATAACTAAGTGTCAGAAACCTTTATTATCTAATAGTAGAAACAATGAGTCTCTGACACTATTTTTTATTAGCAAAAACATGCAGCATCCCCAGTCCAACCCATAACAAACCAATCGCTAACCATTGCCAAAAAGCGAAGCTTAACCAAATCGGTGTGCCCTTCTCTTGCCAATTGGTATCCACCCAACCCACATCGCGCTGCTCAAGATAAAGCCATAACTCAGCAATACCAATGGCAACCAACGGACTCACGACAAGTAACACAGGAAATATATTGCTCTTCTTAAGATGTATAAACTGCAACAGTAAACCAAGAATACCAACATACAGACCCAATAAAGTAAAAAGTGCGAGGCCTTCATGCGCCTTATAGATCCAGTGTGACAAATCATGAATGAGCAGCCTTTCCACACCCAGCAAGAAACCACAGACCAAACCAAAACGTATCGCAGTAATAGCAAACCCTGGCGAAGGAAGAATTACACCCAGGTTTATTTTTATAGATGACACGTATAACCACAGCAACAGCATCGACAAGCTCAAGCTACCTGCAAACCAAACACTGCCTATAGGATTATGTTTTTGTGATGCCAGTGCCGAAGCCACGGTATAGAACCAATCAAATCCACCCGGATAATACTGCGCCGCCTTGATTGAACCGAAACACATAACCAATAGTGCCGCAACATACCACCAAGGGGCGTATTTGAAGTGGCGATCGCAAGTGGATTCAGGTGTCGGTTTGATAGATATCATTACTTGTTCGAATCAATACCATTTAATGTTGTTAAAAGTTAAAACTTGTCCTAACTGATTTTATCATTGGCATTAAAGCCATTAATATCATACCAATGGCCAGTCCAACAACAAGGTCAGCAAGTAATATAGGTAGAACTGAAATAAAGTGATGAATGGCATCGATGTTGTGAACAAACATTCCACCTCCAACCAGAAGCATTGCAATGGTGCCAATGATCCCCAGCAGTCGAATAACTTTTGGCAGTGCGTTGATCAATAGCTCACCCGTAAATTGTGAAGCCCTGGCACTAAGTCCTTTCAACAATTTAGCGCGTTCTATAAGGTGAATACCGGCATCATCCATACGCACAAGAAGTGCCACCACACCATATACGCCAGCGGTGGCCAGTAGAGCAATAAAGCTGACGACCATTATCTGAATAGGAACAGGCTGACTCATTACCGTGTCCAAAGTGATAACAATAATCTCGATAGAGAGAATAAAATCTGTCCGTATCGCAGCCTTAATTTTAGCCTCCTCCGAATGCAATATCTCTTGTGTATCGGATGATTCACTCGCGGCAGGCTTATGATTATGAGGGCGTGTAAACCACTCATAGACTTTTTCTGAACCTTCATAACTAAGGTAGGCACCACCCAGTAACAAAATAGGTACTATCAACCATGGCATATAGGCACTTAACAAAAATGCGACGGGTAAAATAATAATTTTATTAAGCAAAGCCCCCTTGGTGATCGCCCAAATCACAGGCAGTTCCCTGGAAGCATGAAAGCCCGTGGCCTTCTCTGCGTTAACCGCCAGATCATCCCCTAACAAAGCAGCCGTTTTTTTTGCAGCCACTTTACTCATGATAGCAGTGTCATCAAGCAGCATTGCTACGTCATCAAGTATTGCTAAAATACCGCCAGCCATGACTTCTCCTTCACTTTTGACTATTCATCATCAGGCGTTAGTTCCAGTTTACTTTCCAACTTTACCATCACCGAAGTAATAATCATCAACAATATAACGGCTGTCGTAAAATAAAACATCCCTAATTCAATTTCTACAGAAGCTAACGCACCCAACTTAACCGTCATAATTAAAATCGCAATCACAAAAACATCCAGCATGGACCAGCGCCCATAGCGATGCATTAAATGCAGGTATTTCGAGTAAGCCTGGTTATCTACCGCTTTTTTGGCTGAGAGTAAAAATAAGTAATAAAGTTTTAATAAGGGCAAGACAATACTGAATAAAAAAATCACAACAAAAATAAAATACTGTTGTTCTTCAAACAACTGTAATAGCCCTGTCACAATAGACACTTCATTCGAAACAACCAATAATTTTGTAATCGTCAAAATCGGTAATGAGACACCGGCAATAAATAATAATAGCGTTATCACTAACAACAGTTGAATTGTTTTTGCCGTTTTAGGAAATTGTTCTGCTATGGTGATCATCGTGATGGCGGGCTGCATAGTTTTAACAACATTATGATTCAGCTTTATTGTTTGCCTGACGTTTTTTGTATTTCACTTCTCTACGCTGTTGACTGATTGCCGCCACTTCCGAACCGATATGTTCTTCACCACGCGCTTTGGCTAACTGCACTTGTTTTTCACGTTGCATAAAGCGGCTGCGTTGTTCATCTGTTTTTTTATCATAACAATGGTGACAACTCACACCCTTAATATAGTTAGCGCTTTTTTTATCCTCTTCAGAAATCGGTAAGCGACAGGCATGACATTGTTCATAACGCCCTTTCTCAAGCGTATGCGTCACACTCACTCGATTATCAAACACAAAACATTCGCCTTGCCATAATGACTCTTTCTCGGGAACTGTTTCCAGGTACTTTAATATACCGCCCTGTAAATGATAGACCTCGTCAAAGCCCTGCTCTTTTAAATAGGCCGTGGATTTTTCACAGCGAATACCGCCAGTACAAAACATGGCCACTTTTTTATGTTTAGTGGGGTCCATCTTATTTTTTACAAAATCAGGAAACTGACGAAACGTTTCCGTACTCGGATTAACGGCATCTTTAAATGAGCCAATGCCCACCTCATACTCGTTACGCGTATCGATCAAGGTCACATCAGGATCAGAAATTAACGCATTCCAGTCTTCTGCTTTAACATATGTGCCCACCACATGCGTCGGGTCGATACCCTCTACCCCCATGGTGACAATTTCTTTTTTTAATTTAACCCGGGTACGGTAAAACGGCATTTCGTCATCATAAGAGACTTTTTGCCGAACATCCGCCAGGCGACTGTCTGACTTAAACCAGTTCAACAAGGTATCAATCGATGTCTGAGACCCTGCCACGGTGCCATTAATACCCTCACGGGCTAATAACAGCGTGCCTTTAATGTTGTTTTTCAACATTAAATCCAGCAAGGGCTGACGTAAGTTTTCGTAATCTTCAAGAATAACAAAGTGATAGAGCGCAGAAATAACAATTTTAGACATAACATACAACCTGTTCGGCTAGCTGGAACGTAAATCCAGTGCACACATAAAAGCCGCTGATTATAGCAAAAAACATGAGAAATAAACGGGTCTTTGAGGCAGCCAGTTGGTTACGGTGAAATAAGATTTCATTAATTTCGAGTTAATATATTTAGGTATAAATGTGTTTGGACTCTAATTATTTCAATTGCGCTTACCGTTAATCTATTTATCTCGATTGTAGGTATAAGGTCTGCTTACGGCCAAAACCAGACTTTCGAAGTTGATTAATATTTGATCCCTCCGTTCCCTTTAACGCAGGATCATTGTAGTGGCAGAGATTAGAAATTGGTGCTGAACTCTGCCCGCCAAGTGGATAGCTCGCTGCCCTTACTGAAGGTCGCCTCTACCGCTTGCTTCTCGCCATCTATGATGAACCACATGATGAGCTTGGTACCGTCCAAATCGTGCCCTCCAGGATAGTCGCTATAGCCGCCGCCTGGTTTCCGCAGCTTGAGTCCGCCCCAGAGGGTTTTGCCCGACGTAAAGTCCTCGAAGCTGAAGGGATGGGTACCGGGTGGGTGGGATTCCAGGGAACTCACCACACCATTGCACCGCGCCGTCGGAATATCGGCGCACGGCGGCAGAATGGGCATAGGTTGGCAAGTGCGGCCGATATGCTCAAGATCGACGTTATTGGCCGAGTTGAAATCGTACAATACCCAATCCAGGCGCACCTCAGGGTCATTGCTGGTAAAGTGAATAGGAAGTTTGAACCCACAATATTCATCTGTGGGAAAATGCTCTATTCGCGCATAGCCTTCAATAGTTGTGCAACCGGCGAGGAGCGTTAATGCACCTCCCAAAGCCAGAATTGATAGATAACGTTGTGTTAGTAATATTTTCATGATGAATTCCCCTTGAGTATTTTTATTCTTACGACCAGTTGTCCTGATCCCAGACCATCGTGTCCCATTCACTTGAAGCAGGTAGTGGGGGAGCATCCGCCACTTCTACAAGCAGACAGACCCAATAGCACAAGAAAGAAACATAAAATGATGAATGATCGTCGCATAACATACCTCCTTGTCACTACTGCATCGTTGCAATGTGTAATTTAAACGCTTGTTATATAGTTTGTTTTAAGCATACTTTAACAAAGTATAACTCCCATTCACTCGCCCTGTTTTGATCCAAATCAAAACATCTATAAATAGAAATTACACTTTCTTGTCTTTCTGTGCGGCGTTGAATATCCGTGCATTGAGGGTAGTGTGATGTTTGAGTGGCTGCTTTGGGTCGAGAGCTGACCTTTACTTTAGTTTAACCGTTTTTATTATTCTGATGTCTGTTATCGGCTGCGACTTCAACCGGTCAACGCAACACTGTATCTTTATAACAAAAAGAGGCAGAGTGTGATCTATGACATATCGAACACGAACTAACTATTCCCCTAAACAAAGAGCAGAAATGTGGGATCGCTGGCAACGAGGTGATTCACTTAATGAAATCGGTCGTGCTTTTGATCGCCCATCCTCCTCAATCTTTGGTCAGCTTTCACCAACAGGAGGTATTCGTCCTGCGCCTCGAAAACGATCTTGTTTAGCATTAACACTTTCAGAACGTGAAGAAATTTCTCGTGGTCTTGTCGTCGGAAACTCGATACGGGATATTGCAATAGAATTAAACCGTTCACCATCAACAATTAGCCGTGAAATAAATCGTAATGGTGGTTATGATTATTATCGTGCAACACAAGCAGAACAATCTGCATGGGATCGTGCACATCGTCAAAAAAAATGTAAACTAGCTTGCCATCCCATATTGAAACACATGGTTGCAACAAAACTAAAACGTAATTGGTCACCGAAACAAATTTCAGGTTGGTTAAAAAGAACGTATCCAAAATAAGAGAACAAACAGGTGTCACACGAAACAATTTATCGTAGCCTTTTTATTCAAGCGCGTGGAGTCCTTAAAAAAGAGCTTCAACTGTACCTTCGTAGTCAGCGTGCGATACGCCGCTCTAAAAAGCATAGCCTCAAAAAAATTGGGCTTGGTAAAATCACCAATGCTGTTTCTATTAGAGAACGTCCAGCATCAGTTGAAGATCGTGCTGTACCAGGTCATTGGGAAGGCGATCTTATCTCTGGTTCCAATAACACGCATATCGCAACTTTAGTTGAGCGTCATTCTCGCTACGTTATGTTGGCAAAATTAAAAGGTAAGGATACAGAGAGTGTTATTTCTGCACTCATTAAACAGGCGAATAAACTACCGGCTGAATTATATAAATCTTTAACATGGGATCGCGGTTCAGAAATGTCAGACCATCAACGATTTACTTTAGCAACGAATATTGATGTGTACTTTTGTGATCCTCAAAGTCCATGGCAACGAGGCTCAAATGAAAATACAAATCGTTTACTTCGACAATATTTTCCTAAAGGAACTGATTTATCTGTACACTCACAAGCAACGTTGAATAAGGTTGCTCGTCAGTTAAATGAACGACCGCGTGAGACGCTAGAATTTGAAACACCGGCAGAGAGATTTAATGCATGTGTTGCATCGACCGGTTGAAGTCGCAACCAAAAGCGGACATTCATTTCTTCCACAATTATACAATTCCACTAAGTTTATTGTGACTTTTTAAAAATAATATCTCAAGCGGAATTCAACTTTTCTATCGTTTCGCTTTTCACCAAATTCAGAATGATCGTCACCATTCAACCATGCTGCTTTAAATCGTAACTCCAGATCCTTGATACCGGTATAACTAATTTCAGGAGTGATTGAATAACTGTTATCATCAATATTTGTAATGAGAGTAACCGCAGTAGTCACGTATAACCAGTCAAAGGGTTCTTTATTACTGGCACGCAGATACAGATAGTTTTTTCCAGGATTACGTTTTAAATAAGTTTGCTGGGAAATTTTTGAAAGACTATTAAGTAAATTCGTGTTTAATGTTGCATATGCAACATCAACCGCAGAAAAAAAATCATCCATTTGTTGTTCGTTGTATCCAGCCTCGTTCCGATAATATTCAGCAATAATGGTTGTATCATTTTCTGTCAGGTAACGTACACCTAATAGCCATTGTTGTGCTGAGTCCTGTTCTGTCGAAATGACACCAGTATTGTCTACAAGCTGTTTTGTTACATTACTCAAGTAGGCCCATTCACCATGCACTTCAAAATTAGTATTTATATTTTTAGAAAAATCAAATCCGTAACGCCAACTGCGACTACCTTGATTTAAAAATACAATATCAATATCAGTGTCGTTGTAAAGCAGATAAAGTTTTGCAGCAATGTTATTGTGTTCTTGTTGACCAAAGTCCTCATTTATATGCTCAGTAACTGGTAAGTAGGCAGCTGTAAACGCCAGTGTCTTGATATCGTCGGAAAAACTTTTAATTATGTCTGCTGCGGCAACAACATAGCCTTCACGTGAAAGATCCGGATCATTTGGGTCCTTCGGACGTTCAACAAAACCCACTGGATTCCAGGCGTAACCTTTACCCCATTTGATGGCTTTTTTCCCTGCCTCGAGGGTAATACCCGTAGTGGGCTGATAGGTGGCAACTGCTTCATAAAAAATCCCCTGCTGATCACTAACAAGTTCGTTATCGTAAGCCTCTGCATGAAAATTAAAACGTGCTTGCCACTTATCCTGCTTGTAGTCCCCATTGAGTTCTATTATGCCAATGTGTTGTGTGATTGAATCAGGTAGAGTTTTATTAATAAATAAAAGTGAGTTGGCAGCAGCGCTTTGATTAAGTATTTGATGATTCAATGAGTATTCTAAATAACCGCCCAGACGATAGTTTTTCTTTTGGTATGAAGATACATCAAAAATGAATTCTTCGGCGGCTATGCTGTAACCTGATAGCATAAATAATATCAGCATGAAAACATGCTGTGACACCTTCATCGTAAACTTTCAATCCGAGACATGTAATTGAGCGTAAAAACTTCATCCGCAAACGAGCGTTTTTTAATATTGGAAAACAACATGATAGACTGATAGTCCTTATAAAGTGGACTATCAGTTTGCAACATGGCAGGCCGAATGATGCCGTTACCAAAATCCGTAATCTTAGAATAATGAAGTGTTTTAATTAATAGACCACTTGCAGCATATGCCTCTATTTTTGTTGGCACCAAATTTTTCTTATCTACCCACATCTTTAACCGATCATAAGCAACACTGTTAGTTTTAGCTTTCAACTCAAGAATATATTTATCTTTCTCGTTCGTTACTCCGGTTACATTATATTCCTGATGATAATCCAGACGCAGGATATCGGAATTATTAAAAACGCCACCAACGACTGATTGTAAGCTGGTAATACGTAAAGGTTTTCCAACATTGGGAATGTATAACCACATGTTATCCCCGTCTCGAAGTGAACTACGCCCTTTTTCACTGGGCGGATCAAGAAATAAGGCAACCATCTTGTCTCGCCCTTTTTTTATGCTATAAAGAACAAACTCCTTACGGTCACCGTCAGGTTCAACGTTAATCAATTTTCGATACATCTCATAAGATTCAGGTTGTAAATTACGATCGACTTTTTTTAATATCGTTGTGCCATCATCTGCAAAAGCAGTACTTGTTAATAAAACCGCAATAATGTAAAAAATTGATAAGTGTATTTTTATGCGCATATTTTGATTCTCTTAAAGTATCACTATATTAGAAATGACGTAACGCCTCGATAGGATCCATTCGAGATGCTTTCCATGCCGGTTGTAAGCTTGCCAGCACAGAAACTAAAACCACTACCACTGAAATTATTAATATTTCATTTATATCCAAAGTGGGTTGAAGAACAAGGTTCTCCTGCCGGCCAAATGAAAACGAAATAGTTTTAACGTTCATGATATAAACAATCACAAAACTAATTATTGAACCAATAAATGCGCCAAGAATACCCAACAATAAACCTTCAGTAACGAATAATGAAAGTATGCGTGAAGGTATTGTACCAATTGCCGCAATAGTACCGATTTCATTGATACGTTCATATACTGCCATCAGCATCACATTCATAATGCTTATTAAAACAATAGCAACAAGCATCACCTTAATGAAAACATCAAGCATATCAATCATTTTAGCAATATTTGAAAACGGTGAAAGTTTTTCCCACGTGTGTACATCAAACGCAGGTTTACCAGCTTTATTTACAAACTGCCCGAAATAAGAGTTCATTTCTTTGTGAATTTTACTAAGTTCTTTAGATGACTTAAGACGAATGGCAATTTCACTGATTTCATTGTCTTCCATACGTAACAGGTTGCGAGCATCGTCTATATGCATATAACCATCACGTCCACCCGGTCCAGATATACCTTCGAGCACGCCACGAATCACAAACGTATTGCCGTTAACTGAACCTTCGCGATTAGTCGCA